>Ga0247844_1005878_pt1 | contig 15250 bp, 8 predicted proteins | sample LaCtaG_FD_192421 | JGI IMG/M metagenome (GOLD analysis project Ga0247844, IMG submission 192421) | Freshwater microbial communities from meromictic Lake La Cruz, Castile-La Mancha, Spain - LaCruzMarch201714.5m_1 | ecosystem: Environmental > Aquatic > Freshwater > Lake | place: Spain: Castile-La... | reverse complement strand
CGATCATGGAGCCATTTACATCAGCTGGACCGATGGACCTACCAACGACGAGGTCACCCGCATCACCTGCCGCTACCAAGCCGGTCACTTCGATGGCATGAACGATTGCTACGAATACGACCACGACCGCGCATGGCCCTTCGGAAGCGTCCGCTACGTTTTCGACACCCGCCACATGAGCGAAGCAAGCCGAGCAGCGCTCGCCGCATGTGTTGATAAAGAATACGCCAACGATGACGAATATGACCAACAGCGTATCCGCCGCCAGATCTACAACGAGACCAGTCTGCCCGCGGGACACGAGATCACCGGCATCGAGTGGATCGACGACCAAGGACACATCGCCACCCACGCAAAAGCCTCGCAACCCTCCGCAGAAGCGGCACACTGAAACCATGAACCCGATCCACCAGAACCCCTACCTTACCGGCAAGCACCGACTCCCGGCTGGCGCCGTGCCCTTGGCGACGGACCACCTCGGCACCGTGATCTGCCAGACCGTCCCGCACTTCTGGATCCGGTGGCATGAAGACACCGGCCGCATCGATCAACTGCCGCTCGCCGCCACGCAAAAGCAGGTGATGCTGTGCTTGGTCGCTGCGTTTGGAGGAAAGAAGGAAATGGCCAAAAGGCTATACGTCGCCGAGCGCACCGTCGAAGCGTGGGCAGGTGGGCAGGCGCCCCTGACACTCAAGGCAGCATACGACATCGCACTACTTCTGCCGCCTCTCCCACCGAATCAGGACGAAGCGTAATCTCGCGGCATGTCATCTCAAGCCGAACGCGAAGCCTCAAAGGCACAAGCACAGATCGACCGCAGATCTAGCCACGAACAACGAGTCGCTGACTACAAAGCATCGCAAGGCGAAATGGGCAATCGGCTCATCCCATCAGAACGCACAAAGGAGGACGCTAACCGTGACGGATCATTCGGCAAAGCAGCAAAAGCCAGGCAAATAAACCTCGATGGCCGTCAATCGCTATTTAAGGAAATGAAAGGGCCGGACACGACTGGTCGCTTTGAAGAATTCCGCCAACGAGCAGCCAAGCTGGGAGTTGACGACAAAGGCTGGGCTGCTGGACTTGCCAGACTCAACGGTAGAGAACCCGAAGCCGCCACGCCCGCCACGCCCACAATGGCATCAGCCCCGGTTATTCAGAAACCAACCAAGCCTGCCGATATTACCAAGCCCGTTCAATTTGGCGCAGGAGTCGCTAAAGACAACATTGCCAAACTAGGCATAGCAGGCGCTCATGCCGATTATAAAGCCCGCAGCGCAGCCGCCGCCGCAGGAGCGCCGGTAATCACCCCGAAAGCATCGATGCCCAACGCCAATCAAATCCAAAGCGGCATCGCCAACACCACCATCGCCCAGCCGAAACTCGGTGCCGGCGCACCCAAGGTTGGATACGATGGCAAAGGATATGGGCAGACATGGCAGCAAGCCACTGGACTCCCCAAGCCAGCAGCTCCAGCAGCTCCGCAAATCGCATCGCAGCCAACACCTCCCGCCGCACCTCCCGCGCCCACCGCCACGCAACCGATCCCCAAAGTCGCGCCGGCCGCCCCGCCGCAAATACAGGACAAAAACCCTGTGACTTTTTCACCGCCGCCAAGTGCAGTCTGGAATGACATGGTGCAAGCGGAAAAGCAGAGAACGCAAGCCGAGAACCAAAAGCTGCAAGCGAGACATCAGCGCGTAGAGCAGAAGAAAGCCTCTGTCAAAGTCCCAAGTTGGCAGGAAGGAACCGCCGTCGGAGCCATCAACCGCGGCATCCAACGCTACGCCGCCAACTGGACACGCTGACCCCTCGCCGCCTCTTCCACGAGCGCAGCGCTTCGCCCTACCTTCCCGCATGGCTGACAAATTCCGCTCGCGGGCCGAAGACGAAGAAGACAAGATCAAGACCCCGGATATGCCGGAGCCTTTGAGCTCACCGGATGCACCCGCAGCACCCGCCGAACAGGACAGTGCATCCGTCCGCGAAAAGCAGTGGAACCTCAACCAGGATAAGCGAGTCGCCTACGAAGCAAAGCTACGCGAAGCCGAGCAACGCCGCGCCCAGCCATCCATCTCGTCGGAAGCATACGACATCGCTGCTGACAAATTGCGCCAGAAAAACCCACAGGCTGCATCTGAAGCTCGGCAGCAAGCACAGCTAACCCAAGCCCAAGAAAGGCAAGACACAGACATCATCAAACAAGCGCCCGTCCAGAACGAGCAAAACAAGATCAACAAGCAACGCGAAGACGAGCAACGCCAGCGCATGAAGCAGACCGAGGAGACTCGCCGCCACGCCGCACAAGGAGGAGAGACCATCACCGATCCCGCGACCGGAGATAGCACAATAGCCAAACACGAAGACGGAGCTCCAAAATTCAAGCCCGGACCCGTCGAAGGAAGCAAGCCAACCTACCAAGAATTCCAAACCAGATCAGGACACGCCGCCTCGATCCTTGGTGGAGACACATCAGGAGTGCTCGGAGCCACAGGAGACCCGCTACAGGCAAAGGGATTTGTAGGTCAAGAAATGCGCGACGACCGAGATAAAGTAGCCATCGTCCCCCTCGCCGAAAAGACCGACGCTAAGACCGGAGAGACCTACGTCGAAAGCAAGGATGCCTACGGACAAGACGCCCGCATGACCACCGGCACCGATCCGGACATCCAGCGCAAACTCAAGCTCCAGCAGGACATCCAGCGCAAACTCAAGCTCCAGCAGGACATCGACAAAAATGCCTTAGAGTTGCAGAACCTCGATATTCAGAACCTAAAGCTCGAGCCCACATTTAAACCGATCGAACAGGAATACAAAAAAACCAAAGCCGCTATCGACACGACTCCGGACTTTATCCAGGAAAACGGTCAGTGGGTAGAAAATAAGCCGTTCGGCTATTACGACAAAGACGACAAATGGGTGGATCAACCCAAAATGCCAGCCGACCCCAACAAGCTGCGCGAATGGAGAGTGAAGCGTGACGCTGAAATCCTACAGCACCGATCCGCCGCAAAAGCATACGAGGAAACTGCCCCACAGTGGGAGGGTCTCCAAAAGCGCAAACAGGAAACCAAACTGCGACTCGAACAATCCCAGGCCCAGAAGATGCGCCTCGACCTCGGCCTGCCTGAAGAAGACGGTGGAGCATCCCGCACATTAGCCGCCGCGGAATCAGGCGATGCGCCATACCACGAAGTTGTGTCGGACCTTTTTAATCAAGAGGAGATAGTCATCCCAGAGCAAGCGTCCTCAAGCGGTCAGATCCCAAGCGATGACGACGCCCTCAACACCGTCCAAGGGAAAAGCAACTTCGGCACCGCTCCGGATCAAGTCCAAGCATCAGTCACGCATCTCATGCCAGCCACGGATGATGCCAAACTCACCTCATACCTCTCCGCGTTCCAAGGCATCCAGAAGCCCGAGCAATTCACCCTCGGCGCCGAGGGTGTGGGATACCGGGAAATCCAGCGAGACGGATCAGTCGTCGGCAGTTTAAACCAGCACCCGAAAAGCAAGGCTGCCTTCATCGCGTTCAACAACAACGAGCAAGGCAACAAAGACCTCAAGTCGCTCATCGACATCGGTGCCAAAGACGGAATACCCGTCTACATCCACGAGAACGCCACCCCACCGGATCCCGTCGCCGAGGCGCAGTGGGTAGCTGGCATCTATTCCGAGATTCAATCCATCGGGCACCAAGAAGCCAGCCCCGAGGATCAACACAAAGCCATCGCTGCCCAAGGAGCAGACATGATGTCCATCCGCAACAAAATGCAGGCCGGAGAAATCTCCATCCAGACCGCATCCGCTCTCTACAAGGATCTCTACGGCATCGACCTCAAACCCGCCAATTACGACGACCCCGCGACCTTCCAGCGCTACCTCGAGGAGACCAGCAAGCAGGAGATCACCCAAGGCATCCGCCCCGGAGAAACTACCGCAGACAAGTGGAGCAAGGTCAGCACACGCGGCAAGGGAGCGCTCGCCGTCGCTTCAGCCGCCGCCACCCAGGATTTCAGCCTCTCCGGCCAAGAGCAGGTCAAGAACGACTACGCCGCCGATTACATCGCCAAGAACCGCATCTCACCCACCTTCACCCGCGCAGACCAGAAAGCTCTCTACGCCAAGAACGAAGAACACAACGTCAGCATTGCGGACCACCTAGTCTCCAAGCAAGTCGCCGCCGCCAAGTTCGCTAAAACCTCCGTCATCGGATCCAGCGTCGGCGTAGCCATCGGCCTCGGTAGAGAAGCTGCCTACGCGGAAGCCGCGCTCTTCTCGGAGAATGCCCGCAAAGTCCTCACGGAAAACCTCGCCCTCCGCTACGGTGGTAGTGCCGCCAACATGCAAGGCATGGAGCGGAACTTTGAGAAGTGGTTCACCAAGGAAGGACGGGATACCGGAGCGCTACTAGACCAGGCAACCTCCGCCTACCAAGACATCATCGACCGCAACGAAGACGCTGCCACCCCGGACAAAGCCGCCGAGGATGCCGCCCTCAAGGAAGTCATTAAGCAAGGCCTCGCCCTGCACGATCTTGCCCGCAACGAGAACGACCCCATCACAGAGCGCCATCTCGATCCGCACCAAGATAAAGCCCTCGGCCTCGCCATCGCCCGCTACAAGGTCACCGCGGACCCCCGCGCATGGGGGCTTTTCAAAAGCCGCCTACTCATGTCCAACGACCGTCGCCGAGTTTCCTTGGAGATGGAAAGTCGCACGAAAGGTATGGGTGAATTCATGACGGCCGTCACCACCGGCATGAACGCGGACTGGATCGAAGCCGGATCAGAAGCTCTGTCCGTTTTAACGATGGGCGGATACGGTGCGCTTACCAAAGCAGGAAAAGCCGTCAACGCCGCGCTCAAAGGCAACCGCGTCTACAAGGCATCACGCGTCGGGAATGCAGTCACCAGCATAGTGCAGGATCTCAAGAAAAGCGCGGTCGCCTTTAAAGCCCTCGGCACAGCAGAAAGCACCCTCGAGAAGCCTCTAAGCCTTGCTCAGAAAGCAGGGAATCTAAGCCTCCGCGCAGGCAAAGGCATCGCCATCGGCGGCGGCTCAGAAGCCACCGAGGAAGTGGTGGTCGAGCTTGGCGCAGACACCCCAGATCTCGTCACCGCCGCGGCAGGCGGATTATTCGGAGGAGTCGTTATGCTGCCTATTGGACTCGCCCAAGAGCAGGTTGGATCCGGTCTCGCGGGAATCGCCGGCATGAAAGAAAAGCTGCAGCAGAAAGCCCAGATGCAGCAGGCCTTCCACGCCTACGCCCGCAATTACAACGAGAGCAACGCTGGCGTCCCCGGCTTTGAGTCAATCGACGCTAAGACCGCCGAGTTCGCTTCTCTCTTTGTCGATCCACAGCAACGCGCCGCCGACGTCCAGAACATCCAAGCACAGCAACAAGAGCTCATCACATCCATCGCGCAGGAGGAGCAGAAAGTTGCCGGAGGAGCAGACGCCACGCCGCTGGTCACCATGACCGATCGACTCGAATTCCTCCAGCAAGCCGCCTCCGCCGTAGCTGAGATGGACATCGCCGCCATCGATAGCGTCCAGCAATACTCGTCCCTACCCACCGAGGAGCGCGGGAAAATCCTCGCTTATGCCAAGGTCGCGTCTGGCCGCCTAGATGCCCTCACCCCCGAGGAACGTCGCACCATCCAGGCGCAGAAGACCGACGAGGGAGCGCCCATGTTTGCAGGAGATATCTTCACTCAGGAAGGACTCACCGAGATAGCTCGCAAATACCCGCCCCTCACACAGATCCCACAAGTCGCCGAGCAGACAGATCCAGCTATCCCACAAACCACCGCGCCAAATGGTCAACCCGACCCCAATGTAGCGCCGGAACTCGCCCCAGGCGCATCCGCCATCGCCGGCCAAGAAGGCGCGAACTATGAGCGCGTCCCGGTCGCCCCAGAGATCCAGCAACGCGCCAGCACGGTATCCGCCGCCGTAATGGCCGCCGTCGAGCAACGCGCCCCCGGTCTGTCCTCGCGCCTATCCATCGGCCAATCCAACTCCCAAGACGTCTCTGGCGGAGTCGTTACCCAAGGCGAGAACATCCTCCTCATCGATGACGATATCGCCCAACAGCTCGCCGCCAACCCAGACGCCACCGACGAGCAGATCATCGAATCCCTCACCGACACCGTCGTCCTCCACGAGGTCACCCACGTAGGCCAGCAAATGCTCGCCGTGGAAAAAGCCCGCGCAGCCGGAGATCAGCGCTCAGATAGCGAGATCCTAAAAGCCCACGGCCAATCGTTCCACGAGATGGTCACCGCGGAGAACCCCGAACTGCTCGATATCGGTGCAGAGCTCTACGCCCGCCAGAGCACCGGCAAGATCGGACCCAAGGATATCAGCAACTGGACCACCCTCCAGCCATGGCAGCAAGGTGCCGAGATCGAGCGCATGTTTGTCGAGGCTATCCTCGAAGGACGCACCACCGATGCGAACCGCTTTCTCTCCGCCGCCTACGGCAAGGTGAAGGAATACCTCGTCGGCCTCGCCTCGGACCTTGTCAGCCTCATCAAGACCGGCTCCGTCACCACCCGAGACGGCAAGACCATCCAACTCTCAGACAACCTCAAAGCCCGCATCCAAGAAACCGCCGCCTACGTCGATCAACTCCGCGCCCAAAATGCACCAGCAGCCACCAACAACAGCACAGCAAATCCAGCAAATAGTCAGCAGCAGTCCGCTGCCAGCCAAGCGAGTGCTGGAAATAGCGCAACGTCCCAAGGGAACAGCAGTCAGCCAGCTGCAAGCAATGGCGGGACTAACGCGGCACCAATCGAACAGCCTGGTGCACCTGCTGTCGCTGTCGCCCCGGAAGTAGCGGCATCCCGCAAGATCACCAACGAGCGCGTCAACTTCCTGCTGGAGCGCAGCCCCGTGCTCAAGCGTGACAAGGCGCTCACGGACGAACTGGTCGGAATTGCGTGGCCTCTCGCGGAATCCATCGCCGGCCAATCAGAAGCCGCGCAACGCCGCAGCGTCGACAATGCCATCAACGCTCACCTACTCTCCCCGGAAGTCGCCGCCAGAGTTTCCGCTTTGCACGCCGCCGAGAAAGGAAAGCAGAAGGAATACCGTGCTGCCGCCCAAGCACGAGTCGACACCGAGGCTGGCAAGACGGTCAACACCCGCATGAAGACCATCGCCAGTATTATGCGCGATGTCGGCCGCATCATGCGCCCACCAAGCATCCTGCCGTTCCTTTCCCGCAAGGATACCGCATCCGAGGATTACCAACGGACCAAGAAAACCCTCGAGGATTACGCCGCATGGCCCAAGGCGAGCGATTACCCCGGAGGCGGCCGCAATGCTGTCATCCGCTCGATCATCAACAGCATGATGGCGCCGGACTCGGAATCTGGCGTCACCCTCGACGATGTAGAGAAAGGCCTCGAGGCGCACAGCCAGGATGAAGTCGCGCAGAAAGTCGCCGAGGAACTCCGTAGCTACGCCAACGGCACCGACGCAAGCAACCTCGACGACCCGGACGCTGATCTCACCGACGACCAGATCGAAGCTGCTCTTGCCCGTAACGCAAAAGAATCCCTGCGCGACAAATGGAAAGAAGCTACTGGCCGCAAGGAGATCTTCACCCACGAAGCCAATCGCCTCGAGGAAGAATACCAGAAGATCATCGCCGAAGAGGGGGAAAACGAATTCCTCGATGATGACTACAAGCTCCGCGCCATCGAAGCAGTCGCCGCCAGCAAGGCCCGCGCAAACAATCGTCTGTTCTCCCCTGCCGCAGATCCTGCCAAACAGTCCAAAGAATGGACCCCTGACGAAATCGCAGACCTCCAAAAGCAATACGACGACCAAGCCAAAGATGTCACTGCCAGCTTCAAAAAAGCCTTCGCGCCCATCGATCCCAAAAACCCCTTCGGCGAGTGGATTGGATCAGTTATAGATTCAGACGTCATCGCAGGATACCGCGGAGAAAACGGCAACGGACAAGCTGACAACGGCTACGGCAGCAGCGAAGGCATCGGCCTCTACATCGCTAAAGACAAGAGCGAATCCGGCATGTTCGGCAAGTCCCGCAGGGTCCACTTCCCCAAACCCAAACGCGCACTCATTGTGGACGAAGACGCTGGTGGAGACACCATCCCTATGCTCAACGAGGAGAGCGACGTCTGGCAGCGCATCTTTTCCCATCAGCCATCCAAGACTGATAGTGACTGGATCAAAGCCCATATCCTCGCCGCCAAGCGCATCGGCATGACCGAGGAAACATGGGGAGAAAAAATAGACGATCTACCACGCGCCATCACCGATATCATGCTCCATATGGGCTATGATGCCGTCTATGTCCGCAGCGGAGGCATGGAATGGGTCAACATCCTCGCTAAAGACGGACAACGCCACAACCGCGGCACCCGCAGCCAGAAAGGTGAATCGCTGTATTCGCCCTCTGCTCCGACCGCTCAAGCAAGCGCCCGTCACGCCGAGCTTGAAGCCCGCAAGGATTCGCTCACTCCCGAGGAAATCAAATCCGCCGACCCCTTCACCGGAGTCCCTCTCAGCGAACGGTTCAACTTGGAGAGCGACAGCATCCTGCGTAGCCCCGCCGCGCCCGCCCAAGACCAGCAAGCCGTCGAAGCCGCGCTCAAGAACCTCGCGCCGATCTACCTCGACGTGCTCAAAGCCTCGCAGGAAACCCCGACGCCCAACCCCGCGCAGCTCGCCGCCCGCTTCAGCATCCCCGAGAAAGCTGTCCAGAACATCCTCGCCGGAGCGCGTGCCCGTATCCGCGCCCACCTCGCCACCGTGCAGCCAGGCGGACTCCAAGCGGAAACGCTCCCAGACGGACACCTCAAGGGAGGAATGCCACACCGCGCCTACAGCGCAGACCCCGGCCCGCTCGCCGCCGTGGACCAACTCCAGCAGCAGGAAGGCATGCCGCTCTCCCGCACCAACGGCGAGATCCGCACCGCCGCCAAGCGCATCGTGGACTCGCCCAACGCCATCCCTATGCTCATCGCCGCCGCCAAGGAAGGCAGCCTCACTTCCGAGCAGATCGCCGCAGCAAACACACTCCTGCTCGCGGCCAGCACCCACGGCACCAGCAGCCCGCAAATCACCGAACTGGCGCTCCTTCACCGGGAACTCGGCAGCCAGTGGTCCGAGGAAGGCAGAGCCCGCCAAGACATCCACCGCACCCCCGCCGAGCGCAACGCCCTGATCTTCTCGGAAACCATGGCCACCCCGGACAAGCCCGCCCGGAAAGCCTACGCCAGAGCCAAGAACGACACCGAGCGCCAATCCATCCTGCAAGCGTGGAATGCCAAGGTCCGCGGACTCAAGGACGCCATGCTTGCCCGTGGCGTTGATCTCGACGCCGCAATGGCCGCCGCTGGTCGCGGCATCGATGACATGAACGAAGCGCAGGCCGAAGCCTCCGCCCGCCACCAGAAGCTCGTGGATGCGCTCAACGAGGAAGTCTCACGCCTCCAACGCGCCCTCGCCGCCACCCAGGACGAAGCCTCCAAAGCCACCACCGAGGCAGACCTCGCCAAAGCGCAGAAAGCCGCCACTGAAGCCAAGGCGCTCGATCCCGCCGAGACGCTCCAACTCGAACTCAGTAAGCTCAACCCCCGAGACCGCGCTGTCATCGAGACCATCCTGTCTGGCGGCACCTTTGAGCAGGCAGCCACCGTCTCCGGACTCACCACCAAGGAATCCAAGTCCATCTTCTCCCGCATGGGGGACCGACTGGAAGAAGCCGCCGTCCGCGCTGCGGAGATGGCCTACGACATCATGATGGGCAGCAGCGAAACCCTCGCCGCCCCCGCCACCCTCAACGCTCCCGCCGTCCGCCCAGACTTCAAAGCCATCGGTCGCGCCGTCCGGAACAACATGGGATTCAACATCGCCGCCATCGAGCGCCGTTCTCTGCCGGCCACCACCGGCAAGAAGTCCTCCAAGCCAGCAAAGGCAGAACCCTCCATGATGAGCGATGCCGAGTTCGAGCGCCGTCAGAACACGCCGGATGAGCATCGCTCACTCTGGCAGTTCGACATGGCTGTCACTCGCCCGCAAAGCCGTATCACCTTTGACGAGTGGCAGGCCAAGCCCGAGGCCAAAGCAATGAAGGAGCGCCAGCAGCGCATGTGGAAGCAGCCCGTCTCCACCACCACCGGCACCCTCGACATGCACGACCTGCTCTCCGTTAAGCGGGCCTACGACATGCTGCACATCCTCCGCTCCTCATGGTTCGACAAGGCTATCGACTTCTGGCGCATGGCCATCCTCTCCGGGCCGCATACCGGCATCGTCAACTTCGGCGGCAACGTAGTTCACTCCGCCTACCACCTCGGACCACGCCGCATCCTGGAAGCCGGCATCAACGACGCCCTCGGAATCATCGGCCTTGGCTCCAAGGATTCCGCCACCCTCGGCGAACTGCGCCACATGGCCAAGCGCACTCAGATCGCCCTATCTAAAGCAGGATCGGACATGATCCGCTCGTGGAACATGGATGACCGCGTGGTCGAGCAGGAAGTCCTCGCGCTCAACAAGCAAATCGACTTCTCTGGAGTCGGCGCGGATTACATCCCTCGCGCTCTCGGCGGCAAGCTCGGCGACGTCATGCACGCTATCAGCTACCGCCACATGACCGCAGCGGACGAGATGCTTAAATCCTTCCACGGCCACATGGAAGTCATGGCCTTTGCCTACCGCATGGCCAAATCAGAGAAGCTCACAGGCGCAGAGTTCGACAAGCGCATCGATGAGCTCCTGGAATACGGATCGCCAGCGTGGACCAAGGCTTACAAATCCGCCGAGTATGTCACCTACCAGTCCCGCCCGGAAAAGAATGACCGCCGCTCGCTATCCTTCCTTGATCGCTTCGCACAGGCAGTCCGCCGCGCAGCCACCTCTGAGACCGACATCAAGCGCACCGTCACCAATAAGGACGGGAAGAAAGTCACCGTCTACGAGCGCAAGGCGAACGCGCTGTCGTTCTTCTTCCCGTTCATCAACACCCCGCTGAACATTTTTAAGATCGGCATCGAGATGAGTCCCGTGGGCGCGTTGTTCTCCATCGTGGATGCATCCCGCGCCCTCAAGGAGCGCATCGACAAAAAGCACATCTCCCCGCAAGCCGCTCAAGCCGCCGCCTCCGAGCTCTACAACAAGGCCCGTCTCGTGCAGGATCTGACCAACCAAGTGATCGCAGCCGGCGCATTCTGGGCATTAGGATCGCTGGTGAAAGGCGATGACGACGAACCACCAGTCATCACCGGCAGCACCGACTGGAAGCGCACCAGCAAAGGAGCGCGAGACGTCGAATACCGCGTGATGCCGCCATACTCCATCCGCATCGGAGACTCCTACTTCTCCTACCAGCGCGTCGAGCCCTTCGGCACCGCTCTCGGCCTGCTGATCGATCTCCGCAAAGCCGTCGAGACTGAAGGCATGAGCGACAAGGCCCTCGGGCGCTTCCTTGGCACCTTCATCAATCAACTCGACAACAAGACCTACCTCAAAGGCCTAAGCGATATCTTCAACGTCGCCCACGACCCCGAGCGATTCGGATCCAAGCTCGTCAGCGGAGTCGTTACCGGATTCATCCCCAACCTAATCCGCCAACCCATCCGCGAGGCTGATCCATACATCCGCGACACCAAGCCCGACCAGGAGGACGGCTTCCTCACAGCGGTCGCCAAGAGCGTCGGCTACAGCCTCACCCCCGGATACGCCCCGCCACAAATGGACGTCTGGGGAAACCCCGTGATGCGCAACAACGGAGCCCAGCTCGGCACTCCGCAGACCGATGTGCTGATCCGCGTGTTCGACCCCCTCAACACCACGATCGGCGCGAAGATCGACCCTCTCGACCTTTATCTCTTCAAGTGGAACTCCCAAGCCGAGCCTAAGGACCGCTTCAATATGGAGGCTATCCAGAAAACCCTGCAGGCCACTCACAACGGCCAGACCTACAAGCTGGAGCTCACCCCAGAGGAGCACGCCGCCGCAAACCGCGCAGCAGGACAAGCCGCCTACGAAGCATTGTCCTCAACCGGACGATTCACGCGGAAAGCCAAGCCCAATGAGCGAGACGTCGAATACGCCAAGGATATCGTCCGCCGCTACCAGACCATCGAGCGCGACAGGCTGCGTGCGGTGAAGCTGCGAGAGATCATTAAATAGTGATCCTCACGCGATCCTCCTTAATGGAATAATGTTGCGTTCTGCGAGTGCTGCGTCTCTCTCCTTCTTGGCGCGTGAGACTCGCAGGTCTGCCTGTTTGCCGTGTTGTCGCCATTCCTCGTTGGATGCTTCGAGCTCGTTGATGCGGCTTTGCAGGACGGTTGTTGGCCCGATGCCTTCGATGGACCATGGCTTGTCTAAGGTGATTCCGCCCCATCCTTGCATGATGCCGTGGTTGCGGAGTGTTCGCGCTGCGTTGCGTGCTTCTTCGGGGATGTCGTGGTGGTGGTGGATGGAGTTCATCGTTGTGGTCTGTGTGAGGAGGACATGTGCCATTGGTGGCAATCTGGGCAGAGGTAGGTTCTGAGTCTGGAGGTGTTTGCGCCTTTGTTGAGGCGTGATCTGGCGGCTTGTTTGGCTTGGTGTTGGGAGGAGAAGCAGGTTTTTCCTGATTCGTGGCAGCGTTGGCGCTCGGGGTAGTTGTGTGTTGGTTGTTCTTGTTCTTGGTTGGTGATGTCGCGTGCTTCGGCGAGGGAATGAGGGATGGGTTCGTGTGGGTCAGCGCGGAGGAGGTTGAGGAGTCTGGCGCGGTCGTTGTGTGACTTGCGGTTCATGGCAATACGGAGCGGTAGATTTCTATGTCGCGGTCGAGATCGATCTGATGGCCGTGGGTTTCGCGGATGGTTTCGAGTCTGGCGATGGCGGATCGGAGGACTGCTTGTGTGGTCGGAAGCAGCATGCCTGCTTGGTCGGGTTGTTCAGCGTGCGTGAATTGTTGACCGGCGCGCTCGAGTCGTTTGCCGAGGATCTGGACATACTTGCTCATCACGCGTTGTTGGCGGTAGAGCAGATCCTTGTCTTCGCGTTGCAGCTTCGGGAAGGCGTCGGTCGCCATGAAGGTGTTCAGCTTGTTGAGGCGTGCTGCGGTTTCTCTGGTCTCTTCGAGGAGGCGTGCTTGTTGTTCTGGGTTCATGTGTCTTTGGTTTCTTGTTGGTAGAGGTCGAGTTTGACGATTTCGAGGGTTCCGATGGCGGATGCGAGGGTGAGGTTAAATTCTGCGCGGTATCGGTCGATGACGCGGTTAAGGTCGTCTTGAAGGGCTTGGATTTGTTCGGGCTCGGTCATGGTGTGATTCGCTTAAAGGTGAGTGCCCAGACCCAAGGGTTTCCGGCCCATGCATACCCGTGTTCGCCTGGGCCTTTCTCCGCGTTGATGGAGTCCCATAGGTTCTGGTAGTCGATGACGGGGTTTCCCATGTTGTTGTGACCTACTCCTTCGGCGAGAGCATCGTGTGGGCTGATGTCCTGCAATCGCTCGACGCGGACGTTGGTGATTTCGAGGGTGAGGCGGGACATCCAGTGGCGCATGTAGATGGACTGGCGGATGCGGCCCCAGCCATAGAGCGGGTTTCCGTCCTCGTGCTCGTCAGCCTCGTAGCGGATGGGATCACCTTCTTCGATGTCGATGGGCTTTTGTGAGTCGTTGGCGGCTTGGGATCGATATGTCTCCTTTATCCATAGCCTGTCTCCGATGGCGCCGTATGGGCAGGGGATAGGATGCTTGTGCTTGGCATCATAGACTGCGTGGGCGTGACCGTGGCAGATGATGTTCCCGTCAGCCTCGTCACTCGTGATGTCGTATTTCACGACGTAGGGGTCGTTCTTGATGATCCTCCGTGTCTGCGTCTTGCTGCCGTCGAGCAGGGCGAGAATCATTGGGCCGGAGAAGAGGATGGGGCGTGATTTCATCGCACAACCTCCTTGATGGTGTCTTTTAATTTCATGGTGGGGAGATGATGGTGTTTTTCGGGTAGAGAGCAAGTGGGAAGTTTGGCGTTTATGGTTATTTTTGGTTTGCCGCCTCTTTTGGCGTGGGAGTAGGCGTGTTTGACTGCGATTCATGTCAGACAGCCTTGTTGATCGGTTTCGTGCGGGATTGGTGGGTCGCAGTGACCTGGAGTTGGGGGAGATGGCGCTGGGTTCGCCGGCTGTGCATTTTGCAACGTGCATCAAGATTCACAACAAGGACAACGTGCCGATTCGTCCGGTGCCGAATATTTTGCAGCTGCGCATGTCTGAGGTGTATGAGACCTGCATGGCGCTCGGCGTTCCGTGCCGGATGGTGGTTTGTAAGCCGCGGCAGGTGGGGTGCTCGACATTCGGGTCGCACATCGTCTATCATCACGGGATGCGGTGGCGGACGGCGGGGATTACGATCTCTGACAAGTCGGGAAACTCGCAAAAGTTGATGATGAAGGTGCGGGATTATGGTGTTGTGGACCAGTTTCCGTGGGGGATTCGTCAGATCAAGGACACGTCGATCGGGTTGACCTGGACAAATGGGACGCGGTGGGAGGTGGACTCTGCGGAGAACTGGAAGGCGGGGATTGGTGACACTCGGCAGGCTTTCCACGCCTCGGAGTGTGCAAAATGGCCAAAAACGGGCGTTAAGAACGACAAACGGGTGATGTCTGCTGTGCTGCCGTCCATTTCCAAGGGCCGCAGCGTGGTGATCGCGGAGAGCACGCCAGAAGGCGCTTCTGGCTGGATGTATGAAACGTGGCAAGAAGCAGTGACGCTGGAGGAGTTCATGCGTCGGCGGGAGAGCGGGGAGGATGTTGGTGTGATGTGGATTAAGGTGTTCGCGGCCTGGTATGAGTTTGAGGAGCACTGCCGGAAGGACGCGGTGAAGGATCACGAGCGGGTGGAGATGGAACGGTCCTTGAGTGACCGAGAGGGAGCTTTGTTGGAGAAAGGGATCACATGGGAGCAGCTGGCATGGCGTCGGGATATCATGCGGACGGAGTGCGGTGGTTCCGAGGATGTGGTGGACGAGTATTACCCGGAGGATGACGTTCGGTGCTGGGCGGTGTCTGGGCGGCCTCGCTTTGATATTGAGGCGCTGATGGCGATGGAGCGGCGTGCGCGTGGCACAGGCTTCAGCACGGGGCATCTGGTGCAGCAGGAGAGCGGGCTGGTGGCGTGGAGCGGCCGGAATGATGGCGGCGGCGATATTCAGGTGTGGGAAGAACCGCGGGAAGGGCTGCGGTATCTGGTTTCATGCGATCCGG
>Ga0247844_1005874_pt1 | contig 15255 bp, 29 predicted proteins | sample LaCtaG_FD_192421 | JGI IMG/M metagenome (GOLD analysis project Ga0247844, IMG submission 192421) | Freshwater microbial communities from meromictic Lake La Cruz, Castile-La Mancha, Spain - LaCruzMarch201714.5m_1 | ecosystem: Environmental > Aquatic > Freshwater > Lake | place: Spain: Castile-La... | reverse complement strand
ACACCAATTTGGGATATAAAAAAGAAAGATAAGTTTGAGAAATACCTTGATTGTATGCAACGAGGAATGACCCTAAGAGCAATTTGCGCAGAAATAGGCTGAAGGTCATCGGTTCGAATCCGGTTCCCGCTACTACTAAAATGTTGTTTGTGTGTGTTCCTTGGTATAACCAGGAACTAAAAGGGTCCTCTTCGGAGGACTTTCTTTTTACCCATATCTAAACTTAAAAACTATTTGAAAATGTCTATTAAAGTTAATCTACCCAGTGGCGGTGTATAAAGAATCCAAAATCTTTTTTACACAGGAACATATATTCTTTATATTCTGCTGGTATTCCTGGAGGTCCTGGAACTCCAGGACCTCCAACTGATCCAGTGATTCCCAATACGTTTCTTGGACCCTGAGCGTGAAGAGATCCAGTTAATCCGATTACACTACATCTTCTTAAGCATAACAGATGGGAAATACCTTGCGATAAGTAATCCATCATCCATATATCTTAGAATAACCGTAATTCCTCCACGACAATTATCACCGATTAATAGTTCATAAATAAAACCTCTTCGTTCCAATTCATATAAATAGAATATACCAACTTCTGGATCAAATGTCTCAACAATTTTAAATCGTTTTAAACCATATCTAACTGTATTAGATTTTAAATTAACCACAACCTTATTACTTTTAGTGGTGAATCCTAAAACATCATACGCTTCATTATTAATCGCTTCAGATAATAACATACCATCTTCATAAAGAAGCTTAAACATTGTATCTCCACTCAAAACTAATTTTTGAGAATAGACATTCATAGATATAAATAATAATAAGATTAATAGATATTTCATACTAATTATATATTAATTAACCATCATGTTTAGAAATAATTCCTTATATTTGTATTATGACTCAATCAAATAAAATCCTTTTATTAGAGATAACTCTAAGCATCGCATTCTCAACCTTCCTAACTCTTAAAGTTTATCCAGAAGGTACAAGTTCAATCCAATGGTGGGTTGCAATAATAATCTTTAATATAGTTATGCAGTTGTATAAAAACGTTGTAAGAGATTCAGAATGATTCATAAAATACTCTTAACTATAAACTTTATCATAAATCCACTATGGTGGTATATGACTGAAAAATATGATGCTGATTGGGATAAAAAGGTTAATGACTTATTAGATAAAAATAAATTTCATAAGAACCATTTCGGATTCCAACTATCTGCCGATTATAGAGCGAGGTTAGGAGATCATGATATTTGGTTGGGTAATTATCCATTTTATTATGGGATAAATTCGGACGCAAAAATTACAACTCCTTATTTTGGCAGACCATCTAGATATACAATATGGAGAATCAAACAAAGATATAAATGGGATCGATTATCCAAAGAAGAAGTTAGAGATTTTAAATTAAAAAATTTAGGTATATGAAAGAAGAGATAGGACATTTACCAGGAAGTTCAAACTTGGTATGTAATTGTTGTAGAAGTCCATTATCGTGGCGTGAGATTAATCAGAAAGATAAGGAAAGGTTTTACGAATACGATGGTGATAAATATAAGTATTCAAGATCGCCTAGAGAGTATATTTGTGATGCTTGTGTGAGAGATATTAAGATTGAAACAATATTAGTTAAATAATTCTAATTATAATTACCAATTTATCAATTGCAGTCACATCATCTACTTCTTTGAATTGTTCGATTGATAATTTTTGATCATTGAATTTAACCATAATCTTAGAATCTGGATAAAAATTCTGAATTATATCAGATGTAAGTAGTGTATATTCTTTTAGATGTCCAATCTGTAAATCAATATCTGACTTTATAGTTATCTTATATAATGATTTAAATTGACCATAAGTTATTGTACCATCAGAATTAATATATTTATCACTTTCTCTGAAATACACTGATATTTTATATTTATCACAATCAGATTGGTAATAATTGATATTATCAATCAATTTAGAAAGATCACCTTTTGGGTAAAGAGACGGTATATCTGGTTTTAATTCAGTTATTAAACTAACTAATTCTATCACCTCCTCTTTTTCAAGAGAATCGGTTTTTATTTTACCTCCAAATTGATCGAACTTCAATATCATATATTTTATATATAAAAATATGTATTACAAAATAGTAAATAAAATTCTTTATAAATGTGATCAATGGGGAAACCCAAATCTTCACATAGCTGATAATGTTTCATTTGCAACTTATGATGATAAAACTTCTACTTTTTTAGTGACTAAGTGTGATGGTAAAGTTGAATTAAGAACTGATTCAGGCAATTTATTTCGTATTATTTCAAATGTTGGTATAGAAGGTAGATTTGAATCTGCAAATATTATTCTTAGAATGAAAGATGGTAAAACTGGTGTTTTTGATCGTAATGGAAATTTAAAAAGATATTTATAAAATCATATAAATTTCAAATTATTTTCATATATTTGGATCATATATGAAAAACATAAATTTAATACCAACAGATAAGCCAAGTAGGCTACATAATAAAAATGGTGAGTTAGGTAACTACCCTTCTACTAAACTATATATAGAAGATTTTAAAGGAAATCAACATAATTCTTTTCACATCTACATAACTTCTGATGAAGAAAATAAAGAGGGGAGTATTGTTTTATCTACTTATGATAATTGGGAAAATGAATCAAAACTTAAACCAGTTACTGGGAAAATCATAAAAATCACAGAAGATGGTTATTTAATTCAATACTATTCAGAACACTTTGGAGTAACTCAATCAATGTGGGATAAAGGTCATTCTAAAACAATCATACTAACAACAGATGGAGACCTAATCAATGATGGTGTACAAGCTATTGATGATGAGTTCCTTGAATGGTTTGTTAAGAATCCAAGTTGTGAGGAGATTGAAATTGATATTGATTTTGATGTAATTGTTACACGAACTAAATCATTATTACAAAATCAGAGTGGTAAAACAATCGTTATTCCACATCGTATTCATTACAGAATAATCATTCCAAAAGAAGAACTTAAACAAATTAAATGTTATTGTGGTCATACAACATATTGTGATTGTGGTCCATTAGAAGAACCTAAAGATGTGGTATTAGGATATAAAACTTCTATTGTTGCTCAAATGTTAGATAGGATTGATTTAGAAGAACCTAAACAAGAAACACTTGAAGAAGCTGCTGAAAGATATTTAGATTCTCCATTACCACATTCATATAAAAGAGCAGTAGAATTTGGTGCTAAATGGCAACAAGAACAAATACTACAATTTCTATATTCCGAAATAACTGAACGCAGACCTTATTCATCATCTAAAATGTGTGAAAAGGTAATAGAGTTTATTGAACAATTAAATACTAAGAAATAAGATGAAGAATATTCATATTTTACCAACAGATAAACCAAGTAGGTTACATCTTTGGACTGATGAAAAAGGTACAAGATTAGAATTATGTGAGTTGGTTTATTCACATACAAGAAATACTCAACATATCTATATCACTAATGATGAAGAAATTAAAGAAGGGGATTGGTATAGAATATTTATCAGATCATTACACTCAGAAAATGACCCCAATTGCATTGCTCAATTAAAAATTGATGATATAGAAAGTGGTTTGTATGAAAACTGGAAATCAAGTTGTAAAAAAATCATCTTAACAACAGACCCATCATTAGATGGTGTTCAAAAGATTGATGATGAATTCATAGAATGGTTTGTTAATAATCCAAGATGTGAGTGGGTTGAGGTTAAAAAAGAAATGTATATGCCATTTGATGGTAAAGTACCCTTTGAACTTTCATTAGATCAAAGTTTAAATACTTGCCCACATTATAAAATAATCACAAAAGATTATTTACAAGGATTTATTGATCTTCATAATAATGAATTAGAACATTGGGATGCGGTAGAATTTTTAGAATGGTTAAAATTAAATAATTTTAAAATAGTTAAAAACTAATGGACATAAAAGATTTAAACGAAATTGTTAAATACTTCAAAGAATACACAAGTAGAGTGTATGGCAAACACTACTTTCATAAAGACGAAGATAATTTTAAAATTATCATAACACCAGACAATGAACTTTATCAACTCAATACGGATCACGAACCTTGGGGTATTGAAATTGATACAATAGATAATCTTAAAATTAGATTTAAATCTTTTACCGGTGAAAACTTAGAAGTGATTACAAATACATTTTGGGATGAAGAAGATTGAACTAAGTGATACCAATACCTTTATAAGAGATAACCTACAAAATATCATTGATGGTAAGTTTGATGATAAATTTGATCCAGATCATTTAAAAATGGTGTTGGAATTATCCTTTCTCTTTAACCATCTAACAATAGATAAATATTATATCATCTTTAAATATAATAGTATTGGTTTAAATGTTAATGCCTTTGATTCTTACATACAATCTGAAGAAGAGGTAATATCTTTTATTAGAAATGATGAAACATTCAAATCTTGTTATAACTCATTCCTTAGAGATGTTAAAATAAATAAAATCATTCACAATGATACAAATTGATAAAGAAGTTCTTAAAGAATATATTAATCAAAAAAATTCGGATAGACATATAACGGAAATTATAGATTATAAAATAAAAACTCAAAAAATCTATAAACATATGATCTCACCAGAATCATATTATTCTTTTCTTTTAGATACTCCGGAATTAGAAAAAAATGGATATGTTGAAATGATATTTATAAGACCCACTTGGAATGGATGGTCCATTGTGACTGAAAAAACAACATCACATATAAATAAACATCTTGCTGGAACATTCAGATATGGAGAAAATCGTAAATCTATTAGTCTTAATATAGACACATATAAAAACTGGTTAAGAGATTATAAACTAAATCAACTCCTATGAAATATATCCCAGGTCCAATACATAGATCTCTTCAAAAAAGTCACTACTACCTCTTGAGGTCTGATTTTGCTTGGTCAATATGTACAAAGAGATTTTCAGAGTTTACTGATATCTATGACTGGGATCTATTCACAACCAGGGTTCAATTATTTGAAGGTGATATTATACAACTAAGATTCTTTAAACTTGACGAGTTAGCAATGTCTCAATGTTATCTTGAAAAAGTAATTCGTATAAATGGTGATGTAGAAGTATATAAAGCCGAAGCAAATATATCACATTCTTTTATAGATAATAATCTTTATACAGATAATCCCATATTTCAATCAGCAGATAATATCATTAAACGAAATAAGAAGATAAATGCTATTTTGAAAGGATGAAAAATTTGGTAGATTGAAATAGATTATATATCTTTGTATTATGAAAACAGTATATTTTCTTTGTAGTTTATTAATGATTGGTATGGTATCTTATTCATTTCAAGAATATCCTATGTTAGTAGGTTTTTTATGTTTTGGAATAGGTATAGGATATATGAGAGAAAAGAATAGAATATAGTCAGGTGGCGAAATTGGTACTCTTTTTCTTCATCAGTTGATGTAGATGGTAGAGTAACCGAGTGTGCTAACAAAATAAAACGGTTGTTAGCCGATATGACTATTGATGAAGCGTATGAGAAGACAATACGCACTGAAAGAATTTATCAACAAATGTAAAATCGATTCTGAGTTCTCTGAAACGTGGGGATTAAAGATTGAGGAAAGAGAGTTGAGTAGAGAGGAAAGAATTGATTTATATACAAAAGAATACACACCTGGGATGAGAAATAAATATGAAAAACCATTTGATGATTTTATAGACGCTAAGTTAAGCGTTAGGAACATTCCAACCAAACTAATTACAATAACATATAGTAAAAAAACAATAGAAACTTATGAATGATAAAAGCCAAAACGGAAACCATCCTTTAAATAATACTAATTGAAATTGTAAAATAAAATGAAAACTATAAAAATTATTACTACTTCCTTAATACTACTACTCTTAAATGCTTGTCAATCCGAACAAGAAAGACAAGAACTTATCAAAGATACTCAATCAACCGTGTTAGATTCAACATCTACTGATTACAGAAAACAATTCACGATCTATACATTGGATAGTTGTCAATATGTGGTGGTGTCTCCTGGAACTAATTACACATGGGGATCTCATAAAGGAGATTGTACTAACCCTATACATAAGCAAAAATAAATTGGTTAGTAATCTGCTGAAGTACTGGATTTAACTTCAAATCCACCAGTCTTTCTCCAAGTTTCATCAACTCTTCCAGATTCTAACCAAGAATCTTCAAATTTCCAAGTTGAATTACTATATTCAGTCCATTCTGGTTCCCATATTTTATTCAACTCATTTAAAGTTTCCTCACTAAACTCTTCATAGATCTCTTCAAGTTCATATCTATTTCCTTCAATATAAGTTAAAAATTCTTCATCAGTTTCTCCTTCAAAAGGAACTGATAAGTTTCTGAAATCATCTGGATTTAAATTAGCTACTTCACTCATATGACATGAAGTAATTCTTTCACACTTTCTTATTTGATACATAATTTTTATTTTGTTTTAATTTTTATTAAATAATTAAAATAAGTTTAGATTAATTTGTTTGTTTCAGATAAAGTCCTTACATTTGTTTAAGGTTAAACATTGATCCCTTTGTAAATTAATCTGTTACTGGATGTGGGTAAATAGTAATAACGCAATAACCATAATTTACATAAAAATACCAGTAGTAATATTGGATGTGTTGTTCCCTTGAGAAAGGAATGTATAAGAGTATAACAAAAGGTACTACAACACAAATGAGTTCTCAGCAGTAGTAGAAATTATACAGAACCAGTATGTCCTGTTGTATTCTGTATAACTACATGACCCTACTCCTCTTCGGCGCTGTCTAAATACGTTTAGCAGGGTCGTACTGATAAGACGGTGCTAATACTAAAAAAATAATCTGATGATATCAGTAATAGATAGAAATGTTTTCAATTATAATGGTGTTACCGGATTGATTAATACAAATGATATTGATGGTTATTTAACAAAAAGAGAAGCAATGGGATCATCTCCTGATCCAAATGAAACTAAATTAGTTCCAATAGTTTTATATTCTTTATACTTAACCATTGAAGAGATTGATAAGGTTTTTATCAATTCAATTAAAATATCGGGCAAAGATATTAAATTCATACATACCGATAAAAACCACATATTCATAACATTAGCTGATATTGATTTTTGTGATGATATTGTAATCGACTATAATACAAGACAAGATCTGAGAGAAAATAAAATAAACGAATTAGTTAAATGATAACACTTAAAAGAAAATGGTATGATATATTAAAATTCTAATCTAAGTAAATAAAAATTCCTCTTTTACCTTCTCTAACCAATCTATCAAAGTATCTACCTGGTCCAACCAAATCATCATCTTGCCATTCTCCAATCGGTTCTGGCTTTATCTTAACATTTACTTTACCCAGTACAATAAGTGGTTCTTGTGGAAACTTGGATATCAATTCATCACATAAATCCTGACTTTCTTTTATATCACTATCTAATAAGACCTGATAAGCCAAACCACGATGGTGACCTGTTGATATTCCTACAGAAGTGGGTAAGTCAAAAGATTTGAAAATTTTAATTGATTGTTCCCATATATCTAATGGAGTTCTATGCTCACATAAGAATATATTCATTATTGTCTTTGGAGACAGATTGAAATTATTGAAGTTATTAATTCTTGGCATGAAGTATATATTTACTTAGAGAACTTGGATATATATAATTAATCTATGAAAACTTTAATACTATTTCTTCTTTTCAGCTTTAATCTCAATTCACAAGTAATAACAATAGTTATGGAAAATTACTCAATTTTCCAAATACCAACAAACATGGACTTCAATGAAGCTGTTCAGAGAGATTCTATAAAAAACGCCTTACTTTATCCATACAGATTAACGTATGAATTTGATTTCAATAATAGAGTTATTAATATGTGTAATGACGGTGATTGGTTTGTTAAGTGTGAAATGTTAAATGTTATTCCTGATGGTAATCATTTTAAAGTTTTTGCAAAGGTGAATGGGGAACATTATACTTTTTTTCTATGTAAAGTAATCTCTGACCTTATTCTATTAATTCTTTTTCTTTGTATATCTTCAGTATAAATCTTATCTACTAAATGAAATAACTTTTCACGATAGGATTCTTTTGATTTAATTCTTTCAGATAAATCTGATATATCTGAACCAATAAGTAACTTCCAAGGATTTTTACACTTTTCATGTCCTGCGGGTTCTCCAGTTTGAGTATAGACTAAATCGTGTCTATCATTAGTTATTATTATATCAACATCATCAAATCTAACTAAATATATTTTACTATAGTACTCACTTCCAACACCATTCTCAACTGTATACGGAATATTGTTCATCCATAGTGGCAGTTCTTTACTATGAATCTCATCTATTTCATAAGGATTAATATCTTTAACCTTTTCAAGACGTTTTATAATATCCAAAGTGATTTTATCATCTGGAGTATTTCTCTTAAAGTAATCTAGAAAGCCTTCGTTATATCTTTTTAAATATCTCATTAATTATATATTAAAATAAAACTTTAAATATTTCTGTTATCATAAAATCAGTAAGTGCTTGACCTGGTGTTTTTGCAGGTAAGTCAACAAAGTATGTGTAATAAAATCCATCTCTTAAAACTGTTAGATGGAAATGGTAAACATTATTCATAGTTATTTGGTTTTACTTCAATAATTTGTGGAGCCATGTAGATATGCATTAATATACCGGCTTTATCAGAATCGAGTCCAATAAGCCAATCTTTTCCAAGACCTTTAATATCATTTTTATTGATTAGAAAGTTATGAATATATTCACTTTGTTTAATGATTTCTTGTTTTAGTTCTTCTGATTCTACTATAATTTTCATATAATGATATTAGCAGTCAGGACAGGATTCGAACCTGCATGGTAACTTATGAGTTGGACTTTCACCGGTGTTTTTCAAGGTTACTCTATGTTACCTTTACTGTTAACCCTTATTCATGCGTTTACCAATTCCGCCACCTGACTGATTAGTTTTTTAACGGGAAAAACCATAAACGTATTCCCATTCGGGTCATACTCCTAGTTGGGCTAATACCAACGATGCCACCCTTTCTTACGGGGTCTGTGCAGTCACAACTATTTCAGAGGATAATACACCTCACCTGCCGTTGTAGTCAGAACAGGATTCGAACCTGTACTATTCTTAGGTTTCACCTTTCGGATTGCCGTCAGAAATGCTAACATTACACCACCTGACTATATTGCTCTTTATTCAAATACCCTTTTATATCAGAGCTAACCTGCTTATCTTCAAATACGAGTTTCTCAAGGGTACAGGTCGAATACAAATATAAGAAATAATTACTTATATACAAGTATTTTTTAATTCATCATAATTATCTATAGCATATTTGATAACTGAACATTGTTCATAGTTCTCATTTTCAATCATGAAATCTAGTAATTGTTTCAGTTCATCTAATGTTCTTATTCTAGTACGATTGAAGAATTAAGATAAATAATTTATACCTTAAAACAAAAAACCCACTATTTAACTAGTGAGGTTTCTTCTTTTGCTTTTTTAATTAAATCGGCTAATTGTTCTCTATCACCACTATTCATTTTGAAACGATCACAGAAATCTTTAAAATCCGAAATTATATTATTAGGCAATGTTGTTAAATAATCACTACCTGGCTTAAATAAATCTATATCTATATTATCCTGAACTCTAATATAATACTTTTGCATATATGGATTTCCACTTTTTATCCAATGTTTCATTGATTCACATCTCCCCTTCACATAATTTTCAAAATCTCCAATTTCTTCATCAGAATATACTTCTTTTGTGTGATTTACCTTGTATCCATAAGATTTTAATTGTTCTACCAATACTATAATGAAAATGGTAGCCAACAAACATCGGTAGCAAGATCTGGAACTATACCTTCAAGTTCATCATATCCAGAATTACTTGTTATAAACTTTAAGTTTTCTTCATATACTTTTGATACTTTTTCATTAATAATTTGTAGATATTTCATATAGTATATATTATTTTTACCCTATATAAGATTATCCAACTGTGACGCAACATCCCAATCTTTCTGTGTAACACCATCACTCGAATGTGTCTTCAATGATATAAGCAATTTACTTCCACTCCAATTAAAGTAATGTGGATGATGATTCTGAGATTCAAACACCTTCATAGCACCAGATATAAAATTAGTCATTTTATTCATATCCTCAAATGTATATTCCTGTAATATCTGGGTTGAAATAACTCCACCATAGTTTAAACTATGTGATGTCTGCCAACCATAATTTACTAAACTCAACTCAATAGATCCAAACTTTTCAGAAGAATTTGGATAATGTAAACTAACATTTGGATCAAAAGTATCTATATCCTTAATAACAATCTCCCTACGATTTACCGAACCATCCTCAACATTTAAAACACTGTAAAGTTTAAATTCTTTTAAATAAAGGTTCTCTGTCTTAGCCCAACTAACTAATCTCTTTAAATCATCTAATTTATCTTTTAAAGATATATACTCACTTGACTTTCTCGGCCTTGCTGCAGAACTATCCTGATTTCCAATTGTCACATAAACACTTTCTCTTCTTTTAATTGTTCCCTCTGTCATATATGCAGGTGAAAATCCAACTTCAACCGGAATACTTTCATCCAAAAATGAATCCTGTAATATATCCAAAATTTCAGATTCTAAAGAATTTATAGGATTGTCAGTGGCAGATTCATTAAATCTTTTAATACGTTTCATAATTGTATATATTAGAAAAATGGAATTTAATTTGATTAAATTCCATTTTTATATACAAATCATTACATGTAAAACATAGTCAGTTTTTCCCCAGGCATTTTTTAACTCCTGATGTAATACATGTATATACAAACCACCAAACCCTTACCAGTATTGATTATTAAAAGCATCTGAAAATCCAATGTATATACAAATCATTACAACGATATACACCGGATTTTAATATGTAATACATTTATATACAACTTTTATATACAAAGATATACTTGTATATACACCGGATTTTTATATTTTTTATTACTTATAACGATTGCAAGTATGAGAAGTAAATCTTTTCATTAAAAATTAGACAAATTAAGATTTATTTCTTATATTTGTTGTTATAAACTAGTAAATTAAAAATATGAAAAAGGTGTCTTTTGCGGATGATTACTTTAAATCTAAATTCGGTTCATATGACTATGTTCTTTTGGATGGAACTCATTTATATGAATACGATAAATGGTCAAATAATATAAAAACTTTAGAGCGTGAAAAAATACGAATCACAAAACTCAATCCAGAATTGGGTGATAGATTAGTAATCGTTAAAACACAGATACGAGTTTTTTAACCACAAACTTTAATATATACTACTGAACTAAATAAAAAACTTACATATACACCTTGTTATGTGTAGTAATTTTGTGGGTGGGATTTGGACTAAAATTTAATTTCTAAATATTTATATATAAAAATAAAACTATGAGTAAAGAAATGAGAAACCTTTCTTACGATGAAAGAGAAAAGGTTCATATATGGTTGAAGAAATTAGAAAGGGTTGGGTAAAAAAATTATTACACATAACGGTTGGGTGTATGAGAAGGTTTGCTTAGATGAACTTTCAAAATTAACCATAACTGCTTATAGCAAACTTTCTTATACACCTTGTTATGCTCTCGTGCCGACTTATTAACCACTGAACTTAATTTGAAACACGAAAGAAAAACAAAAAGAATTTTAGGGTGGATTTTTTTAATTTGAATATTTATATATAAAGAAAAATATTATGAGTAAAGAAATGAGAGAACAAATAGATAGAGTTAAGAATTGGAAACAATTTTTGAATGAAAGTAAAGATGTTGATATATTTGGACACAAACTAAGTGTTTTATTGGATATGATTGATGGCCAAGTTGATAAACCTAAACAAATTATAAAAAATAAAATTAACGAATTACTTCAATTACAAAAACAAACATCAATAACTTTATATCGAGTGGTTTATATAAAAAATCCAGATAAGTTAAATAAAACCAACTTTGGACATCATTACGTTTCTGATACAGAGGATTTCCACGAAGAAATGTTGGATTATTTATATCAAAATGCAAGAAAACTTGATAAAAGTTTAGAAGAAGAAGATGTTTATTTGATAGAAGTAGAAACACCAACATCAAACATTGACTATTATGAAACTATGAGAACATTTGCTTTACATCCTTTTGAAAACGAAATTACTATTAAAAATGATAAACAAGTTAGTTTTAAAAGTATAGCTAATTTTTATGGTTAATTTTTTAGTGTGTTGGTAAAATTCTTTTTGTTTTTCATCACAAAACTCAAATCGAAGAACTGAACTAAGGCATGGAGCATAACTATTATATATCTCAACCCGTTGTCAAACCCCTGATAATAAACCATTCCAAATGAAAATTCTTGAAATTTTTGAACAAAAATTAAGATACAAAAACTACTCAGATAAGACCATAAAAACTTATCTGTCTTATCTTAAACAATTCATTCAGACACAGAACATCAAGGACCCTTATCAGGTATCAACAAAACAAATCTGCGAGTTTTTACATACCAACAAATTCACATCCATTAGTCAGCAAAATCAATTCATAGGATGTTTGAAGTTGTTTGCAAAACACATTTTAAATAAGAAGGATATTCATCTATCAAAAATAGAAAGACCAAAATCCGAGAAGAAACTACCGAAAGTAATAGATGGGGATTTTATCAAATCGCAACTTCAAAAAATTCAAAACCTTAAACATAGAACAATACTCACATTAACTTATTCGGTGGGATTAAGGGTTTCAGAAGTAGTTAATCTTAAAATAGAAGATATTGACTCCAAAAGAATGTTAATACACATCAAAAACGCAAAGGGACGAAAAGATAGAATTGTTCCTTTATCTCAGACCGTATTAGAATTATTACGAGAATACTATAAACAATTCAGACCAAATACATATTTGTTTAACGGTCAAAAGATATCACAATATTCAATCGGGTCCTGTCAGAAAATATATAAACACTATATTGACCAAGAAAGTTCAATTCATACATTAAGACATTCCTCATTTACAAATTTATTAGAGAATGGAACAGACCTCAGAATTATCCAAAGTTTAGCAGGACATTCAAACGTTAAGACAACAGAAATCTACACACACGTATCAAATAAGGTTTTACAACAACTACAATTACCAATATAATAACCAAACATCCAGGCACGACAAAACAACCACTATAAAAATGCGGTTTTTTCAAAAAATTACTATTTTAAATTGCCGATTTTAATTCAATAACACCTATCCTAACAAAATATTAACAACTAATTTTCCTCTACAAGCCTGTTAGTTATATAAAGAGCTTCGTATCTATTGAGTCTTATCTGTGCCATAAAATGGACTTATTTATGCTCGGGATCTACTAATCTAAAAATAACATAGTATATATAAAATAATAACCACTTATCTTTGAATAATTCCATATTTTATATATAATCAACTATGGAAATTATAAACCTTTTATTAAAAATAATCCCAATCCTCGGAATTATCCCCCTTCTTAAAGCAATTTGGGAATATATCAGAGACCTAAAATGGAAGAAATCCGAATTCCTCTCCAAAGAAATTAAAGAATTTCAATCAAATGAAAATTCTAAAATCACATTCCAACTACTCGACTGGAACTCCAGAAAAATTAAACTAAAATGCGGTGAGTATAATATCACTGATTATGACCTAATCTCAGCCCTACAAACACACAATAACAAATCAAAGTTCTCAATAAAAGAAGCCGAAATAAGAGATATATTTGATGAATTTTTTGATAAATTATCCACATTTAATATCTATATTAATAACGGACTTATTTCAGAAAAAGAATTATATGAGTATATAGGGTATTATGTAAATACACTTACATCAGAAAATAAAAAGCCAAAACTATTAATCGATACATTCAATGAATATATTCAATTCTATGAATTTAAAAATGTATCTGAATTAATAGAAAGATTTAAAAAGCTAAATCCCTAATTCACTTAATCTTTCTTCCCTATATAAGAAAGTCATATTAATCGGATAAGATTCAGTATTAAATATAGTATCAGTGAGTTCATCATGAATATGTATATTCAACTCCTTCTCAAGATACATAAGCATCTCAATTAAATCTAAATCACCAAAACCTTGCTCACCCCACGTTTAAATTTTTGGAGCTTAGCAAGGCAACTAATACCTTCGTTCCCAATGGGAAGGGGATATGGGTTTCCTACAAAACCTAAATTTAACATCCAAATATTTTTGCATTTTTTAAAAAAATATTTCTATTTATCTTGGATATTTAAAATTTATCTTCAAAAAACTGATTAGAGATTTTTGTCAATTAACCAGCAAATTGTAATGTATTAATTCCATATATCAATTTATTATTATGTGTTATTTAAATGTTTATTAAACGTCTTTGAATAATCTAAATCTTCTCCTGTAAGATAATTAAAAGATTTAGATAAAACAGAAGGAGTTATCTTAATCAGATAGGGGTGTTTAAGTATAATTTGTTTTAATTGATCCGAATTCATCTAGTAAATATAAGGAAAAATCTGATGCTTTACAATGATTTATAGTTATATACAAATGATATATTTTTATATACAATGTAGTACATGTATATACAGTTGCCGTTAGGGTAGGCTGGTTAAGGCTTTCGAACGAACTATAAAATTTAACAAATTTAAACGATTTAATATAAATCTAAATACCTTAAAATACATTCTAATATATACATTATTATGAAATCATATAAGGAGTTTATTAATGAATCTTATTTCAAACAAGTAGATGATTTAAATAATCTTATTAATCCTATCAGGGAAGATATTAGGGATATGTTGGTGGATTTTGTGGGATATGATATTAAGTTTATCCCTGTTAATATGTATAGTTCAACATTATCTTTTCAAATACATATTTTTCGCAAAGGTTGGACATTAGCTGGGTATGAGGATATTGATCCTATACTGGTTGATAGGGATATATTGGATGAATTGGGTCGGGTTTGTGATTTTATTAAATCAGAGATTGGATTTGATTATGTTTCTTCGTATTATCACTATAATAATTTAAGGGAAGAGGATATATTTA
>Ga0247844_1005872_pt1 | contig 15263 bp, 13 predicted proteins | sample LaCtaG_FD_192421 | JGI IMG/M metagenome (GOLD analysis project Ga0247844, IMG submission 192421) | Freshwater microbial communities from meromictic Lake La Cruz, Castile-La Mancha, Spain - LaCruzMarch201714.5m_1 | ecosystem: Environmental > Aquatic > Freshwater > Lake | place: Spain: Castile-La... | reverse complement strand
ATAAGTTAGAGTCATTAGGGTTGATACTAAATGAAGGAAAAATAGTAGATGCGAGCTTTGTAGAGGTACCTAGGCAACACAAAAGAGCAAAACGAGCAAATACAAGCTGGAGAAGTGCCACAAGAACATTCACCTAGTTATGACCTACCACCATTTCTCCCATCATTTCTGAAATCAGGAAATTTACATCTCCTCGGCTCGACAAATGAGGAATGAAAACAGCGTATTTTTTCTTGACGTCGTTCCAGTTGGCACCGTGCATGTTGGGCACGTAGAAATAGTCCCGCTCAATACGCCAAAAATCATCAATCATTTCTTTCCATTCGTTGCGCGGATCAATTTGTGCCTGTAACGTACTGACATTCAGCTTACCATCACCCACGTTGGGTTTTCCTGAGGCATCCACAATTCCGATGTTCGAACCACCTCCCAAGTACAGGACTTTCTTGCCATCGGCCGAAATTTCATAACCACCCACACCGGCCATGAATACCTCCGATTTACGCTCTTTTAGGTCAAAACGATTGAGGATTGGCGAGCCGTTTTGGGCGTACGTAACGTAAAACAACTTACCGCCGTCGGCCGTTTTCAAATTACCCAGATTGGCCGCCGGAATGGGCATTGCCAAAATTCGTTGTCCAATTCCTGCTAAATCAATGACCACTTTCACAGCATCTGTGGGTTTGGCATCGTCTTTTTTCTCTTCAGGTTTAGCTTTATCGCTTGTTTCACTCTTTTTATTTGCCTCTTGCTCTTTTGCCTCTTCTACTTTTTTGGGTTCCTCTTTGCCTTTTTCTTCGTCGCTTTCGGGTGCAAAAGGCGACGGGTCTTTGGCGTTGAGCACCACTACATACACGCTGTTGGTTATGTTGCGGTCATAACTGCTCATGTCAAGCCATGCCGCCGTCAATCCCGTATTGGTACTTGCCGTAAAATAAATATACTTCCCATCACGGCTGAATACAGGGTTTTCCGCATTGCTTTTGTTATCAGTCACTTGTGACGATTTTGCAGTGGCCAACTCATACAAAAAGATAGCGCCCAGATTATTGTCCAACGACTGCGAATACACCACCCATTTGTTATCGGGCGACCAGTTTGCCCTAATGGTAGAATTAGGCCCGTAGGTATCTGTAGCGATTTTTACGGGCTTTTTAGTTGCCAAATCCATGTACCAAAGACTCAGTTTTTTATCTTGGTACAGGATTTTCTTCCCATCGGGCGACCATAAGGGTCGCGGCTGAGGTTTTCAAAAAATTTAGGAAAGTTGGTGTAATTGGGAATGTCCGAAGTATGGGTCAATAAATGATGCACCGTGATTTTGTCGCCGTTTGCTTTAGGGTAATCGGGCAAATAGGTGGTGATTTTGTCGTTGACCTTTAGTTTCCCTTTTTCCACCAATTGCATTACCAGCATGGCCGTAAACTGCTTAGTGATGGAACCCAATCGAAATTTGGTATCGGGCGTATTGGCAATGCTCCATTCCATATTCGCCATTCCGTAGCCTTTTTTGAAAACCACTTTGCCATTTTCAGCCACCAAAACGCTGCCGTTGAATTGACGATTTTCAACGTATTGACGCATCAGAGCATCCATTTTCTCCACCTTGGATTGGGAAAAAGCCGTCAGCGCTGTGATAAATAAAAGTAAAAAGATGTTCGCACTCAGTCGGGAAATAGTCATTTTGTTTGTCATGGTAATAAAACATAAGATTTGTTAGTTCATTAAAAGTAATTGTCTGACAATTTTTATGATTTTAATAACCATATAAGGAACAAAAATAAAATAAGGTATACGTTTTAAGTTACCGCGAACTTTTCAGTGAATTAGGTCAAAATAAGGGTTTCAAACGACAAAAATAAGCATAGAGAGAAAAAAGACAGTATTTTGGATGGGACCACCCATGCGGTTACCAACCTTCAAAAACTAACCAATTCTTCCCTATGCTGACGGAAATATACTACGAAGTGGACGAGTTCAACCGCATCGGCGGTCCGAAAGAAACACTTGGAAAAAATTGCAGCCTATGCTGCAACCATAGATTGGTATTCTAAGCGCCAATTGGGTTGTATGAGTATGAGCGAAATTATGACTATACTTATTTAGGGATAGAAATAAAATAAGGTGTACGTTTCTAAAATTATTATTTTTGCCACATGGCAAATTTTTATGATACCGAGATAGAGCGCTTTATACAGTTGCATTACAGCCGATTGTCAGAGAAAGACCGACGTCAATATGCGGCTATTGAGGCTGAGAAATTAGGTTTTGGCGGCAAAATGTATATCAGTAAACTATTGAGCATGAGTCGTCGAACGCTCAATAAAGTTCTTTTAGAGCTAAAAAATGAAAAAATCTATGAAGAGATTCCCATAGGAAAACAGCGTAGAGTAGGTGGTGGGCGCAAAAAAAATTTACAAAACTCTCAGCATTAAAACCTTGCTTATTAATTATATAGAGCAATTTAAGGCTGGTAGTCCCACAGATGCCACTGTGTTTTGGGTTAGCAAAAAACCCAAAGAAATAGCTGAAAATTTCAACATTGAATATAGTCAAACTGTGAGCAATGGCTGTGTCAAACGGATTTTGAAAGAGTTAGGATACGGCTATCGCAAACACGCAAAGCAATTGGCCACCGGTACTTATTGCGACCGAGATGCTCAGTTTAACATCATTACCAATTTGATACTAACCATGAGTTCAGCCAGCCCAGTCATAAGTATAGATTGCAAAAAAAAATCGGTCCGCCGAAGCGGAAAAGTTGGGCAACTTTTACAGAGATGGCAAATGCTATACTCAAGCCCCTATCAAAGTCTATGACTGCACGGGCGGCCCCGCACGATTATGAATACCTTTCTGAGGGTAAAGTAATTCCACACGGCATTTACGACATACAAGCTAACAAGGGCTATATTTCCATTGGAAACAGTGCAGAAACTGCTGATTTTGCGGTAGATAACTTACTTTGGTGGTGGACTGAGCATGGTATCCATCTTTACCCTGATGCCAAAAACATTCTCCTCTTGTGTGATGCAGGAGGAGCTAATTCTTATAGACATCCTATTTTCAAAGACAGGCTCATAGCTCTTTGTGAGCAGATTGGTTTATCAATTATTGTCAGCCACTACCCCCCTATTCCTCCAAATGGAATCCTATTGAACACCGACTCTTTTGCCATGTTCATCTGGCTATGAGTGGAGTGGTCTTTTCTGACGGTTCGCCGCTGCGATTATCAGACTGTCAAACGGGGCCGCCCGTGCGGAACGTATTGAGGCTACTTCTACTAAAAAAGGGCTTACTGTAATAGTAAGATTAAACCTGAATCAATATCAAAAAGGCATCACAGTTGATACTCGTATTTCTTCATCTAAATATATTCAATACCATCCCAAAATACCTAAACTCAATTATAGAATTAATCCCAATTAGATGTTTAACTTATTTCAAAATCATTCCTATGCTATTTCATTCCATAATTCTCCCGTAGCAAATATTCGAAGACTCGACTGGGAAGGAAACGTTTCAGCCATAAAGAAGCCCGTTGCAGAAAAGGACCGACTACGTAGTGAGTCTTTGGCGAAGAAGTCATAATGATTTTTTCAATCGCCTTGGCAATGTAGATGGGTTCCGCGGCATTGCTTACTTCGGCATTGACTTTGGTATTCATATCTTCTACCGAATGACGATATGGAGACCCGTTTTGATTTACGGCCACCAGCCGGGTCTCATTGATATTGGTACGAACATCTCCCGGCAACACGCTGCACGCCCGAATACCAAAAGATTTCAGTTCGATATTAAGCGTTTCGGTCAACATTTCCACCGCCGCTTTGCTTGCGCTGTAAATTCCCCGAAAAGGCAACCCCATTCTTCCCGCGATGGAACCTACATTGATAATCAGCCCTTCGCCCTGATGCCGCATGGCAGGCAGCACCGCCCGACACACCCGAAGCAATCCCCATACATTGGTATCGAATACGCGCTGAATCATAGCTTCAGGCACTTCTTCCAATGCCCCAATGATACCAAGTCCCGCATTATTGATAAGAATGTCGATGCGACTTTCGCGCTGAAGAAGCTGCGAAACGGCACTTTGCACAGACACTTCGTCGTTTACATCTAAAATAAGGGTCTGAAAAGCAACGATTTCTTTAAAAGGGTGGCGACTGGTTCCGTATACGCGATACCCTGCTTGGGTTAAATACTCAGCAGTTGCCCTGCCAATCCCTGTCGAAGCACCTGTTATTAAAATGACTTTAGACATTTGGATGGTTTATCGTTAATGGCTAAAAAGTTAAAGGTTAACGGAGAGAATTTGTTCCGATTAACGGCTAACGTTTAACAATTAACTGCCTTACTTTTTAATTCGATTCAATTCCTCCTGCATCTGGTTGACCAAATGCCTAAGGTGGTCCAAAGATACGGTAGGTTCGGGCAAAACAGCACTAAAAAAGGCTTTAATTTCCCAAACTTCCAGCACGTCTTTGAGCGGAACCTCAAAGGTTGGAATAGTTACTTTGTCCGAACTCAACAGAAGCGTTCCTTTGATTTTAACCTGATTATAGACACGGCGACACACAATCCCCAAATTCCGAGCCACCAATACATACAATTTACTGTCGGCAATATCGTACCAGTTTCCCACAAACTGCCCAATCAAAAACGAACCCGGATAGGTAAAATCATCGCCCGCCTCAAAAGCACGGTAAGAAGCATTGGGGAGCAAAGGAAATTCAAAAGTGGGTAAACGTCTGATGTATTCACTCTGATTGTATTTTTCCAAGTACTCTTTCAACTGACTTTGACGCACGTACTGAATGGATTGCGGCGCTGCTTTTTCGTAATCATTCGGAGGAGCCTGCACGATGGTGGTTCCGTTGCTATTTTCGTAGGTATTATTGAACGTCGGAGATTGGTACATCGGTGGCGATTTGGGTACGGGAGGCTGATAAACAGGAGTCGGAGGTTTAGGCGGCTCCGCCACGGGGGTAATCACCGAATTGGAATTGGGTATCGAAGGTGGCATTGGTTGCGACCGTGGAGGCGAGGGCGTAGAGGGAGGAGTATAAAATTGCTCAAAAATGCCGGCAAGGGTCTGAGGTTCCTTCTCTTTAGGCTCTGCTATCAACGATGCCGGCGAGGGTTTATCCATCGGGAGCATGTTGGGAGTTTCCCGAATTTTTCGAAGGTCTTTCTTTAGCAAATCATCCACCGATACATTGAACAATTTCGACATGGTTTTCAGCACATCAATGTTCGGATTGGCGCGTTGTTCTTCGTAGGCCCCCACTGAAGCCCGTTTTATGCCCATTCTGCGGGCAAATTGGTCCTGCGTCATCCCGTGCAATTTGCGCAAGTATTTCATATTGTCGCTGACAATGCTCATGGCAACTTTGATAAAATTTTTAGTAAAAATAGAGAATTTTCCGTTTTACTAAAATTGTATGAACATTCTGTTTGAAATTTGTACTTTTGGGTGTACTCTAACCGACAAAACCTTTCTAAATTCACTACCTATGATGACTACCGAGCCAATTCAAGCCACTGATATTCAGCGAATTTTTGAAGAACAACGGGATAATGCTTCCTTAATCGCCCTCACGACCGCCAAAGAGAGGATTGAAAAACTAAAGAACATCCAAACCTATCTTATGGCGCATTTGGAAGAAATCCAACGGGCGATGTATGACGACTTTCGCAAGCCAAGCGCCGAGGTGATGTTGGGCGAAGTGTACAGCATTACGTCGGAAATCAAATTTGCCTGCAAAAACCTCAAACGCTGGATGCAACCGCAGCGTCTTGATACGCCTTTGAGTCTTATCGGTACGTCAAGCTACATCAAACACGAGCCCAAAGGAAATGTGCTGATTATTTCGCCTTGGAATTATCCGCTGGCGTTGGCGCTAAAACCACTTCTCTCAGCCATTGCGGCGGGGAATGTTGCGATGTTGAAGCCTTCGGAAATGACGCCCAACACCTCTCGATTTATAAAAAAAATGATGGGAAAATTGTTCGAAGAAAACGAAGTGGCTGTTTTTGAGGGGGATGCCACTGTTGCGAGTGAGCTCCTGAAATTGCCTTTCAATCATATCTTTTTTACGGGCGCCCCTGCCATTGGTAAAGTAGTAATGCGGGCCGCCGCCGAGCATTTGGCGTCAGTGACGCTCGAACTCGGGGGAAAATCGCCCAACATCATTGACGAAACCGCCGATGTTAAAAAAGTGGCCGAAATGACCGCTTGGAGCAAGTGCCTAAATAACGGTCAAACCTGCATCGCGGCCGACTACGTACTAATTCACGAATCAAAAAAAGAAGAGTTTGTCCGTGCGTATTCCACTACCATCAAAAACATGTACAATACTGACGGGCAGGGCATTGAAAACTCAGACAGTTATGCCCGTATTGTCAACAATCGGCACTTCAATCGACTGAAAAACTGCCTGGACGATGCCGTAGCCAAGGGAGCAAAAGTTGAAATGGGAGGCCATACCATCGCCAATCAGAATTTTATGGAGCCCACGCTGCTTTCCAACGTCAACGATGAAATGATCGTGATGCAGGACGAAATCTTTGGCCCCGTCTTGCCCTTATTAACCTACCGCGACAACGAAGAAGTCATCAACTACATCAATGGCAAAGAAAAACCATTGGCGCTCTACATTCACAGCCGCAACGACAAAAACATCGAGTATTTCTTAAACAATACCTCCGCCGGCGATACCGTCATCAACGATTTGATGCTGCAATTCAGCAATCCCGAAATGCCTTTTGGGGGAGTAAACAACAGCGGAATCGGGAAATCAAACGGCTTTTTTGGTTTTCAGGAATTCAGCAATTTGCGCGGAGTCACCCAACGCAGGTTTGGAACGATGAATTTCATTTACCCACCCTATACCGACAAAGTGAAGAAACTGATTGATTTGTTAGTGAAGTATTTTTAAAATGGAAAACGGAGGAACGAAAATACGGAAAACGGTTTGTTTTGATTGAACCATTACACTATTGCACTCAACTACAAGACCAAGAAAACGTCCTAAATTCAAGGATTTACCAACGTTTACAAAAGTTAAAATAACCGATACCCAAGTAGGCTTTTGGCTAAATGACGGACGTGAAATTTGGATACCTTTGGATTGGTCTGCATTGCTGCAACAGGCCACTTCAGTACAACGTCAGCAATTCAGGGTAAGTGCTTACAATATCTTTTGGGAAGATATTGACGAAATTATTGGCGTAGAAAATATACTCTACGGCAAAAAACTATGGCTTTGATTTCATGACCGAATGGCTTCCTGCTTCAAATGACGGAAAGCCTGTAAAAAGCCTATCAGCTTCAACTTCGGCGGAATCATCAGTCGGTAAGCCGAATCTTCGGGCACTTTGTCTTTCCTCGACTGCTGCGCGAAGCGGGACGAAATCGGAGTTGTTTTTTGGTGACTAAATGGCCGCCGTTACCGTTTTTAGCAAATACATCGCCACCGCCTGGCATCGGAATAAAGTCTAACGAAGGAAGGAAAACAAAGTCATCAATGGGTTGCGGCTGTACGTCAAAAAGCGGGTCGCCGGGAAAATGATAGGTCTCAAAATCGTAGTCAAACAGGAAAATTGTAATAAAACCGTCGGGGCTGTATTTGAGACTGATGTCTTTGGTAGGAGCCAATTTGAAGGCTTGCTGCACGTCTTTTCGTCGGAAAAATTGGTCCTTGAAATGATCGTGAAACAGTTTGGCTCGATTATACAAATAAATCGTGTTGGCCGTATCATAGCTGATGGCAATATCAAGGTAGTGCTTTGAAAAATCCTTACGTGTATCTTTCCCAAAAAGTACCCCCATGTTGTTGATGGCATTTTTACTTAGATAGAGCTGATAATGCTCAATGGCGGGCGTCTCTTCGTTCCGGTTTTTATAGACGTTGCCGATGTTGACGTGATAGGCTTTTTTAGTAGAATCCACTTCCAATCCTTTTTCGAAATCCTGCATCGAAAGCGTGGAAAACTTTTCTTCCTCTTTTTGATTTTTCTGGTGGCGTTCGCGCAATGACAAATACGATTGAACAATGCCGCGATTATTATAAAGAATAGCGAGCGATTTTTTACGCAACAAGCTATCGTATAACACTTTGGCTCGGTCTATTTCATCCATATTCAGGTAGGAAATCCCTAAACCATTTGTCGCGTTGACGTTGCTTGGATCTAAACGATGGGCTTCTGAAAAATCATTCAACGCATCTTCGTACTCTCGGCACTTGAGATAGAGATTTCCCCGGTTTACCAACATCCGCACACTCGCTTCTTCGTTGGCGCGCATAGCTCTTTCCAACCATTTCAAAGAAGTCAGAAAATACCCTTCAATACGACAATATTCACTCATGGCTAAACAAGGCAACAACCCCTTTCCGGCCAATCTCACTGCCGTTTGTACATCGTCTTTAGCAAGTGCAGTTTGGTTGGTGTACAATCGGCAAAAAGCCCGCGCCGCAAAAAAATCAGCGTGCTGACGGTTTTTGTCGCTCAAAATCTCACCTGCCTTATCAAAACAGCAAACGGCTTCGCCGAAATTGCGCAACCGATAATACACCATACCTAATCCCAGCCAAGCCGTTTTTTGGGTAGAATCCAAATCCAAGGCTCGTTCGAAGGCTTTCTGTGCCTGACGCTGACCGTTGGTTCCGACGTACGCATTCCCCAAACTCAACCACGCTTCGGCGGAGTAATCATTGAGGCGGCAAGCGGCATCGTATTCAACCACGGCGGCTTGATATTTCCGCTGACGATACAATGAATGGCCCAGCCCCAACCGTGCTGAGTAGCGATAATAGGCGTCTTTGGTTTCTAAGTATTCCCGATACAGCAACTCTGCTTTTTCGTATTCATGCTGCGCTAAATGGGCATTTCCCCGCTGAATTAATAAGCGCGGTCCTGCCGCATGTTTTCCCGTTCGGATGGCAAACTTTTCGGCTTTTTCGTAAAATTTTTCAGCTTGTTTATATTCCCCCAAACGAAACAATACGTTGGCCGAGAGTTCGTGAAATTCGGCAGCTTTGGAAAAACCTACCCGTTTTCCCCAATTTTGCGCTTCGTTCATGTCTCCCAATCGGTAATTGGCCAAAGCGACATTGAAGCAAAGTGTATCGGTAGGGTTGGCAAACTCCCAAGTAGTCAAACTTTGCTTAATTTCTCCTTTTTGGGCTTCCCACACCCCTTTGTTATGTAAATACCGATGCCCAACGCCAGTTTGGGTCAGCATTTCAAGCGCAGCGTCATAGTTTTTTAGCAGACCATTGGCCAACGAAAAATTGTACAATAGGGTATCGTTGGAAGGAGAACGCTCCTGTGCCTGTTGAAAAAGCGAGAAAGCACTGTAATAGCGCAGTTGATAGGCTTGTTGAACACCCGCATTATTAAGCTGTTTAAATCGCCTATCGGTTGGTTTTGGTATATTTTTCGAGGAAGGGATATAAATCGCAGGAAGCCTTAGTTTTGGCGCTGCCGCTAAAGCAGTATGCGTATCCGTAGAATCAACCTCTTTGGCCAAAACAGGCAAAAAAAAGGTTAACCACAGCACCAATAAGCCATTTACGAGCCTTCCACGCAGCATTTCCAACCAATGTTTAGGTAACTAATAACTATTCATTTACACGAACCGTGCCATTTTGGCTACTTTCAAGAATTTCAGAACATCGGGTTAGGATAGGCCGTAAAACAGTACTACGACATCAATGATGATTGGTAAAAGTAATAGCAAATAGTGAAAAAACAAAACCGAAATCTGGCTAATTTCAATTAATAATTATAATTCATTAACAGCATTTTATTCGAAAACAAGGTAAAAACAGGCCAAGTGACTCCTTTTAAAACTTTGTGTAATCACGTAGCCTTATGACTTTTTCTTCCTTGACTAAACTGGTAATTGTCGGCGTCTCAATCATCGCCGCTGCCTGGTACTCCATCGCCGACGATAAAAATAAATATTCCGGTTGGAGCGAATTTTTGGGCGGTCCCGAGCGAACCCATTACTCAAGCCTGACTCAAATCACCCCCCAAAACGTCCAAAATTTGCAAATGGCGTGGGAATATCATTCGGGTGATACGACGGGGCAAATTCAGTGCAATCCCATTATCGTAGATGGCATCGTGTATGGTACTACCGCCTCCGTTCAGGTCTTTGCGTTGGATGCTGCTACGGGGAAAGAAATCTGGAAATACCAGGACTCTAAAGACCCGCAGTGGTTCAATTCCAATCGCGGGGTAAGCTACTGGGAAGACGGCAACGACAAACGCATCTTTTTCAGCGCCGGTCAATGGCTGTTTGCGTTGAATGCCAAAACGGGAAAACTCATTAAATCTTTTGGAGAAAAAGGCCGAATGGATTTGCACAACGGTTTGCCCAAATCGGCACTGGATAAATTTATTTGTTCCAATACTCCCGGCACCATTCATAAAGACCTCATCATCATGCCCGTTCGCCTTTCGGAAGGGGCTGATGCCGCTCCAGGCGACATACGGGCGTTCAATGTACGCACGGGCAAACTCGCCTGGACGTTTCATACCATTCCTTATCCGGGAGAGTTAGGCTACTCAACTTGGGCAAAAAACAATTACAAAAACGAAGACGTAGGGGCTGCCAATAACTGGGCCGGAATGGCCATCGACCGCCAACGGGGCATTCTGTACGTACCCACCGGCTCGGCAGGCTTTGATTTCTACGGCGGTAATCGCCCCGGTCAAAATCTATTTGCCAACTGTTTGCTGGCCCTTGACGCCAACACCGGAAAAAGACTCTGGCATTTTCAGTTTGTTCACCATGACGTTTGGGACCGAGATTTGCCCTCCGCTCCTACCCTTGTGACTATCAATCGCAATGGTAAATCCATAGATGCCGTGGCGCAAATCACCAAGTCAGGCTTTGTCTTTGTGTTTGACCGCGTGACGGGCAAGTCGCTATTCCCCATCAAAGAAATTTCCGTACCTGTCAACGGCATCGAAGGAGAAAAACCGTGGCCTACCCAGCCCGTTCCGTCCAAACCCGCTCCTTTTGCCCGGCAGAACATTGGTGATACTGACATTAATCCTTATGCAGAAAATAAAGAAGAACTGTTGTCAACCCTTAAAGAAATTCGTCACCGCAATCAGTTTGAGCAACCGAGCAAACAGGGTACGCTTATCTTCCCCGGTTACGACGGGGGCGGAGAATGGGGCGGTGCCGGCTATGACCCTGAAACGGGACTCTTGTACGTCAACTCCAACGAAATGGCGTGGATTATGAAACTCGTAGATAAGCCCAAATCCGACAAACTGGCTCAACTCCCCCCGGGCGAGCGTGCCTACGTACAGTACTGCACGGCTTGCCACGGGCAAGATCGCAAAGGCAATCCCAAAAGCGGCTACCCCTCGTTGGCGGACATTGGTAAGCGCCGCGACCGTGCCTACATCCAAAACATCATTAAAGGTGGAAAAGCCATGATGCCGGGTTTTGGGTATCTATCCACCACCGACCGTGACGCTTTGGTCGCCTATCTGCACGGCGAGGAGAAAAAAGAAGTGAGCAGTGCCGCGGCAGTCGCTGACAAATTTGCGAGTGTGCCGTATAAAATGACAGGCTACAACAAGTTTTTGGACAAAAACGGCTACCCGGCCATCACTCCGCCGTGGGGACAATTAAGCGCCATCAACCTCAACACTGGTGAATACGCTTGGAAAATCACCTTGGGCGAATTTAAGGAACTCACTGCCAAAGGCATTCCTCCGACGGGCTGCGAAAACTACGGCGGACCCGTGATTACGGCAGGTGGTGTGCTGTTCATTGCCGCCACCAAAGACGGAATGTTCCGGGCCTTTGACAAAAAAACGGGCAAATTATTGTGGGAAACCCAACTCCCCGCCGCCGGTTTTGCCACACCAAGCACCTACCAAGCCAATGGAAAACAGTATGTAGTCATTGCCTGCGGAGGCACAAAACTAGGAACTCCTAAAGGCGATAGTTACGTGGCGTTTGCGCTGCCGTAGGTGTAGGTGTATTTTAAATACCTCAAAACCCAATTGCTACTAATTTTCTGCTTATTTTAAAGTAGGGAAAATACTGATTCGTTTTGAATTCAGGACACACAATAGCTGATAATAAATAGCTTATATTCGTCATTCGTAAATCAAAATTCGTTATTCTTCTTATAAGCCTTGTTCACTTCAAAATAAGTGTTTAACTTCACTTTTAAAGTCAATCCCAAAAAATAGGATGCAAACAGCAACCCTCATCAAAGAGATAAAAAAACTTCCTCTTGACAAGAAATTTCTAATCATAGAGCTAACGCTAAAAGCGATAAAAAAAGAGGAGACCGCTCACCAAATGTCGCTGGCAGTCAATGAACTTTACGATGATTATGCGCAGGATGCCGACCTAACCGCTTTTACGCAACTTGATTTTGAAAAGTTCTATGAAACAAGGTGAAGTATGGTTGATAGACCTTGACCCGACCCGAGGAGCCGAGATACAAAAAAAGAGACCTGCCATTATTGTCAATGATAACGCTTTAGGTAAGCTCCCTTTAAAAGTTATTGTACCCTTTACTGACTGGAAAGACCACTACGCGATTGCGCCTTGGATGGTGAAAATTATTCCAAGTAGAATGAACGGCATCAGCAAAGACTCGGCGGCCGACTGCTTTCAAGTACGCTCTTTATCGCAGGACAGATTTGTGAAAAAATTGGGAACGATTGACGCCTCTCAAATAGAAGACATTAAGGAAGCACTGAAAAAAGTATTCTCCATTGATTGACTATTCTGGGCTTTTGACAAAAAAACGGGCAAACTCCTGTGGGAAACCAAACTTCCCGCCGCCGGTTTTGCCACACCCAGCACCTACCAAGCCCATGGAAAACAGTATGTAGTCATTGCCTGCGGAGGCACAAAACTCGGGACTCCCAAGGGCGATAGTTATGTGGCGTTTGCACTGACTTAAACAACCGCCTCATGAACCTTTATCTCACCAAGGTGTAGGTGACATTTTTCAAAACTTCTTTGGTAGGCTCGTATAGTTCATTTGCGACCTCCAAGGTTAATAAATTGTCGTTGACCAAGGAAAATTGATAGACTTGTACTTTTCCAACTGCCTGTAGGGGAAGTTGGTCTCGGATAGCTTTGGGAATGGCAATGTCTACTTTACCCCCCGAAAAATCAAAACTATAATCAAATGCATAGCTTTTATCATTGATTGTTTGCGTTCCCTTATAACTCCCTTTAAGGCTGTTTGGGGGAGTAGTTTCCGAAAAGTGGATGGTGCCTAAGTTGTCCGAAAAAGACTGAAAACCGTTATTAAAATAGGTTACTTTCTGGAGATGCCATGTCCCTTGGATGCGGTTCAGCTTCCTTACATACTTACTTTGACAGCCAAACATGAGTAATAACAGCGTGAATAGTGACAGCGTTTTCATAGGATTAGATATAATAATCCAGGTCGTTATTTGTATTTGGGTCGAAATATTGCTTACAAGCTAATAGTGTACAAGTAAGGCCCAATATTATTAACTCTATGGGAAAAACAAAAAACAATTTATCAAACGGCAGTAGACATGAGCTATGGAGCATTATACCCTATCGTTTTGCCACCAGAATAACATCCTTTGAAAAAACTCTTTCCTGATTTTTGAAAACCTAAGGCTGATACGCGTAGTTTTGGCATAGATTAACAAATTCAACTTTATGCCTAAGCGCATCATTTATTGGTTCAGAAACGATTTACGCCTCCACGACAACGAAGGTTTCCTGAAAGCAACCCAAGACGCCGATGAGGTAATTCCCATTTTTGTTTTTGATACTCGTCAGTTCAACGAGATAGCTCCGTTGGGAATTCCTAAAACGGGAGCATTCCGAGCTAAATTTCTTTTGGAATCCGTTCAAAATCTGCGGGATAATCTTCGCAAAAAAGGCAGTAACCTGTTGGTCCGACTGGGAAAACCCGAAGTCATTCTCAGCGAAATGGCGAGAGAGTTGGGCGTATCAACTATCTATACTGCCAAAGAAGCAGCTCAGGAAGAAACCGACATTGAGACGGCGCTGTCAAAAAAGCTAAAAGTCTATAACATTGATTTTGAGGTATTTTGGCAATCTACGCTTTATCATCCCCGCGATTTGCCTTTTTGGGTGTCATGCCTCCCTGATGTATTTACTGATTTTCGTAAAGCCGTAGAGCAACAATCCAAAATCCGTTCGACTTTTGCCGAACCAACAGCTATTCCTCTGCCCGAAGGAATCGAAATTGGCAAAATGCCCGAGATCTATGAACTTATCCTTTTTTCGCAGCTTCCTTCTGCTGATCAACGCTGTGTTTTACCTTTCAAAGGAGGTGAAACCGAAGCATTGCACCGACTGAAAACCTATTTCTGGGACAATGACCAGCTGAAAACGTACAAAGAAACCCGCAATGGGCTGCTTGGGGCCGATTTTTCATCCAAATTCTCGCCGTGGTTGGCGTATGGCTGTATTTCTCCTCGTCAGATTTACGAGGAAGTAAAGCGCTACGAAGCCGAGCGGGTCGCTAACGATTCCACTTATTGGTTAGTTTTTGAATTGATTTGGCGTGACTATTTCCGTTTTATCACGCTCAAATACGGTTCGCGACTTTTCAAGGCTTCCGGTATTCAGTACAATCTGGAAATACCTTGGAACCACCGCCGCGATTTGTTTGAGAAATGGGTAAACGGGCAAACAGGCGTCCCGTTTATTGATGCCAACATGCGCGAACTCAAACTCACGGGTTATCTATCCAACCGCGGGCGACAAAATGTAGCCAGCTTTTTAGCGAAAGATTTACAGGTGGACTGGACATGGGGTGCTGCTTATTTCGAAAGTCAGCTCATTGATTATGATGTTTGCAGCAATTGGGGCAACTGGAATTACGTAGCCGGGGTAGGCAATGACCCGCGCGAAAACCGTTACTTTAATGTATATACGCAAGCTAAAAAATACGATGCGCAAGGCGAATACGTAAAAACCTGGCTACCGGAGTTGTCCAACGTTCCCGCTGGTTTGATTCATCAGGTTTGGAACCTTGACACCACAGCTCAGCAGCAGTACGAAGTACATTTAGGATACAATTTTCCTTTGCCGATTGTGGAGGTGAACAAATGGCTGAGAAAATAAATATACTCAAACTAAAGAGGTTTGCAATCCAGTAGGGGCTGGATTGAGTTTTTGGAAATTTGTATTTATCAAAGACTCTAATTTGTCTTTGTAGTTGCCAATATTGGCAAAAAAGTTTCTAATTCGT
>Ga0247844_1005868_pt1 | contig 15267 bp, 16 predicted proteins | sample LaCtaG_FD_192421 | JGI IMG/M metagenome (GOLD analysis project Ga0247844, IMG submission 192421) | Freshwater microbial communities from meromictic Lake La Cruz, Castile-La Mancha, Spain - LaCruzMarch201714.5m_1 | ecosystem: Environmental > Aquatic > Freshwater > Lake | place: Spain: Castile-La... | reverse complement strand
TTGGCAATCGTGAAGGCGACGATCATCCTCAATAGATTGCGATTGGTCAGCGCACCGTAGAAGCCGATCAGAATCAGCAGGAAACCCGTCGCCATCGCCAGATAAGCCATCACAATTCCTCCGTTTCGGCGAGGCTGGCGAGCATCGAGGAAAACTCTGCGCCAACCTTGAGGCCGATCAGCGAATAGATCAGCGGGATTGCACCGGCCGAAAGCAAATCGCCGACATTACCCAGCGGCAGGATGCGGTTGTCGAGAAAGCCGCCGGCGAGGAACAGACCCGCGAGGCCAATGGCGATGTAAAACAGGCCCGCCAGTGATTCGATCGCCGCGATCAGGCGGTGACTGAAATGACGCAAGGGATTGGCCAGCAGCATCAGCAACACGCCCGAGGCGATGATGGCACCGCCCTGAAAACCGCCACCCGGCGTCAAATGGCCGTTGACGAAGACATACACGCCGAGCAACAGGATCATCGGCACGAGGAAGCGCGTGCCGGTGGTCAGCAACTCGCCGACCGGGGCGCGCAAACGCGGCTGATCGGGGCGGCTGTTCGCCAGCACCAGGCCGACGATGGCGGCGGCGAGGAACAGCACGGTGACTTCGCCGAGCGTGTCGAGGCCGCGATAGGTGACGATGATGGCGGTGACGATGTTCGCCGCACCGAGATCGGCGGCAGTGCGCTCGGCGTAATAGCGCGCGGTGAGATTCAGTTCGCTGTCCGGCGTGTAGCCAAGCATCAGCGTGACAAACACAGCGCCGAACACGGCTACCAAGGCGATGGCAATCAGGTGCTTAACCATTGCTTTCTCCCCTTCCTTCCGTATCTCCACGCCTGACCCGGCCCAACACGAAGAAGAACAGGAAGGTGGTGAGGCCACTGCCAATGGCGGCCTCGGTCATCGCCACGTCCGGCGCGGCGAGAATCAAAAACAGTACGGAAGCCACGAGGCTGACAAGGCCGGCAGCGAGAATGGCAATCGGCGTGCTCTTGCCGAGAATCGCGACGAGGGCCGCCACCAGCATGGTGAAGCAGAGCAAGGCGGCAAGCCAGGGCAACAGGTAGCTCATTTGGCGTCCGCCCTCATGTCGCCCTTCTCTTCGAGCACGTCCACGGTCGTCAGGGTGCTCATCTTGCTGCCGCTACGATGTGCAGCGCGCGCCAGCACTTGTGAAGAGAGTGGGTTGGTGAACAGCACGAACAGGCCAATGAGGAACAGCTTCAGCGTCCACGCCGGTTGCAGGCAGGCAAACCCCGCCAGCGACAGCAGCGTGCCGAGCGTGGTGGCCTTGGTGCCGGCCTGGATGCGGTTGAAGACATCCGGCATGCGCACCAGTCCCAGTCCGCCGAGCAGGTGGAAGCTTGCGCCGGCGACCAGCAGCAGACCGCCCAAGATGTCCAGCATCACAGCCCCCGCTCCAGATGGCGCGCGACGACAATCACGCCGAGGAAGGACAGCAGCGCATACACCAGTGCCACATCAAGATAGATACCGCGCCCTTCGAGATAGGCAATAAGCGCGATGCCGGTGAGCGAAATCACCGTCATGGTATCGAAGGCGACCACACGATCAGCGTCCGACGGTCCCTGAAAAAAGCGCCACAGTGCCAGCAAAAAAGCCACGCCGGCCAACATGGCCGCCAGGGTGATCATGAAATCAACCATACATCACCTCCAGATAACGCTCGAAGCCAGCGACGATGTCGGCAGTCGCCTGTTCGATGTCCGGCGAGGTGACGTTGATCCAGTGAATGTAAATCCACTCGCCGTCGAGTTCCACCGTCAGCGTGCCCGGCGTCAGCGTGATCGAGTTGCACAGCAACATGCGGCCCATCGGATTCTTCAATTGGGTGCGCACCTTGACGATGCCGGGCTTCACCGGCAGTTCCGGCGACAACACAATGGTAGCCACGTTGAGGTTGGACGACACCAGTTCCTTCAGGTAGTAAAAAATGTAGGCCACGGTGGTCAGTAGCGCCTTTGGTGTCAAACGTAACTCGGAAAACCAGGCCAGATTGCCGCGAAAGAAAATCGCGATCAGGGCCGAGACGACAACCCCCACGGCTAGCACGTCGCTGGCCAGCGAACCGTTCAGCAACACCCAGAAGAAGAGCAGGGTAGCGAAGAGCAGTACGGTGCCGGCGAGCGGGAGAGGCGAGGCGGGCTGTGACGCCCGATGTTCCGAATCCATAAGAATATTCTAATACTCTATTATGGGCCTTATGTTGCAGTGCGGTTGATCCAGGTCAACAGTCGCCCAAAAAGTCGGCGCTGGCAGTACGGCTACTTGAGCAAGCGCCGCCGCGTCAGGTGCAGCGCAATCGAGAAGGCCACCAGCGTCATGGTCAGCAGCGCGCCAATATTCAGCCAGGGCGCGACCGGCATCTCGCCAGACACCAGCGGACGCACAAGCTGAACGGTATGGGCCAGCGGTAGCCAGTCCGAAATCGCGCGGACGACCGTCGGCAATTGCTCAACCGGGAAGAACACGCCGCAGAGCAACACCATTGGCGTGATGAACAGCGTGAAGTAATACATGAAGAAATCGTAGGACGGCGCCAGCGCCGTCACGATCAAACCGAGGGCGGAAAAGCACAGACCGGCAAGGAAGATCACCGGCAGGGCGAGCAGGACATAGGGGCCGGAGGTAAACCCAAGCATGGCGATCACCAGCAGAATTGCCCCGCCGGAGATGGTCGCCTTAGTGGCCGCCCATAGGCATTCGCCGGCGACGACATCGTCGAGCGACACCGGCGCATTGAGGATCGCTTCCCAGGTGCGCTGCACGTGCATGCGCGCAAAGGCGGAGTAGAGCGCCTCGAAGGAGGCGGCATTCATGGTCGAGGCACAGACGGTACCGGCGGCGAGAAAGGCGATGTAGGAGACACCCTGCACCTCGGGCAGCAGCCCGCCGAGACCATAGCCCAGACCAAACAGATAGATCATCGGATCGGCCAGATTGCCCAGCAGCGAGGGCAGCGCCAGCTTGCGCCAGACAAGGAAGTTGCGCCGCCAGACAGCGACGGCGCGCAAGGAAAGCTGGGGGATCAACCGTCGGCGTTAATGCGGGTAACCAGTTTGTGCAGCACGATGGCTGACTGCTCATTGTCGACCTGACAGGTGCCGGCGTTCTCATGGCCACCACCGCCATATTGCAGCATCAGCTCGCCGATCGAGGTCTTCGAGCTACGATTGATAATCGACTTACCGGTGGCGAACACGGTGTTCAGCTTCTGCACGCCCCACAGCACGTGGATCGAAATGTTCTGCTCCGGGAACATGGCGTAGATCATGAAGCGGTTGGTCGCCCAGATGGTTTCCTCGTTGCGCAGGTCGAGCACAACGAGGTTCCTATGTACGGTTGAGCAGCGTTGAATCTGCTCCTTGGCTTTGACGGCATGCTCGAAATACAACTCTACGCGCTCCTTGACGTCCGGCAGGCGCAGGATGTCGTCAATACCATGGTCGCGGCAATACTTGATCAGATCCATCATCAACTGGTAGTTGCTGACGCGGAACTCGCGGAAGCGGCCGAGGCCGGTACGTGAATCCATCAGATAGTTGAGCAACACCCAGCCCTGCGGGTCGAGGATCTCGTCACGGGTAAATTGGGCAGAGTCGGCCTTGTCTACCGCATCCATCATGTCGTTAAAGGCGGCCGGGAAACGGCTCTTGCCGCCGTAGTGCTCGAACACCACGCGGGCAGCGGAGGGTGCATCCGGGTAGATGATGTGTTCGGGACGCTCACCGGGGTTGCGGAAAGTTTCCGACAGGTGATGGTCAAAGGCCAGATGGACACCCGGCACATAGGGCAGGTTGGTGGTGATGTCGTTACCGGTGATTTCCACCTTGCCATCCTGCATGTCCTTCGGGTGAACAAACTTGATGTCGTCGATCAGGTCGAGTTCATTGAGCAGAACGGCGCAGACCAGGCCATCAAAGTCGCTGCGGGTTACCAGACGGTATTTGTGTGCGGACATGTCTCAACTCCTGCGAGTGCAAGTGGCGGAAAGGGTGGAATGGGCAATTTAAACAAATTTTGGGGCGCCGTGGGATAAAACTGCCACCCCGGGCATCCAAGGTATCACGCTGCGCCAAGAAGGATATGTCATCTGCCGCCGGCACCAAATCGGCGCTGACAGGGCGGCAGTCAAGCTTTAACCGCCATCACCGACAAGGGTATAGGGGGCCCAGAACATCGGGTGGGCATAACTGTAGTCTTTGCCCGCCGACTGCTGCATCAGCCACAGGGCCGCCTGCTGCAAAGCGCGGGCACGCGGTAGCGCAGGATCGGCCGCCTGGCGCCGGAAGATTTCAGTGGTTAATAGTCGTGCCGACTCGGTTTCAACCGCCCAGCTGGTCACCAGCAACGACTTGGCACCGGCGTGAAAGAAGGCGCGCCCGAGACCCGAAACCGATTCGGACGAACGGCCGCCGGCCGAGGCAGTGTTGCAGGCCGAGAGAACGACCCAGTCGGCCTGCAGGCGCAAGCCGAGCACTTCCTCCATGGTCAACATGCCATCTTCACCATCGCCGGAAAGTTCGGGGTTGGCCAGCGCCAATGCGGGCTGATAGACACCGGGTAACTCACCGCCCATCAGTCCATGGGTGGCAAACATCACGACGCGATACGGCGACAGGTCGGCCTTTTTCACCTGGGCCTCGCTGGCGCGCTCACGCAAGAACACCTCTCTGGCGGGATCGGCAGCCAAGACGCGGGCAACCTCTTCGATCTCGAGCGCTGTATCGGGCAGCGGCGGCAGACGGCGGAAATCGATGCGCGGGTTGAGATCGATATCGCCGGCCAGTACCGCGCGACTCGGCAGGTTGCGCCGCCTGAGCAGGCCACGTAGGCTTGTTGCCGGGATGGCCGCAGTACTGAAGAGCGGGTCGCCGAAGCCGATGAAGGCCCGTCCGGCATGCTGATCCATGCCGGGTGCACGCAGGGCCGGCATGGCAACGGCAGCGGGCAGCAGGGAAACAGCGGTTTTCCTGATCAGCCAGGGTGCGGCGGCCATATCGGCATAAGGCAAACGGGCCGGTGCAGCGGAATAAGGCTCGGTGAGCAGCACACCAAAAGGCAGCAGCCCGAGGCGGCCGTGAGGAACCACGATAAGCGCGCTCGCCCCCTGCCAGCCGGCCGCCACCGGCGCCAGCAGCTTGGCATAGAGCTCGTGGGCGATGTCGAAACGGTAGCGCGGCAGCAAGCCTGAAAGCTCGGCCTGGGGATCAAGGCTCTGGCGCAGGCTATCGACCTTGAGGTCGAGCTCCGCCGCGGCCAACGGTACGATGGCAAAGCGTGGCCTACCGCTGGCCGGAATCGCCCAGACAAAGGTACGGTCGCTGCCGGCATAAATCGAGACGAGTGCTTCCTCGGGTCTTAGCAATGCCTGAATGGCGGCGATGCCAACCGGGCGGGGATTGAGCAGGGCAGCATAGTTCGGAAAGCGCTGCTCGATCTCGGCCTGGCTGCGCGAGTGTTGTTCGCGCAGTTTCACCAGCTCGGCACGCATGTCGGCGACAATGCGATCCTGCTCGGCAATGCGCCCTCGGGCCAGCAGATTGTCGATAGCTTCGGCCAGGGCACTAATCTCGCGCTGCAGGTCCTGCTCCTGGCGAGCCAGCCCGGCCAGCGCCGGATCGCCAATGCGAACACGCGACGCTGAGGCTGCCAGGGCGCGCTGTACCGTGCTGCCGCGCGCCAGATCGGCCATGCGGAAGGCCTCATCCATCGCCGCCGCCCCCTCTCCACTGCCATCGCCGACCTGATCTGCAAGCAGATCAAGGTAGGCATCAAGGAGCCAGTTCATGCGGGCCGTGCGCAACAGGCCGGCTTCACTCGAACTGCGCTCACCCTTCATGATGTCGAGCATGCGCGGCAGGGCGGTGCGCATCTGCTGCAGCGCTTCATCCTTGCGACCCGCGGCGGCCAGTGCGATGCCGTGGTAAGCGCGTCCTTCCCAGAGTGCCAGCGACTGCTCGTCGTGCAACTCCCCGCGCGTCTTCACGATGCGCTCCATCATCGTCAGGGCTTCGCCGGCCCGGTCGAGGCGAATCAGCGTAAAAGCATATTCCGGGGAGCCGACGCCCTGGCCACCCCGGTCCTTGCCCATGGCGCGCAGGGCGGATTCGCGCTGACGATGCCAATCCAGGGCCTCCTCCCACTGGCCGCGCAACATGGCCAGCTGCGCCAGCTGATAGATCAGCCCCGTCACCCGCAACGAACGGACACTTTCCTCGTCTTCCCTGAGTCGGGCCAGCGTATCCAGGAAAATCTGCCGGGCTTCGTCGAGCCGGCCCTGCTCCATCGCCAGTTGGCCAAGTACGCCACGCACACGATCAATCACCGCCGGCCGGCCGGACATCTTCGCCACACGCTCGCTCGCCTGACGCAACTGGTCGGCCACCGCGCCAGCCGCCGCCAACTGCCCGGTAGCGATCTGCACCTGCATTAACCCGGCGGTGCATTCGGTCATGTTGAACCAGCCACCCACATGATCGGGTGCTCCCGACAGGAAGCGTTCAGCTGTCATCAGGCAGGCGCGGTAGGCATGTTCGGCCTCTTGCGGATGGCCCGAGGCGCGCAGGGCACCGGCACGCGCCCAAGCGATGTTCGCCTGCCAGAGATCACCCAAACGATCCCAGCCGCGCGAAGCGCGCAATCTTGGCAAAAGACCGTCAAGCCGCGACTGATAGAGCGCAATCTTGGCCTTGTCGTGCAGATTCGCCTGGATCGCCAGGCCACGCACTACCGGCGCCAGCTCCTGTCCGGGATTGCGAGCCGTCGCATACATGTTTTCCACCAGGGCACCGGCGTGGGCGAGGTTGCCGATATCCGCGTAATTGATAAGCAGCTGGCCGTAGAGGAAATAGGCCTCGCCGCTCCGATCGCCAACGGCAGCAAGGCCCTGTTCGAGTACAGCGCGCTCGCCTGCCCTGTCCCCGGCGTTGCGCGCGACCGTGGCGGCATCGAGGATATCGCGCACACGCGAGGTCATGCCCGGCGGCATCTCTGCCACGACCGGTAGTGCCACGACCAACGCAACTACCAGCAGAAAAAACTTGGTGCCGCGCATCAGTCCCTCAGCTCGCGCCCGGTCAGCTTCAGGAACACATCTTCCAGCGTGGCGGGGCGATGCAGCGTCTTGAGGGCGGGGCGGCCCATCAAATGGGCCAGTAGCAGCGCAGGGTCTGTTACATAACAAAACGCCGTTTCACCGCTGAACTCGACACGTTGGCTGAAATGGCCGCCATCGGCATGCGCCCAGTCGGCTGCGCCTTCCCCATAGACTTCGACGACATGCGGTTCGATATGCTCGGCAATGAGCGCGCGCGGTGCGCCTTCGACCACCAGCTGGCCACCATCAACAATCGCCAGCCGGTCGCACAGACGCTCGGCCTCATCCATGAAGTGCGTCGTCAGCAGGATGGTCTTGCCGGCATTCAACAGCTTTTTCAAGCGATCCCAGATCAGATGGCGAGCCTGCGGGTCGAGGCCGGTGGTGGGTTCGTCGAGCACCAGCAGGTCGGGGTCATTCACCAGCGCCCGGGCGAGCGTCAGTCGCCGCTTCATGCCGCCAGAAAGGGTGCGGATGCCCATGTCGCCCTTGCCGGCGAGACCGGCGAATTCGAGCAGATCGGGAATGCGTGCGCGAATCGTCGCATCGCTCAGGCCAAAATAGCGGCCATAGACCAGAAAGTTTTCGGCCAGCGTGAAGTCGGGATCGAGATTGTCGAACTGCGGCACGATGCCGACCCGCTCGCGCGCCTCCCGCGCCCGGGCCGGCACCGGCTCGCCCAGCAGGGTGATGGTGCCGCTGTCGGGCGCGGTCAGCCCGAGGCAGCAACGCAGTGTGGTGGTCTTGCCGGCGCCGTTCGGGCCGAGCAGGCCGTAACACTCGCCGCGCTGGAGTTCAAAGGACAGGCCCGCCACGGCCGGCTTGCCGTCATAGGATTTGCGCAGTTGCTCAACACGCAGCGGCGTCGGGGCGTGCGTCACGATACCTTGAAGTCGGCGACACTGCGGTGCAGGGATTGGGCGGTGCCCGCCATCGCCTCGGCGCGATGAGTCCCCTCGCCGACCGCCGCGTGGATACGGCCGATCAATTCAGCAATGCGGTTGATGCTTTCCTCAACATGGCGCACGCTGCCGCGTTGCCGGTCAGTGGCCTGAGCAATTTCGTCGATCAAGCGTGTCATCGCGTCGGAACTGCTAACGATTTCATTCAACGCGCCACCCGCCTCGCGCGCCTTGGTGACACCGGCACTGGCCGTCTGTGAACCTTCGCCAATTGTCTTCACGGTCTGGTCGATCATCTGATGGATCGCGCCGATCATGCTGCTGATTTCGCCGGTGGCCAGGGTAGTGCGTTCGGCCAGTTTCCTCACCTCATCGGCGACCACAGCAAAGCCTCGGCCCTGCTCGCCGGCCCGCGCGGCTTCGATCGCGGCATTCAATGCCAGCAAATTGGTCTGGTCGGCAATCTCGGAGATGGTGCGCACGATGGCATCGATCTGCTGACTTTGCGCGCGCAGACTTTCCACCGCTTGGGCCGCCTCGCTGACGCGCCCGCTGATCTGTTCCATGCCACCGATGGTTTCCTGCACGATGCGCCCGCCAGCCACCGCCTGCTCGGCGGCGGCACGCCCGCGTGTCGCGGTGGCGCTGGCATGCTCGGCGATGTCGCCGACAATGTCCGCCAGTTCGGTCACGGTGCTGCGAATCCCATCCACCTGGCGGCTCTGCTCAGAAATCTGGCCGGCCACGCCATCGAAAAAGACATGGATGTCGCGCGAATCGCGGCTGACGCTGTCGGACAGTGTGCCGGTTTCGCCAATCAGATCACGCAAATTGGACGACATGGCATTGAAACTGTCGATGATTTCACCAACCGTATCGGCGCTCTGCATGTTGCAGCGCTGGGTCAGATCCTTGCGGGAAATCTGGTTGGCCACATCGGCGATGCGCCGCAGCTTGGTCAGCAGAATCGTGTTGAGCAGCCAGTAGTTGACCACGCCAATCATCAGGCCGGCAACCACGCATCCGGCGACGAAACCCGGCAGCATGCCCGGCTTCCATTCGACGAAAAGGTGGGCATAAAAGGGAAATACCAATGCGACCGCGAGGCCGAAGCCCAGATAGGACAACATCAGGCGGCGCAGGATCGAGGGACCTTGTTGGGATGTGCTCATGTCAAATCCGTTTTGAGTAACCGAACCCGACACGATACGCACCCTTCCCCAATGTCGTCAATCAGCCACTGCGGGTAATATCGGTTATTTCCAATTGTGGGCAGGGCAAGACATGACTGATAAACCTCATTTCTGGCGCTTTTTCCGCGCCGGCGGCTTCGACCAGCCGCGCATCGACACCGCCGCCGACCTGCTCGCCATTGGCGAGCTTGACCAGAAACTTTGGGTGGCGCTGTCCTGTCCGGTCAGCGGCTCGGAATTCGATGCCCGTACGCTGGCCCTGATCGACAGCGATAGCGATGGCCACATCCGCGCGCCGGAACTGATTGCCGCCGTGCGCTGGGCGGGCGAGCGTCTGGCCGACAAGGCCGCGCTGTCCGGCAAGGCTCTGACGCTGGATGCCATCCGCAGCGATGATGAGGAAGGTGCCGCCATTGCGGCAGCGGCCAAAGAAATCCTGGCGGAAAAGGGCGGCGAGACCATCAGCGTAATTACCGTGGAGGCGGCCAGCGCCGCTCAGTCGCGCTTTGCCGAGAAGGCCACTCTCGCCTGGGAAGCTGCCGGTGCGGCAGTCCGTCCGCTGGGCGAGGCGACGGTCGATGCCTATGCGGCCTACCAGGCCGTTGCCGCGAAGATTGACGACTGGTTCGCGCGCTGTCATCTGGCGTCCTTCGACGCGCGGGCGACAGACATGCTCAATGCCTCGGAGGAGGATTTGAAAGCGCTGGCCGTCGGCGTCATCGACAGTGCTGCTGCAACGGCCCTGCCCATCGCAAAAGTCGGTGCTGGCAAGACGGCATTGGTGCTCACCGAAGGCCTTAACCCGGCCTGGGCAAGCGCGGTTAGTGCATTTGCAGCGGCCGTTATTACGCCCTTGCTCGGTGCCCGCGACACCCTTAGCGAGGCCGACTGGCAACAGCTCAAGGCCCGATTCGCGCCCTACGCCGACTGGCTCGCCGCCAAGCCGGACCCGGCCGCCACCGGTGACGGCACGCTGGCGCTGGAACGCCTGGCCCGCTATTGCCGCGACTTGCTGACGCTGGCCAACAACTTTGTCGCCTTCAAGGATTTCTACACCCGGCAGGGGCCCGGGGTTTTCCAGATCGGTACGCTCTATCTCGATGGCCGTGCCTGCGAACTGGTCGTTGCCGTCAATGACGCGGCCAAGCATGCGGCTCTCGCCAGCCTTTCCCGTCTGTGCCTCGTCTATTGCGACTGTGTCCGTGGCAGTGAAAAACGCAGCATCGCCGCCGCGTTCACGGCCGGCGACAGCGATCAGCTGATGGTCGGCCGCAACGGCGTCTTCTACGACCGGCAGGGTAAGGACTGGGATGCCACCATCACCAAGATCGTCGATCATCCCATCAGCCTGCGTCAGGCGTTCTGGTCGCCCTACAAGAAGCTGGCGCGCCTCGTCGCCGAACAGTTGCAGAAACTGGCGGCGAGCAAGGCCGCCGCCGTCGAGGGCAAGCTGGCCACCACCGCCGGCGGCATCACGGTACCGCCGGCCAAGCCCGCTGCGGCTGCCGCGCCGGTGCCCTTTGATGTCGGCAAGTTCGCCGGCATCTTCGCAGCCATCGGCCTCGCCGTCGGTGCGCTGGGCACTGCCCTCGCTGCGGTAGTCACCGGCCTGCTTGGCCTCGCCTGGTGGCAACTGCCGCTGGCCTTGCTCGGCGTCCTGCTGCTGATCTCCGGGCCGGCCGTCGCGATGGCCTGGTTCAAGCTGCACGCCCGCAACCTCGGCCCGCTGCTCGACGCCAACGGCTGGGCCGTGAATGCCCGCGCCCGCATCAACATCCCCTTTGGCACCTCGCTCACCCAGTTGGCGACGCTGCCCATGGGCGCCGAACGCTCACTGACCGACCCCTACGCCGAGAAACAGACGCCCTGGAAAGGCATCGTCACCGGCCTGTTCATCCTCGCCGGTATCCTGCTCGCCGGCATTGCTTTTGTGGTGAAGTAAACATGGAATATCGCATCCTGCCCGTTACCCCCTTCGAACAGAACTGCTCACTGCTGTGGGACCCGGAAACGAAACAAGCCGCCGTGGTCGATCCCGGCGGCGACGTCGATGAGATCCTCGCCGCCATCGCCAAGCTGGGGCTCAAGGTCGAGAAGATCCTACTCACCCACGGCCACATCGACCATGTCGGTGGCACCGCCACGCTCGCTGCGGCCTTGGGGGTGCCGGTTGAAGGCCCGCAGCGCGACGAAGCCTTCTGGCTCGACCAATTGCCCGAGCAATGCCGCATGTTCGGCTTCCCCGACACGCCAGCACTACAGCCCGACCGCTGGCTCGACGAGGGCGATACGGTCAGCGTCGGCGGCTTGACACTCGATGTGGTGCATACGCCCGGCCACACCCCCGGCCACATCTGCTTTATCGACCAGCCGGGCAAACTCGCCATCGTCGGCGATGTGCTGTTCGCCGGCTCGATCGGCCGCACCGACTTCCCGCGCGGCAACCACGGTGATCTGATCAACGCGATTCGTACCAAGCTGTTCCCGCTCGGCGACGACTTCGCGTTCATCCCCGGCCACGGGCCGATGTCCACTTTTGGTGAGGAGCGGCGCAACAACCCCTTCGTGGGCGACTGAGCAATGTTCGAGCAAGCCTTCCGCAATATCGACGACGTCCTCTGGAAAGAAGCCGGCTGCACCACCGAACTCGACTACACCGAGCAAACTTCCTGGCTGTTGTTCCTCAAATACCTCGATGGCCTGGAACAGGACAAAGCCGCCGAGGCCGCGCTGGAAGGCAAGAAATACAGCCACATCCTTGACGCGCCCTATCGCTGGGAAAGCTGGGCCGCGCCGAAGGATAAAAACGGCAAGCTTGACCATAACAGGGCGCAAACCGGCGACGACCTGCGCGACTTCGTCGACCGCAAGCTCTTCCCCTACCTGCACGGCTTCAAGCAGCGCGCCAGCGGGCCGAACACCATCGAATACAAAATCGGTGAAATCTTCGGCGAGATCAAGAACAAGATCCACAGCGGCTACAACCTGCGCGAGATCATCGACCACATCGACGAACTGCGCTTCCGCTCGCAGGCCGAGAAGCACGAACTCTCGCACCTCTACGAAGCCAAGATTCGCAACATGGGCAACGCCGGGCGCAACGGCGGCGAGTACTACACCCCGCGCCCGCTGATCCGCGCCATCGTCAAGGTCGTCGCACCGCAGATCGGCGAACGCATCTACGACGGTGCCTGCGGCAGCGCCGGCTTTTTGTGCGAAGCCTACGATTATCTGAACGGCCGCCGTCTCACCACCGCCGACTTTTCGACCTTGCAAAGCAATACCTTCTACGGCATCGAAAAGAAGAGCCTGGCCTATGTCATCGCGATCATGAACATGATCCTGCACGGCATCGAAGCGCCGAATATCGTGCATGCCAACACGCTGGCGCTCAATCTCGCCGACGTGCAGGACAAGGACCGTTTCGACGTCATCCTCGCCAACCCGCCCTTCGGCGGCAAGGAGCGCAAGGAAGTGCAGCAGAACTTCCCGATCCGCACCGGCGAGACGGCCTTCCTCTTCCTGCAACATTTCATCAAGCTGCTCAAAGCCGGCGGCCGCGCCGGCGTGGTGATCAAGAACACCTTTCTGAGCAACACCGACAACGCCTCGGTCAGCCTGCGCAAACTGCTGTTGGAAAGTTGCAACCTGCATACCATCCTCGACTGCCCCGGCGGCACCTTCCAGGGCGCCGGCGTCAAAACCGTCGTGCTGTTCTTCGAGAAAGACGCCCCGACGCGGCAAGTCTGGTACTACCAGCTCGACCCCGGCCACAACCTCGGCAAGACCAATCCGCTGAATGACGACGACCTCGCCGAGTTCGTCGAGCTGCAAAAGACCTTCGCCGACTCGCCGAAAAGCTGGACTGTAAAAGTCGGCGCTGGCGAGACGGCAGCTTTCGATCTGTCCGTGAAAAATCCCAACGGCAACGAAGCCGTCGCCCACCGCAGCCCGCAGGACATCATGGACGAGATTGCCGCGCTGGATGCGGAGAGCGCGGACGTGTTGGCGAAGATCAGGGCGTTGCTATGAAACGCGCCGCCGCCAGTCAGGACATGCTTTACGAACGCATCCGCGAGTTGATCGTTGCCGCACGGCAAACCGTCGCCCGTGGCATCGATCTGGTGCAGGTACGCACCAACTTCGAGATCGGCCGGCACATCATCGAGCATGAGCAGCAGGGCGAGCAGCGTGCTGCCTATGGCAAAGAAGTCATCAAGCAATTGGCAGAGCAATTGGGCCGCGAGTTTGGTGACGGGTTTTCCGCCCGCAACCTGGCGTCAATGCGCACGTTTTTCCTGTGCTATCGGGAACGGAGCCCAATTTTGCAGACGCCGTCTGCAAATTCCATCGAATCATCCAGCCCAGCCGAGATGCTCAACATGTTGCAGACGCCGTCTGCAAAATCATCACACCCCTTTTCGCTCAGTTGGTCCCACTACGTCTTCCTGCTCGGCATCAAGAACGCCGACGAACGCAGCTTCTACGAAATTGAAGCCGCCGAGCAAAGCTGGACGCTGCGCGAACTCAAGCGCCAGTTCGACAGCGGCCTCTACGAGCGGCTGGCCCTGAGCCGCGACAAGGAAGGCATCCGCAAACTGGCACGCGAAGGCCAGCTCATCAGCCAGCCGCAAGACCTGCTCAAGGAACCGCTGGTGCTGGAATTCCTCGGCCTCGCCGAGCAAAGCCGCTATTCCGAATCCGAGCTGGAGGGCGCCATCATCGACCGCCTCGGCCAGTTCCTGCTTGAACTCGGCAAGGGCTTCCTGTTCGAGGCGCGGCAAAAGCGCTTCAGCTTCGACGACGAACATTTCTTCGTCGACCTCGTCTTCTACAACCGCCTGCTGCGCTGCCATGTGCTGATCGACCTCAAGCTCGGCAAGCTCACGCATCAAGACCTCGGCCAGATGCAGATGTACGTCAATTACTTCGACCGCTACGTCAAACTGGAAGGCGAGAACCCCACCATCGGCATCGTGCTGTGCAAGAAAAAGCACCAGGCGCTGGTCGAAATAACCCTGCCCAAGGACGCCAACATCCACGCCCGCGAATACCAGCTCTACCTGCCGGGCAAGGAGGAATTGCGGCAGAAGCTGGAGGAGTGGATGGCGGAGGAGGAAAACACCGGGGCCACCGAGCGCCCCCGCCATCGCTAGTTTTTCCCGATTATTGAACAAGGAATAAGGCCATGCTTTATCTCAACGTCAATCACCTGCGTCGCTGCATCGAAACCCTGGGCTACTCGCTGACCCTTTATCGACAAGCCCCTGAAGGCGACATTCAGCAGGAGGTGTTTAGAAACGCCATCGTCAAGGGTTTTGAACTGACCCAGGAGGTCGCCTTCAAGTTGCTCAGAAAAGCGCTGAAGGCCTATGGTCATGGCGGCAAAAAACTGGAGGCCCTGTTCATCAAGGATCTGATTCGCCTGTCTGCCGTACATGGTTTGATGGACCTGGAGGCCGCCGAGCGCTGGTTCAAATACCGCGACAACCGCAACGACACCGCCCACGATTACGGCATCGGCTTCGCCGAGGAAACCCTGGCATTGATCGCCCCGTTCTTGCTGGACCTGAATCAACTTGCCGAGACGCTGGAACAGAAGTTCGGCCCGGACGCGAACGCGAAGATCGACCCGCAATGAACGCCCTCCCCGCGCTCCACCTCCCCACGCGCTACCTGGATGTGGTGCTGGAGATCGTGCGTCGGCAACTGCCGCAGGCCGACGTATGGGCCTATGGCAGCCGGGTGCGGGGCGACTGCCACGACACCAGCGACCTCGATCTGGTGGTGCGCAACCCCGCAGACCTGGCACAACCCTGCCACAACCTGGCCGAAGTAGCCGAGGCCTTCAGCCAAAGCAACCTGCCCATCATGGTACAGCTCACCGACTGGGCGCGCATTCCCCACGAGTTTCATGAAGAGATTCTGGCGGGCTATGTGGTGGTGAAGGCGGCGGATGTGTTGACGGGGGCGGGGAAGTGAAGGCGGAGTGGCCGCGCAAGAGAGTCAACGAAATTGCTCAGCACTCGCTGGGCAAGATGCTCGACAAGGCGA
>Ga0247844_1005862_pt1 | contig 15281 bp, 14 predicted proteins | sample LaCtaG_FD_192421 | JGI IMG/M metagenome (GOLD analysis project Ga0247844, IMG submission 192421) | Freshwater microbial communities from meromictic Lake La Cruz, Castile-La Mancha, Spain - LaCruzMarch201714.5m_1 | ecosystem: Environmental > Aquatic > Freshwater > Lake | place: Spain: Castile-La... | reverse complement strand
GTTCAAACACGTTGATGATATGAATGCCAGGACAGTTGTCTTTCGTTACAAAGATCAGGCCGTCGCTCATAAATCTGCGGATTATATTTTTAATATCGTAAAAGCGAAACAAGATCTGAAAGAAAACATCCCGTATGACTTCCCAATGAATCTTGGTGATGATGCTAAAAATTTATACTGCTCAGAGGTCGCCTATCAAGGATTTTTAGGAAGTTCACATATTTCGATTCCCAAAGTTAAAGGACAATTTATTGAAAACCTTCTCCCCATTCTCACGCGTTTTGGACTCAAGCTCGATGAAAAGACAGTGAAGACCTTTCACCTTTTTTCTCCTGGAGATATTGAATACGATCCTGATTTTTCCCTCGTTGCAGAATGGCGAAATCCTCTCAAAACAAAACGTTCGCGTCTTCTCGATATTCTCATGGAAAAAGAAGTTGAATGGATGAGTGAGAAAAATTATATCTTTGATGAAAAAATCAGCACAGATGTATATAGCTTGGCTTGGAAGAAGAAATCCATTACTCGATGATTATTTGGCAAAATTATTCCCTCTTAATATGACACCAGACCAACTTCAAATAAACTTAGTGTTTAGGGAGGTGAGTTCTATCATTGATAAAAAATTACTTGATTTTATAAAGTCAACGAAACGTGAGATTAGTATAGAAGAAACACGCCAGGCCCTTGAAAAAATACGAGAAGATGATTTTACTCTCTATAAAAATGGAGAAAAAAGTCTCTTTCATTCTCTTTTTCACCCACAAAAAAAAATTGATTAAAAATGATTGCCAGAATGTGGCGTTTTACAAAAACGAATTCAATAACAGATGGAAATGATTTCACGGAGTGCCTATAGCTTTAGCCTTAATCCTTCACTAACCCTTATGTGAAAACCTTTCCGATGAATAAACTATCTATCAAACTGACAAGTCTCTTTCCTCATCTACTGGCTTAACATTTTTGATGATCTTATTTCAAAATTTAAAATTAAAAATTCTGTGAATCCTTTCCTCCCTAAAAAAGAGAGGAATCGCGGATTTCATAGTTGCAATAAGTTTTACGCTATTCTTATGGGGTTTATAGCGGGGGCAGAGTGTCTTGACGATATTGACTAGCAGGGCACTCTCTTTCATAAACTAACTGGAAGTATTTCCTCTGTAATTCTTAGACGATTCTTAAAATCCTTTTTGCCTCGAAAAGCTGAAGAAATTCGAGAGTTGCTACCGATGCTGGGATTACTCATACGCAATAGTTTGGATATAAAAAATTTCTTTGCTATGGTTTTAAACTTCGAAAGGGAAGTACTCATTCTTGTGTTGATGCTGCTGAGATGCTTTATCAAGCTTTAAGCCGAGTTTTGGCCGGAGTGCAAAAGTTTTTTAGAGCAGATTCTGCTTATTCATCAATGGAGATTTATAATACCTGCCTCAATCAAAAAACCCATTTTGAAACTGCGTTAAAGGAGAATGTTTGGAATTCAATTTTGGAAAAAAATAAACGCAATTTAAAATGGCAAAAAAAAAATGACGTTTTTTTGATTCCGAGAAATGTGAGATTATCTCTTGTCTCTATCCTCTCAATGGACTTGCCCAAGGTACTGACCTAAATAGAGGCCAATGAAAAAATTGGTTTTGATTTTTGGGCAGAAAGGCCAAAGATGAGATTTTGATGAGCTTAATGAAGGATTTCGGATCTAAGATAAAGCTTCTAAAGCTTTTTGATAATTAGGCTCATCCGCAATTTCTGTAACCTGTTCGCTATATATAATTTTATTTTTCTCATCGAGAACGATCACCACTCTTGAGCATAGGCCTTTTAACGGCCCATCAATAAACTCAAGCTGGAAATCTTTCGCAAAACTAGATCTAAAGGAAGAAAGAGTTTCTGCATTTTGAATCCCTTCTACTCCGCAAAAACGTGCTTGAGCAAAAGGGAGATCGGCAGAAATATTTAAGACAACGGTATTTTTAAGTTCAGCAGCTTTTTTGTTAAAGGTTCGAACACTTGTTGCACAAGTTCCAGTATCAACACTTGGAAAAATATTAAGAACTTTTCTTTTGCCTGTATATGATTCTAGAGTTGCTTCTGATAAATCATTTTTTACTAATGAAAAATTCTTAGCCTGTTCACCAACTTTAAATAGATCACCATAAGTATTGAAAGGATTGCTATGTAATGTGACTTTTGCCATATAAACTCCTACGGGTTAGATTTACGCTGATGAGTGATTTTCGGTGGGAGGGTATTACAATTATTGTTTTGCCCACGAACAAGCATAGAGATTATTTCTTCTTTAGTAACTTTTTCTTTTCTGATTCAGAAATCACTTTGTAATTTTCTTTAGTCGCAACTTTTTTCCCTGACTCTCTTTCTAGTTCCTTCCTTGCATTTCCAGCGATCTCTCCACCCTTTTCGCTGCTTTCTTGTTTTCTACAAAACCTTGAGCATCCTTATTTTTTGCTATTTCTGTCGTTGAGGCTTCTCCAAGCATAGTAAAAATCAGCTCTAAGTCTGTCATGTGATTACGAAGATTATCAGTCGGTTTTTCAAGCTCTTTAAAGTTTTTATACTCTGACGGTGTCATTCCAAAAGTGGCCCTACTTATTTCGGCAGTCAAAATCGAATATTCGGCCTGCTCTTTTACCCCTCGCTTTTTCCATTCGTTGGTAAGTTCATCTCTAACCGCAATTCCTCGAACACGTTTTTCAATCCACTCATCGCTATAACCTTTAGCTTTATAGATTTCTCTCATTCTTTTGGCCGCTATTTCTGGGTTTTCTATTTCATTTAGTCGCTCACTTCCAACTTGGGCCAACCATCTTTTGAATGGCTCTGCCTTCGGAGATGGGATTGATTGAATAATTCTCAGAATGCCTTCTGTCGAAGCACAGTCAGTTTTACGTAATTTCCCATCAGGTGCTTCTAATTTGAACTGTCGACAAATTGTCGACAGTTCAATTCCCGATATTTTTTCTCGTTCTTTAATGCGATACCAATAATCTCTTGGCTTGTCGCTGTCAGTTAAAACCGCAACGACATCAATAATTGAAAAGTACTATTTCCCTTCTTTTTCAAACCACTGCGATCTAACTTGCTTTTGTTCAAAAATTTTAATGTTGCTCATATATTTCCTTAAATCTGAATTACGAATCGGTCTTAATCATAATTTTTTCTTAATATCCTTCTTTTATTAATATTGCTCTTCATTTGTTAGATAAGTTGTTGATTTTTTCAAAAGTGAAACGCGAGACAAGTATTTTCTAGGTTTATTAAAATCTTTAATATAAATTTTTAAAAAGGCCAAGCCACGGAAAGTATTTCGTTACATTTTTTAATAACGTTTCAAAGTTCAAGATCGTCCATTTCAACTTTCTCATATTCGCTGTCCTCGCCAGGTTACCTTGTATATCTTCAAACTTTCCAGTTTCTTTGGCGGATGCCCATATGATGCTTTCTCCAGCGGGTAAAAAATAGGATTTCCCCTCCATTAACTGGGAGATTATATGTTTATTTTCTAATTTATTGATTATTTAAAATGAAAAGGCGATATTACAGTTGAATATGTTAAAAATGCGGTATCGAAATTAGTCTATATAGTGACCTGGAGGTTAAGCTAATTATGCTAAAAATTAAATACTTTCTTTTATCTTTTTTCTTATCAACGGTGGCCTCTGGGAACACATTGCGAACTTTTTCATGCAACGGAACTTACGATGGGAGTGATGCAAGATTTCCCATCGTCACAATACATGTCGAAACTAATTACATAGAAGCTTTAGAGCAAACCCACCTTGAATTATTAGAAGAAGATTCAAAAGTTATTTTAACTGGAAGTTTGATTATTAAAAACGCGCAAGAATTTTTAAAAATTAAAATCAAGCTTAAAGAATCAGGACTAATCATTTTTAATCACAATTCGCATTTGGGTCAAGCAAGCTTAGGACCATTTAATTTTGTTGGAATTTGGTTAGAAGAAGTGGGACAGATTCGTGTGTCTAATGAAATTCTAAGTCCAAAGAATGCATCATTCCAATGTCAAACTTACAGAAACTAAAGACCTGGCCAATATCCAGTGATACTGGATAAAAAAAGAAGAATAAGAAATGGCGGAGACGGAGCGAAAGCTTTCGAACGGCTTGTTTGAGCGTTCTCCAAGAATAAGTGACTGAATTTTCATGGTTCATCTTCTTTTCCCAGCCCCGTTCTCCATAAAAGTTATCCGTTCTCCAGATGGAGAACGCTTTGGAGAAAGCCACCTGTTATGGAAATAATCTATTGACCTCATCAAACATTTTTTCAAATCTATCCAAGGTTTCTTTAGAAAAATAGTTCTTATCGACACCCATTTGATTTAAACGATTGGCTGGGCGGTAATGATTAAATCTTTCTTTTCCAATAGCCTTATTTATCTGCTTGATGATTGTATCCAAGGTGTTATCAAGGTGAGAAACGTCAACGACTGCATGTTCACCTGAGAAACTCTCGTTGAAGATTTTCAAATACTCATCTTTGGTAAAAAGATCTTCAAAATCAGCAACCTCTTTACCATTGTTGGAAAATTCATTAAAAAAACGAATATGCTTATCTTTAATAATTTTATTTTGTATAAGATCTGCAACTCGCTGTTTACCTTTTTGGTCAGTAAAAGTATCCAACAAGCAAGCAACATTTAATTTAGAGCCTCTGAGCAATGAAATAAATGTTGTAACTTTATCTAACCCCCCAACGGGAACGATAGTAATACTCTCTTTTAAAAACGTCCTTTTTTCTGTCTGAAGTATATTAGACATCACCGTTAAGTAAATTAGATCCGCAGGCCCTTCAACTAGTAAATTATTTTTTGAAATAAATAAGTTTTGTGCGATGTCGTAGCCGAGGGCTGCCTGAAGGGGAAATAAGGTATTGGGATCTTTTTCTTGAATGGAGTCCGAAATAACAGTGCCCCTATCTGTCGTTTCCAAGCAAGTACGTACTCGATCAAGATGAGTCGATTCAACCATAAATGGAGAATGGGTTGTATATATAATTTGATATTTTTTTGAAAGCTCTTCAAAGAAGCGTAGCAGGTCCGCTTGTGCGGAAGCGTGAAGATTTAACCCTGGTTCATCTAAAAGTAAAATGTAATCAGAGGTTTTGTCCGCCTGTATTTTGCTAAACCAAACAATAAAAGAAAAAAACCAATTGAATCCCTTGCTGCGGCGATCGAGAGGGAGCGTGATACCGTGAAGCCTATTTTCTACACGAATGTCCAAAACTTTTTCACGTTGATTGTTCGGGTTGGTGACTTCTTGGATTTTTACTTCAATTTTTAAATTTGTATTTGTAGACCAATACTTAAAGATTTCTTTAGAAATTTTATTTGACGACGCTTCTAGTTGGGCTACAAATTTCTCATAATCTTTATCAGAGGCACTAATAATTTCTGCGGGTGAAATTTTGGCGAGTTCAAAAAGAGCTTTAGCAGTTTTATCGGTTTCGCTCGACTTTGTTGATCGTTGAAGTTCGTTTATATTTATTTTTCCTTTTAGTGGGTAATAGTCATCAAAGTACCAAAATTTGGGGATTCTTGGTTTTATCCATTTCAAGTACACATGATAATCGAGTGGTTTCCAATTTGTGTTTTTGGCCGATTCCGCTAAAATTGTTTTTAGCTCTGTTTGTAAATCTACTAATCCTGAATCGCCTTCCTTTGCTACAATCGTTGGAATATTGGAAATCGAACTACCGAGAATTTCTTTTTTTGTTTCCTTTGATAAAACAAATTTTTTAATTTTATGTTCTATGAATTTTTTTTCATTTGCTCCAATCGCACTAATACTTACTCCGCCCTTATAGGTATGAGTTTGAGAAAATAATGATAAGTCTAAAACCCCTTCTCCGATGGCCTCGCTAATTTCACTAAGCATTTCTTCTGAAATTTCGTATTCACATGTAACTATATTGCAATCTTCTCCACTCTCTTGAAAATCAATTAGTTCATTTCTTGGATAATCTTGGATGGTATCAAACTTGTAATCTTCATCAGTGACAAAATAATTTGTTTTTGCGATGGCAGTGAGAAGAGATGTCTTTCCAGCTTCATTCATTCCAACAATTGTTGTGATTGAGGGGTCAATGGAGATGACTTGAGGTTGCTGAATGCTTTTATACTTATTAACAGTGACTTTTTTTAGTTTCATCATCATAACTGGATACCTTTAAATAGTGGGCCGAATATTGTTTTGATCTTTCATTTACCATCTTCCATAATTATTGGCTAGCTTATGAGTAAGCTGCTATCGCTTTAGGAAGAAACTACTTTCATGAAGTGATCTCTTTGTGTTGCCTAAGTAGACGTTAATCTAAAAACGAAAACCTTCACTTATCACATTTATCATAAATTACTTTTTATTTATAAATACTATTAGTTAACTGAGATCAATACGATGAAATTTTGGCAACCATGGAAGAGAGAATGTGCTAGATTTGACGCTGCATTTAAATTGACTTATTCACTCAGAACAATGTACTTTATAGCAACAAACATCCACCAACGGGAACGGTAAAATGACTGAAATTACACAAGAATCAGCCAAAAAGCCCAATAACAACCTTTCAATGTCTAAAAAAGATTTAAATGTCTTAAGTCTTTTTAGCGGTTGTGGTGGGATGGATCTTGGCTTTGAGGGTGGATTTGAAGTTCACAAAAACTGTATCAATAAAATGGTTCATCCTGAGTGGGCACTTTCGCAAAAGAAAAACTGGGTCAAATTACCTTCAACAAGATTCAAAACAGTCTTTGCTAACGACATTCGTCCAGGTGCTCAAAAAGTTTGGCAACGTTTTTTTTCGAGCGAGTATGAAATTGATGAAACATCTTTTTCAGTTGAAAGCATCGCTCATCGTTAGTTCTGCGTTACCTTCCTTGTTTTCTTGTTTTTTCAGATACATAAGTCACCCTTTTTTTCTATGTATTTTTTATTTAGCTCATGTCTGAATTTCATGCTTTTATGCTTGAAATAGCTCTCGAATATGCAAAATTCATCATTTCGTATTTGGAGAGAAATTAGAAAACTTACTACCTTTTCTTGAGGCCACTTAAGAAATTGTTTGGATTCTTTACGGGGTATAAGTTCAAATCCGCCATAGACTTTTAAATCAAGAAACAACCTCACTTCTTCATGCAGATTGTATCTCGATAAATACCGAGAATAGGCGGGATGTAATTTCCTCAAGGAAAGATTATCAATATTTTTTAACTGTTTTACTTTTGCTAGGTAAAAATCTGCAATCTCTCTAACGGTTTCTTTATAGATTTTTTGTCTTCCTATTGGAGTAAAGTCAAAATGAGGAAATTTGCTTGCAATTAGTTTTCTTAAACTGCTGTTGTCTTTTTGAAGTTGGTCATAAATCCATAAATTTTTTGAACACAACTCATGCAGACTCTCAATTTCATTGTCTTTTATGTACTTAAGAATGATGTTAAAATCCACATTTCCATATTCAAGGATTAGGGAGCATTTATCGTTGTAAGACTTTCTTTTGGTTCTGTTTTTTCGGAGGACAAAATATATTTTTTTTCTAAAAGATTTATTTCTGAGACAGGCACTCTTTATTTCAATTTCTAAATTTTTGTAATTTGTTTCTTTTGATAATTTGATATCTTCTAAAATTTTTTTCATTCGTCTCTTGTTGGTTTTTCTAGAAAATATTCTTGCTATTTCCAGCTGAATAAATCTCCCGTTTTTGTTATAAAACCGTTTAGAAAATAAGTATCTCCACAACGTTTTTTGGGCATGAGAAATTTCTTTAATATTATTTTTAAGCAGAATAATGGCCCAATCCTTGTTGGATATTTTTATTAAAACAAAATATGCCGACCAACGATTATTTACCTGAGGAATAAATTTATACAACGACAACAATAGCAAAACGCCTGGGATATTAAGCAATTCAAAAAAAGCAACTAAATCATACGATGCTATATCTACTAGCGTTTTGAAACGGTGTCTGTCCAAATAGTCTTTTACTTCCTGAAGATCTTTAAACATAGAAACTCCTTTGTGCCTAATGTCTCACGTCTGAATAAAAATTTTTCCGCCAATTTTTGGTTTTTCCACCAAATGTGTCGGAACGTCCCTGCTGATTTGGATTTTTCTCACAAAATATGTACGCATCTTTTTTCCTAAATCCATTACTTTAAAGAAATGAATGAACAGGGACGAGGTGAAGAAAAATTTTCAAAATGTCGTATTTGTGGGCAAATAAAAAAAATGTCCTCAGATAACTTTTACTTCAGAAAAGCACGCAATTCTTATGAAACAACCTGTATCGAGTGTAAAAAAAACAAGCAACGTGAAAGTAGAAATAGCTCTGAGGCCATTGCCAAGAACGATGGCGAAGAAAGTTCAAATTCACTCCCCCTTCTAGTGAGAGCTACAGAACAAAGCTTCCCTACACCAGGCAAATCAGATAAAGATGAAGTTTTCAAGGTTTTTAACATGCTTAAACAGTGGAGAGACGAGCTTCAGCAGCAAGACCCAGAAGAGTTCAAAAAAAATTGGCAGGAGGTAAAGGATGTATCAAAGTGATGAATGGCGTGGTGACAGTAGTGATGCGATTGCTATCATAAGAAGAAGCTCAAAACAGCAAAGAAATAACACATCAGAAGAATCTCAGGAAAAATATATTCTAGAATATGCAAAGGAAAAAAAATTAAAACTTGTTAAAGTTTTTGCGATCATTGAGACAGCAAGTAAGTTTGAGGAAAGAATAAAATTCCATGAGGCAATGGAGTGGGCAACCAAAAATACAATTCGACATAGAATTTTCTATTTATACGACAGAGAAACAAGAAACCTGACCGACAATGAAAATGGCGAAAATCAAATCAAGAAAGGGATATGTGTTTTTCATTATGTCCACGATAGGAAAATTTTTCATAAGGACAGTCCTGATGGTGATTTCTTCATGCGTGATATTCAAGCTGTTCAAAACAAACATTCAATAAGAACCCATACATCGAAAATAGGGACATCATTGCTCCAAAAGGCTCAATCTGGATGGTTCCCAGGCCAATGCCCTCCTTGGGGATATATTAACCAACACCTAAAAAATGAAAATGGTTTCGAGAGGCGAAGAGGAACAATTATTGTAATCGACCCCTCTTGGAAAACTGCTGTAGTAAAAAAAGAATTTGAACTGAGATGTCCTTCTGATTTATCTCAACCAGAAAATTGTCGGTCTTATCTTGAGATAAGAAGCATTATTGTAGATGAAGGGTTAATACCTGCGGATCAAATAAAGAACTATCACACAGGCTCCATTCAAAGACGATTACAATATAAGTTTTACGATTGTCGATACGACTGGAGCGGTGTTGAATACCAAGGTCTTCACGAAAGATTTATTAGCAAAGAATTGTTCTGGGCTGTGCAGTCAACGTTTGGCCTAAAAAACCCCTATCAATCAAAAGATGGAATTTTTTCTGAGGGCTGGCTTACCTGTGCTAATCCAAGTTGCGGTTGTTTTATGACTTACGATCCAAAAAACAAGAAGGATCGTAAAACTGGAGAAATAAAAAAGACCCATTATTACTATCACTGTGCCAATGGGAAAAGCGTTCACGAAAAACAAGTTAACGTAACAGAGAATAGTATTTGGGAGCAATTCAGCGAGGCCCTCGACCAACTCTCATTACCAGAAGAGTTTGCAAAAGAAGTGGCCGCTGAACTTAATGCAGGTCATGTCACTTTAAAAGAGACAATGAAGCGTGAGGCGATAAGAGTTGAGGAAACCATTGCTGCCCTCGAAAAAGAGCATTACACGCTTTATCAGGACTACAGGAAAGGAATCATCAAGCATGACTTCTTCACGGCCCAACAGGAAGAAATAGAGAAGCAAATAGCGTCTCTAAAAAGTAGGCCTGCACTCAACTTGGATAACGCCACATTGGCAAAAATGGAAGAGACAGTGAGATCAACTTTCGAACTCGCCATCAATGCGAAATTATTGTGGAATAGCCGTACACCCCAAGAGAAGAAGGATCTCTTAGAAATGCTACTTTCGAATCGCCGTGTGAATGGGAAAAGTGTTGAATATGATTGGAAAAAACCGTTTCAGATCTTGCTTCAAATGAAGCAAGATCAAGAATGGCGGAAGACAAGGGATTCGAACCCTCGAATGGTTGCCCATTACACGCTTTCCAGTTTCGTAAATGATTTTTTAAAAACATTGATAATTAACAATTCCAAGAGGATATTCGCCTTAACTCTCTTTGTTATTCCCAGTATTCTTGGTTGTTTTGAGTAGGAATGTTCCCCAAATGTTCCCCAGAAAGTGGCTAATGACTTACCTCAGGACTTTGGGGCGTAACGCTCTTGCAAGACTGAATGTTTGATCGAGAGCGCTCAGTGTCGCACAAACCTCTTTTATTTTTTCCTCAACGGATGAATCGGCCAGATAAACAAGGTTAATTAAATCCTCCGTCTTGTAGGTGCTTCCTTCCACTAGCAATTCACGAGCAATTGCCAACAAGATTTCGTCGTTAGTTGCCAACTTGAGAAGGTTCTTTTCAACAGAGAATAAAATACTATAGTCTTGGTCACTTGGTTTTGACGAAATCTTCTTCCCTTTCACGCCCTCTAAGGCCCAATCAGTTTGAATTTTTTTTCTTACGGCTTCATAAACTTTTTTTCTATTGAAAAATTCATTTGAAGTTATATTTACTGTTAAAGAAGGAGCAAGGTTGCCACTAACAAATTTAAGAATCTTTTCAATAGCACTTTTACCAATAGAATCAAAAAAACTTGGGCAGGCATTCTTTGTAGAAATATTTAATTCTCGGCAAGTCAGCCACGCCGTGAAATGGGCCTCGATCTCTTCCTTCACTATGGGATGAAATTCCACCTTTGCTTTTTCCTCACCTAAAAAGATATTGCGTTCTGGAATAATCTTTTTTTCTAGGAAAAAAGACAAAACGTAAGCGACGTTTGTGTCAGATAGAATGATATGTTCACTAGTTTTATCATTCACGGTATTATGACCACATCGCTTTAATGACAAGAGCATCGGCCAACTTTAAATTGAAAGTGTCAGCGAAATCGGAAGGAGAAATTTTCTCAGTTAGAAGATCTTCTTTTAATCTTTCAAAGAGTGGATAGCGCCGCTGATTTCCAATAATCCCCACATGCTTTTCATAGAAATTGAATAAGGCATCTCTACTCGAAAAATCGACATTCATATCGCCATATTGTGAATACGTAATTGTTTTCTTTCTAAATTCATCATTGAGATCTGAATGCAAAAAGGAAAAAAGCTCTGAGTTGGCCGAAGTAAGGCCAGTGTCTCTCATTGATCTCGCAAGCCCCCTTGGGGATAAAATAAGATTCCAAGCTGACGTTTCATCATAGAATTTTTTAGAAAGACCTTTTTTGTTGGTAATGGGACGACTTGTTTCATCACCATCAAAATATTTTTCTACAATATATCTTTTGGGGTAAATAAGTTCACCCGCAATTTTATCGATAAGAGCTTCTGTTTCGGTTGAAAAAACTTCTGGAAAAAAAAGGTGCAGGATTTCATGTATGCTATCAAAATAGGCTTCATCAATCGTTCGATCACTATCAATGAGAATAGAATAAGAGTTAGATTTATTATAGAGCATAGCAGTTTGCTCTGCTTCACCTTCTCCCTTCAATCTTAATTGATTAAAGGGCATGTAAAAAATATTAACGCCAATTCTCTCCTGAATTTTTTGTAAATCACCAGAAGTGAGCGGGGCATAATCTGGAATGATAAACTCTTCTCTTATTGTTTTTGCAATTAATAAAAAATCATCGCCAAGTTTTGAAATTTTTTTCCGAAGTTGATTAAAATCAATCTGAGAAGTTAAAGACCTTTCAGAAAAAAATCTTTCGTAAAGAACCTCTGAGCGCATACTGATTTGTTCACTGGCCTTTTCACGAGAAAATTCTTTAGCAGTCTTGGTTCGGAAGCTAATTTTTAATGGTTCATTACCGAGTAAGCGATCAATCTCAGAAGAGTCGAGGTCAAAAAGTTTCGCTATTTGCCCAACTCGTTTAAAAGGAATTTGGTTTCCAGTTTTCCACTGAGAAATGGCCTGAACAGTAACTTTTAATTTTTCTGCAAGTTCTTCTGTCTTCGTATTTTTTTTCGACAATAATTCTTCCAGAAAAAGAAATCCGAGGTTCATCTTTTCTCCCAAGATAAGGTTGATTTCCTTATCGGAAACATCATGGATAATTTTAGCACTACTTTAATTGTCACAAGATTGCAGTAATTTATACCATTATTTATTGCAGATATATAAAAATAACCTTAAACCATCTAGCGTTTGCTGGCAATAGGTGAGCAACTTCTTATGAGTATTTTTGCTCAAGTACTCTACTATCACTCTAAACCGCTGAAAGCACAGTTAAGCCAAAAATTAACTCACGTCTATGTCTATATCCTCCGAAGCGTGTTCTGAGGTGCCAAACAATTGTGAACAAATCATTATTCTTCTACTTCTTCTACATCGTTTTAATTCCAGCGGTCGTTATCGCTTTCGACGCACTTTTTAAATTTTTTATCCCAACTTTTCAAACATGGGGAGGCGTTGGCCCTCTCGCCTTTGGTGACATACACAACTCTGGATTCATCATGGGAGGATTCGCAAATCTTTCACCAGTATTTAGAGTCATCTGTGCTTCAACACTCTTGGGCCTTTTCTTTTTTGTATTTGTTCTTATTCAATATCTCCTCGTTCCTCAGGTTCGCTCCTTGCGCATTGGCCTTTCTATTCTTATCGGCTCTATCGCGGGAAATGTCATTGACCGTGCTTACTTTGGTTACGTCAGAGACTTTATTTCGATCATCCCCAATGTGTTTTTCAACGCTGCTGATATTTTCATGACGATTGGAGCGGCCCTTATTATTTTCTCCGTCTTTAAGTACAGCGAAATTCTTTGGCATCCAAACTCCATACGCAAAGGGATACTGATTAATCCCAAACTTCAAATCGCTTTCTCTTTTAAAATAACATTGATCGCATTTGCCTTCACTGTCGTCACGGCCTCCTTTGCTATCGCCTTTATGAATACTCTTGCAATCCCTTATGAGCACATGGGCGTGTTTGCCATGAGCATTTTGGCTTTATCAGGAATTTTTCTTATCCTAACTTTTTTAGCGGGAATTCTTCTTTCACATAGAAGTGTTGGGCCTCTTTACGCTTTTGAGCAATTTATCGAAGAACTTCTTGATGGAAAAAATGATCGGCCTCTAAAACTGAGAGAGGGCGATAACTATAAACACTTAGAAATAATTGCTGAAAAAATACGCTTGCGTCTTAAATAACTGGAGTCACTTATGGGAAAGAGACATTTAAAAAGTCTTAGAAATTTAATTAAAGCTCACTCAAAAAAAGAAGGAAGCTTAAATGAAATTCTTGGTGCAAGAACGCAAGATCCTGCGGCTCTAAATCCCATAGAGCAGATTCTTGATGAAACAAAATACTTCTGGTTTAAGAAGAAAAACTGGAACAAGACAATGCCCTCCATTGTCTCCATGATGCTCCTTTGCGTCCTGCTTGTTTATCAAAACTGCGGTGGAGTTGGTGGTGGTACGGGTGCGAGCAATACGAACACTAGATCTTTGGCCTCAAGTACTTTAATAACTCCTGAATACGATGAAAGCTGTAGCCCACGAGTCGCCTCAACTTCTGGTGGAATCAGAGTTTCTTGTACCGTCTCAGGAGCATTACTTTATGGTGCCCAAGTATCCATCGCAGGGAAGAGTTGTAAAGACGTAGTTGTCGTTGATAAATCAAGATTCTACTGTGATGTCCCCGCTAACCCAGTGGGTGTTTATGACATCCAAATTACAAACACTGACTCAAAGACAATTCATTTGCAAAAAGCTTTTGCATATCAGGATTACTCTTTATATCTGCAACCATATTCAATCTATCACGGACAAACTCGTTTAATTGAAGCAACTGGAGGAGTTAAACCGTATTTTTATTATATTGAATCAGGCAATGGCACAATTAATACAACAACAGGGCAATTTAATGCTCCTGAAAATTTTGAAGGGGAAACAAAAATATTTGTTTTAGATTCTATTGGCCAAAAATACTCATCACAAATATCAATAGGAAGTTTGCCTCTCGAACTTTCTCCAAATGTTGCAAGCGTCGTCCCTAGTGGAAATATTCAGTTTGTGTCTCAAGGGGGAATAAAGCCTTACAATTATTCCATCATAAGTGGTGGTGGAGAAATTGATAGTGATGGTAATTTCACGATTGGTGTCGGAGCAGCAACAGGAGAGACTAAAATAAAGCTTACAGACTTTAAAGGAAGAACTTCAATCGCAACAATAACAGTTGCAGCAATTGCTATTTCCCCTTCACAAGTAGAGTTAGCAATTTCAAATACAGTTCCTCTCGTTGTTTCTGGTGGCAAGGCCCCATATCGCTTTGAATTAAGTAACTCAAATGGAGTCATCAATTCTGAAAAGATATTCACCGCAAATACCGTTGGGGAAACAAAGGTTCGTATCTATGATAGCTATGGAGCTTTTGCTGATTCCGTAATTACAATAAGGCCAAGCTTATCGGTGACACCAAAATATTCAAAGTTATTAATTGGGCAAAAAACACAATTTGTAGTGTCAGGAGGAGTTCCTCCATATCACACAGAAGGAACTGGTGGTGGTGTTTTTGATTCAAGCTATAACTATAGCGCTACAAGCGAAGGAAATTGGAGCTATGCTCTTATTGATAAACTAGGAAATAGAGTTTCAGTTACAAATGAAGTTCGGAAACCATTAAGTGCAACAGTTGCAACACCAATGAAACTACAAGCACAACAGACCATAGCGATAAGTGGCGGTTTTCCTCCATACCATTTCCAAGTTGAAAACATTGACACTGGTTCAATAAGTGACGCAGGGATTTATTCTTCAAATTTAAATACTGGTTCTGGAAGAGTCACTGCTTTTGATTCCTTAAATAACTCTGCCGTTTATGTTATCGAAAAAGTTCTTCCCAGTATTACGTATACAGGAAGTACAACAATGCCATCCTACGGTTCAATGTCATTAAGTATGACTGGCATATATCCTCCTTATAGCGCAACGATTACAAGCGGTGGAAGCATTGATTCTCAAAATACAATTTGTTCCCCATGGACAATGGAGCCAATTCGCATGACCATCACCGATGCTGTTGGTTATTCAAAAGATTTTGAAATTTTAAAATCTTCAACAATAATTCCCTTACCTGCCCCCAAAATAAATCA
>Ga0247844_1005858_pt1 | contig 15285 bp, 18 predicted proteins | sample LaCtaG_FD_192421 | JGI IMG/M metagenome (GOLD analysis project Ga0247844, IMG submission 192421) | Freshwater microbial communities from meromictic Lake La Cruz, Castile-La Mancha, Spain - LaCruzMarch201714.5m_1 | ecosystem: Environmental > Aquatic > Freshwater > Lake | place: Spain: Castile-La... | reverse complement strand
ATTTAAAACTTGATTCATACCGTGGCTTAGGTTATATGGGTATTGGAACACAAGGCGGTCTTAGTCTTGCAATTAGGACCGAAAAATCTATTGAAAAAAGAGAAAAACTTGGTGACCACGTAATTGGTACTGTAGAAATTGGAAGACATATTCATAAAGAGTGTGAAAAAAATAATTGGGATTATGATTATATGGTTAATACCTGGTTATATGAAAATTTATGGATTTGGTCCACAATCCAGGTTTCAAAGTGTGAACACAAAGATGAAAATATTAAAATTGATGCAAATTCAATTGAAGAAAAAAGATTTCTAAAACACTATATCAACGTTTCCGATTTATATGAATCAAAAAGAAACGGAAAAAAATTAATATTTGATTAAGTTAAAAAATTCACTTATATTATAGTGAATGGATGAACAAGAAGCAATCGTAGAATTATTAGAAGAGGTTTTGGGTGACCACGGATTACACTATCCTAATCGTGGTCAAATTTCTTTTAATTGTCCTATATGTGATGATGATAGAAATAAACATAACCTTGAAGTAAATTACTTTGATGGTGTTTATAAATGTTGGGCTTGTGGTGATAGTGAAGGAACACACGGGAATCTTGGAAAACTTTTTGATAAGTTTGGTAATAGAAAGTTAAAAAAACTTTATAATATTTTAAGACCAGATGAAACCGAAAAAGTTGTAAAAGTAAAAAAATCAAAAGTTGTACTCCCTGATAGTTTTACATTATTCAAAGATTCACACCCAATATATCCAGTAAGAAAACAAGCCTATAACTATCTTAAAAATCGTGGAATAACCGATGAAATAATTGAAAGGTTTGGAATTGGTTTTTGTGATAAAGGAAGTCATATGGGTAGAATTATTATACCATCATACAACACAAAAGGTGATTTAAACTATTATGTTGGTAGAAGCTGGGACCCAAACAGTAGAGCAAAATACAGAAATCCGGAAGCAGAAAAAGAACAGATTATTTTTTGGGAAAATCTAATTGATTGGAATAAAGACATTTACCTTGTTGAGGGAGCGTTTGATGGAATGTTTTTAGATAACCCAGTTGTAATGCTTGGAAAACATATGTCAGAACTTCTTTTTGAAACAATCTACAATAACGCAAAAGGTGATGTTATAATTTGTTTGGATGGTGATGCTTGGAATAATGCTGTAAGATTGTATCACGAACTAAACGGTGGTGAATTGTGGGGTAGGGTTAAGATTGTAAGACTACCAGATGATAGAGATGTCTGCGATTTAAAGGGACAAATAAACGAATATTATTATGAAATAAGAGATTAATGAATATAGAAGAAACGGTATTAGAAATAAGAAATATCTTATCACAAAGACGAAAAGAGTTTAAATTATCTTTTGAAGAGGATAGTCATAAATACACAATGTTAAATCTTGATGGGGAATTAACAGATAAATGGCCATCAGTTTCAAAGGTGATGAAATTATTTTACGATGAATTTCCTTCAGAAAAAAAGGCTTTTGAAATGTCAGGTGGGGATCCAGACGAAACAGAAAAGTTATTGAATGAATGGAAAATGTCTGGTGAATATGCAACAAACATGGGGAGTAGAGTCCATTTCTTACTTGAAAAATATTCGTTGGATATGTTTAATTATCAAAAAACAATTAGAGAACCAATTTATGAGTGTGACGCAACACAAATAACAAAAGGAGATGCGATGATTACGGCCGGAAAACTTTTTTTAGAAAAAATGAAAGAAAGAGGCGCTTATTTGCTTGACACCGAAATTGTTTTGGGGCACCCGGAATTAGGATATACTGGTCAGGGAGATACTGGTTGGTTAATTGAAAACAAGAACAAAACAGGATTTGGTTTTATAATAACCGACTACAAGACGAATAAAGAAAAAAATTTCATAAAACAATGGTATACAAAACCAATGCTACAACCATTCCAGGACTTACCAAACAACGCTTTAGGTCATTATAAGACACAACTTCCATTGTATGGTAAACTACTCCTTAAAATGCTTGAAGGATCAAAATACGAGAATTTAAAACTATTAGGATGTATTGTAGTAAGACTCACAGAAAACCGAGAATATGTGGAATACAGAGTTGATAAATCCACAATAAATACTATACTTGATATGGATATAAAACCAATGCTAAATAAACTAAAAAAATAAATAAAATGGACGAAATAATCAAACCAAAGATCAATTTAAAAGAACAAGAAACAATTCAATGTACTGAATGTGGTTCAAAGTATTTTAAGGAAGTTACACTCTTAAAAAAAGTTTCAAAACTATTAACCGGAAGTCACGAAGACACCATTGTACCATTCCCAACGTATATGTGCAATAATTGTGGTTTTGTGAATGAAGAATTTGAATTATTTGATTAATATGGAAATAGGAAAAATGACAATAAGTGAAGCCTACCCACACCTTAAAGTGATTGCAAACACTTATGGTTTAAAATTAAACATAGTAAGAGAATTTAAGTTTGCAAGATTAATCTTGGCAAACCTTTATAATCGTGAATTAAATTAAATAAAAATGGGAAAAAGATTAGTATGGTTTGAATCTTACAAAACGATTTGTAAGTATTCAGTAGAGTTAATAGATGAAGAAGCAAAACTTTTTGAAGAAGATGAAGAAAAGTTTTATGAAGAGGTTGATTTCAGAGGAGATCAAGAATTGGAGTGGGATAAAATCCAAGACGAAGATGAATATGATTTTAGTATTGAGGAGGATTAAGTATGTTAAGTTATAAAGAATTTTATATTTGGTTAGAAGGTTATTTAATCGGTAAATTGGAAGATAAGAATATTGATATATCACCTATTGTTGAAAAAATGCAGGAAGTTAAAGAGATTGATACATTTTTTCCAAATCCAGTAACTATAATACCAAAGACGTTTAATAGGATAACAGTCCCTTTATTTAACACTGACGAAGATGAGTTAGGTAAACCACCAAAAATTGTAATGTAATGATTAAAAAATTAATACACTTTTCTGACCTTCACATCAGATTATTTAAAGACCACGACCTTTATAGATCAATAATGGAAGATGCCATCAACCAATGGAAAGAAATTGAACCAGATAGAATTGTGTTCACTGGCGACCTTGTCCATTCAAAAAATCAGTTAACACCAGAACTTATTGATATGGTTAGTTGGGTATTATCAGAATGTGCAAACATTGCAAAAACAATTATCATTCCTGGTAACCACGACTTTTTAACCAATAATACTGATAGGTTAGACGCTTTATCTCCGATTATTGATTCATTAAATAACAAAAACATTGTTTATTACAAAGATCGTGGTGTTTATGAAGATGATAATATTAGTTGGTGTGTTTATTCTCAATACCAAGGAAATATTCCACCAGATTTAAATGTTGCAACTGGAATTAAAGTTGGTTTATTTCACGGACCAATCCAAGGGATGAAAACAGATTTGGGGTTTGATTTTGGTGAAGAAGCTTATGATGTAGAGAAATTCAACGGATTAGACATTGTATTATGTGGGGATATTCATAAAAGACAAGAATTTAAGTTTAAAACAGGTAAAGGATATATGATTGGATCACCAATTCAACAGAACATTGGGGAGAGTATCAGAAACCACGGTTTCGGAACTTATGATTTCGGAACTAAAGAATATACATATACAGACCTTGAAAACCCAAAACCGTTTTTGAAGTTCTCAATAAAATCTTTTGAAGATATTGAAAATGGAACCGAAGTACTCAAAAATTTTTAATAATAAACTTTTAGATTCTATAACATCTTATTGTAATGTAAACAAAATTGAAGATGTTGATGGTTTCATTAAAAAATGTTTTGAATCTGGATATAATATAGAGAAGTACGGATTATTGGAAAAAACACTTAATGGGGATGAAAAAGACTTAAAAACGGGTATTGTTAGTGAAAAACAGGTAGAAATTGAGGTAATCCGTGAAATACGGGTGGAAGTACCGGTTGAGGTAATCAAAGAAGTTGAAAAGATTGTCACAAAAATAGAATATATTAGTGACAAAAGTGGTGAAAGTGAACTCTTGTTAAAAATACAACAATTGGAAGAAAGTGTTTTACAATTAAATCAAGAACTTGATAATGAAAAACAAAAATTTACCACTGAAACCGAAAAAGAGGTAAATTTTTACCAAAGAGAAATGTCTAAAAAGGATAAAGAATTAGACGAAGTTAGACGTAATTTAGACATTACCGTAACAAATGATAATGTAAGATTGTTACAAGAAACCTTACAAAAGTTGAGAAAAGAACTCACAGAAAAAAATGAAAAAATAAAAGAATTAACAAAAATAAACCAGGACCTACAAAACACAAGACAAGGAAAGTTAAGTGCGGTGTTTTTAAAAGGTTCAAATTTAAATAATACAATATGATAAATTTAATAATTTTTATGATTGTCGCATATGGAATGACAACAATTCTGGTCTACGGATCAATTTTTAATAACTTAAGAAATACAATCCATAAAGCTGGAAGCGAAGAAGGGTTTAACTTAACCAGACCGATGTTTAAGTTTATTTCGGAATTAATAAAGTGTGTTTTATGTACATCAACCTGGCTTGGTTTTTTCTTATCAATGACAATGTTTTCTCCGGTACAAACATTCATTGGACTTAATGAATATTATTCTGTATTTTTTGACGGAATGTTATCCGCTGGATCTGTATGGGCAATCAATGCAGTTATTGAGTGGTTTGAAGAAAATAGACCACCAAAAGTGGAATATTACCAAGAACCAGAAAATGAACAAGAAATTTTAAACGATTAAATATAAATAAAAATGGGAAAGAAAGCTAAAGAACACAGAGCAAAAGTTACAAAAAGAAATGCAAAAGCAGGACGGGCAAAATATGCAATGCAAAATGCCTTAACTAAAATGATGGAAAAAATGGCAAAAGAGAAAGGAGAAAATGAGGAATTACAAGTTAAAATTGGTAATGAAAATTTACCTTTTGAAGTTGTTGCTCAACCGACATCAAATTCCATTAAAGGTTTTGAGTTTGAAGGAAATGTGTCATTCAAAGAGGAAAATCCAGAGATCCTTAATTCTGAAGATGTCGGACCAGATATTAGTCCGGTTGAAAAATAATAAATATGGATTTATTTAATCCACCAAAATTATACAATTACGATATTATGATAAAAGATTTGAATTTCTCAAAGTTTGAAAACCCATCTATCCAGGTGGTGTGGACAGACCTACAAGAAAATTTCACACAAGACAAGATGAAGAGTGTTAAACATTACTTCCAAAAGAAGTATAACACTACAAACGTTAATGTTGTTACAAAAGTAAAAAATGTTGATACTGAAACTATGCAAACAGTTGACGTGTCGATGAATATTACGGACGTTAACTATCAACTTGACTTACTTAAAAAATTCTTGGAGTCCAAAGGCTATGGAGAACATCTTACAAGTATTCTTGAACTGAATAAAACAGTTGAGAATAAAATGAAAGAAGACGATTCTGAAACAACGCAATTCAAAAAGTGGTATATTAGAAACATCGAGTTCTCCAACTTTTTATCATATGGTGAAAACCAAAGATTAAACTTTGATAAGTTAAATGGTATTGTTGTTGTTGAGTCAGATCCACCAAACTTTGGAGGAAAGACAGTACTTACGGTGGATTTACTTATGTTTTTATTTTTTAATGAAACAACAAAGACATCAAAAGCTGAAGAAGTGTTTAACCGATTTACCGATAAAGACTCGGTAGTTGTAAAAGGTGAAATCACAATTGATGGTGAAGATTATATTATTGTAAGAAACATTGAAAGGAAAAAATCAAAAAAAGGTGAATGGAATGTTAAAACAGAACTAGACTTTTTTAAGAAACTACACGATGGTTCATTACAAAATTTTACTGGTGAACAAAGAAGGGAGACTGAAGCATTCATTAAAAACTCTATTGGAACCAAAGAGGATTTCTTAATGACGATTCTTACAACAGCAACAAACCTGGAAGAACTATTGGAATCAAAACCAACAGCCAGAGGACAAGTCCTTTCAAGATTTATGGGTTTAGAGTTTTTGAAAAAGAAAGATGAAGTTGCAAAAGAAATATATTCTTCATTTAGTAAATCAAAGTTATCAAATATCTATAACTCTGAGGAGTTAAAACAAGATATTGAATCTTTTGAAAATAAAATCACCGAATTAGAAGGACAAATTGAAACTTTTAAAGATGAAGTAAAGGAAATTGAAGACGGTATTGCAAAAGGAAAAGACTTTAGAGACTCAATGTTAAAAAAGAAACATTCAGACATTGATAAAGAAATTGCCTTACTTAATCCGGAGAAAACAAAAGAACAGATAGAGACTTTAAAAAAAGAAAGACAAACTTACGTTGACCTACTTTCAACGCTAAAGGTTGTTGAACCAAAACAATTCTATGAAGAAGACAAACACGATAAAGTAAAAGAAGATTACAAAAATAAATTTCAATCAAAAATTGAACTTGAAACTAAAATTTCTGAAATAGAAAAATTAAAGTCAGAAGTTGATGGTGGTATTAAATGTGAACATTGTGGTATTGAACTTATGAACGCTGCAATTACACAACAAAAAATATCAGAACTTGATGGATTTACACAACAAAAAAAGGTTATTGAAAAGTTAATGACGGATTTAACCAACAAAGAAAAAGAATTTGTTGAAACGAAAAGACAATTTGATGAATATGAGAAGAACAAACTTATAAAAGAAAAATATGAGTTGAGTATTGAAAGTTGTGATTTAAAAATTTCTGGTCTGGAAGATAAATTAAAAAGGTGGGGTGATGTTCAGGATAAAATTAAGACCAACGACCAGATTGATTCAATGCTAATCAAAGCAGATTTAAAACTTGAAAGTTATGACAGACTTTTAAAAGAAAAGAATAACCAGATTAGTTCAAATGAGTATAACATTAAATCAAACCAGGAAAAGATTACCAATAACAAGAACTTGATTGTAAAAATTAAAGAAGAAGAAAGTAAGGATAAGATATATAAAATGTATCTTGAAAGTTACGGTAAGAACGGTGTTAGTAAAATCATTATGAAGACTATGATGCCACTTATTAATTCTGAATTACAAAGGTTGATGGAAGATTCTTCCTATTTCAAATTGGAAATAAGAATAAACGAAAAATCAGAAGTTGAGTTCATCCAGGTAGATAATAATACTGGAATTGAAAAATTAATGGTGAGTGGATCTGGATTTGAAAAAACAATTGCATCACTAGCCTTAAGATCAGTTTTGAGTAAAGTATGTTCTCTACCAAAACCCAATCTGGTTGTATTCGATGAGGTTTTCGGTAAAATAAGTAATGACAACTTGGAGATGGTATCTGAATTTTTTGTAAAGATTAAGGAATACTTTGATAAAGTATTTGTAATAACACATAACCCTATGGTCTCACAATGGGCAGATTGTGTGATAAAGATTAGAAAACAAAATAATATCTCAAAACTTTTGGTAGATTAAAATATTATTTGTAAATTTGTATTTATTATATATTAAATTTTTATGAAAAAACTAACAATAACAGGACAAACACTAAATCAATTATATGTCTCTGAAGTAGAAAAAGATGTTGAAAATAGTTATAGACAATTTTTATCAACCAAAATTCCAGATATGATTTTTACATCACCATATTTATGTGACGGGTATGGTGTTTCAAAAAAACACAAAATAAGAATATTATGTGAATTTAAAAAAGACTTTGATTTTAGAAAAAAAAGTGATATAGGTATTGTACTGTGTCAGGTGATTGTCTATATTAAAAAATTTGTTTTAGATGGTACAAAAATTCCAAATATAGTTTTAGTTGGTGATAAAAATGAATGGTTTGTTTTACATGTAAATGAATTATTTAAATATCTAGATTTAGATGTTGATTGGTCAATATCACCGTCTAGTGCTCACACAAATAAGGTTTTATTTGATTTATTAATGAATGACAATGAAATTAATCCATTTATTTTTGATGTAACTCAGATTGATGAAATTGTTAGTAAAATAAAAAATCTTGCTAAAAATGTTGTAAGACTTGTTCCGATTACCCCAAAAAACATGGTAGACGTTTTTACTCATTTTGAAAAAAACGTATTAGCAAAAAATAGTTTAAACACAAACCAGTTAGCAAATCTTTTTACCCAAATACTAATCAATCCTGACGATAATTACTTACATCCGGTTAAAAAAAGAAAAACTATAGTAACAAGGGCTTTTAATGAAGTCCCTGTAAAATCAAGAGAATCGTTTACGTCGTTTTTTAGTCATTTTTCTAATGATTATACGCCAAGACAAAAAGAAGATCTTACTGCTGTTGTTGACCGTCTAATCCAAGATGTAACAAGACGTAAACAAGGGGAGTTTTTTACACCAACACCGTTTGTTGATTTGGCTCATAAATATGTTTCAGATACTTTTGGTGATGATTGGAAAGAAAGATTCGTTGTTTGGGACTGTGCTTGGGGTACTGGTAACCTAACTCGTGATTATAAGTTTAAAGAACTATATGTTTCCACTTTAAATTATTCTGATATACAAACTGCAGAACAGATGGGGTACAATCCTGAAGCGGTTAAGTTTCAGTTTGATTTTTTAAATGACGATTATAATTTTTTACCTAAAAAATTAATAAATGATATTGAAAATGGTAAAGAAATATTATTTTTGATTAACCCACCATATATAAAGGCAACACCAAATAAAGGAAATGATAATGCCGGAATTTCCAATACTGTTATTGGTAAAGAAATGAATGATAAAAAATTCGGTATCGCCTCTTCTCAATTATCAACACAATTTTTATATAAAATAACTAAACTACAAGAAAAAAATAAAAATATTAAAATTGGTATTTTTAATAACCCTAATTATATGACAAGCGACGGGTTTAAAGTTTTACGTGAATATTTTTTAAATAACTTTGGTTTTGTTAAAGGATTTTTATTTAATGCCTCACACTTTTCAGGCACGGCTAATTCTTGGGGTATTTCATTTTCAGTTTGGGATTCTAATTTTGAAAGTGACAAAAATCAATTCAATCATAAATTAGTAGATACTGATGACGAATTTAATACTATTGAAAGTAACGAAAAAATTTTATATAATTGTGATAATTTAAAAAAGGCTAACACCATTTTTAAAAACAAAGAAAAAAATGACGTTATTTTACCACCAATTAAATCATATTTAACGATTGAAACAGAAAAAGAAAAGTCTGGGAACTCAATGGCTATTGGATATATAAACAATGATTCAAATAATTTGATGCAACAAAATGTGGTATTTTTAGCATCGTCAGTTATTTCTGCTAATGGTAATAAATCGATAACACCGGATAAATTTAATAGTATTATTAATTTATTTACCGCAAGGAAATCTGTACAACAAAATTGGATTAACGACAAAGATGAATACCTTGCACCAAACGAAGAACATGAACAATACCAGCAATTTACAAACGACTCAGTAGTTTATTCTTTATTTAATAACTCAAGTCAACAATCATCTCTCCGTCAAGTAACATACAAAGACCAACTATGGGACATTAAAAACGAATTTTTTTGGATGTCAAAAGAAGAAATGATGGAACTCGCAAATAACAATAATTACAATGAGTTATATAGTGACGCAAGAACTGACAATAACCGGTACGTACACAACCTATTATTTGGAGAAGAGAACATATACGAACAATTATCACCTGACGCTAAACTTGTGTTAGATAAAGCAACAGAGTTAATAAGAATGTCAATGACGATGAGAAGTCACTTCGCTGACGATCACAATCACCTTAATAGTTGGGATGCTGGTTACGCACAACTTAAATTAGTATGGAAAGAGTATTTTCCTGAAGAATTTAAAGAGTTTAGACAACTTTATAAAAACTTGGAAGACAGAATGAGACCTTTAGTGTATGAACTTGGATTTTTATTAAAATAATACAACCATATTCAATATTTTTCTTACCTTTGTCAAACCAAAATTAAAAACAATGAAATACTTACTATTTGCCTACCCTTGTAATGACACCTGGGACAAACAAGAAACAAACCTAAAGGTTGCTGACGAACTATCAACAATATCAAAATGTGATAACATTACTTTTGTGTTTGGTGACAACCATTCAATATTTCATTTTGAATCTGATATGCACCAACCAGAACTTACAATATACATTGATTTGATATGTGATATAGTACCAGAATTTATGTATGTGCTTGTCCAGACTTCAAAAACAATGACATCTAATATGTTACCAGAACATTTGGAACATTTACACAAATTAAATAAGAAAGGAAGGAAACCAAAATCACAAAATCGCGTTAATGAAATATTTACAAATAAAAACTCAACTTTCGACATAAAAAAATTTATGGAAGAACACAACAATCGTGTTGTTGAGTTTGTTAAAAATCAAATATGTGACTTGACTCTTGACGAAATTTTAGATAAAATTTCAAGTAAAGGTATAGAATCACTAACAAGAGCTGAAAAAGACAAATTAGATGAATACTCAAAACAACTATAATATGAAAGAAAAAAATACCGGAGCCCCAATTAACCAGGAGGAAATTTATCACTATCTAAAGGACATTAGAAAGATTAAGGTTATGACACCTGATCGTGAAAAACAATTGGCATTAATAATGAAATCAGAAGATGTTTCATTATCAGAAAAGAAAAAAATCGAAGAAGAACTTTTAGAAGGTAATTTAAGATTTGTGATTACAGTTGCAAAACAATATCAAAATCAAGGACTTGATTTGTCAGATTTAATTGCTGAAGGAAACTTTGGACTTATGAAAGCAATTAAAAACTTTGATTGGAATAAAGACTTGAGGTTTATTTCTTACGCTGTATGGTGGGTTAAACAATCTATAATCCAATCACTTAATGATAATGCTAGAACAATTAGACTTCCGGTTAATGTTGTTCAGGATTTATATAAGGCCAAAAAAGAAGTTGAACAGACAGGTAAAAAACTAGACGATAAGTTTACATCACTTCCTTCGATTATTAATCTTGATATGAATATAAATGAAGATGGTGACACACTTATTGACTTAATCGAAAACCACGATGCTGTTGCACCTGACGCTGGGTTTAACACCAAAGACATTCTAAAAGACAAGTTATTATCATTACTTAATGTATTAGATGACCGTGAAAAATCTATCATCGGAGACTACTTTGGTCTTACTGGTACACCAAGAACACTAGAAGATATTGGTTCTGACTTTAACCTTACAAAAGAAAGAGTCCGACAGATAAAAGAAAAAGCTCTTCGTAGACTTCGTAATGACTCATCTGAATTATTTGACTATCTATGATGAATGTACTAAGTCTTTTTGATGATATAATTTTAAAAAAGACCATCAAATAATTTAAATTTTCTAACATTACAAGATATTTATATTATATAAAATATAAATTATGGCTTGTATTTATAAAATTGAAAATAATGTTAATAGTAAATTATATATTGGACAAACAATAAATTCCATCAACAAAAGATTTAGGAAACATTTAACCCAAATCAATTCACAAAATCAATGTTCGGCCCTTTATTCTGCTATTAGAAAATATGGTAAAGAAAACTTTATAATAACCGAAATAATAAGTGGTGATTTTACAAAAGATGAGTTAAATAATTTGGAAATTTTTTTTATAAAACATTATAAAACTTTATCACCAAATGGGTATAATTTACAGACAGGCGGCAGCTCAACGGAATTGGCTGAGGACGTGAAAAAAAGAATATCAAACACGTTGTTAGGTAGAGAAATAACTTGGGGTGATAAAATTAGTGAGACGCTTAAAAAAAAATGGAAGAATCCGGAATATAGAGAAAAACAAACAAAACAAAGACATAATAAACGAGGTAAATATAGAGAAGGTATTGTTAGAGAAAAATTAAGAGTTAAAATAGATTACATTGAATTTGAAAAAGACTATAAAGACGGTATGAAAATTAAAGCTCTGGAGATTAAATATAAAATCTCAACACCAACAATTTACAGAATAATTAAAACTAATAACATATGCAAACGAAGATAAGAAATGTTCTCGGACTTTTTGACGGGATGAGCTGCGGGCAGATTGCACTTAACAAAGCTGGTATAAAGTACGATAAATACTTTTCATCAGAAATAGATAAGTTTGCAATACAAGTAACACAGCATAACTATCCGGAAACAATCCAGATTGGTGATGTAACACAAGTAAAAGGTTCTGACCTACCACAAATAGATTTACTTATTGGTGGCAGTCCCTGTCAGGGATTTTCATTTGCTGGTAAACAATTAAATTTTGATGATGAGCGAAGTAAATTGTTTTTTGAGTTTGTAAGACTAATGGAGGAATGTAAACCAAAGTACTTTCTACTTGAAAATGTTGTGATGAAAAAAGAATATGAAGATGTTATAACAGAACATATGGGTGTAAAACCAATTCTTATAAATAGTAATCTTGTCTCGGCACAAAATAGGAAAAGACTTTACTGGACCAACATACCAAACATAGAGCAACCAGAAGATTCAAACATAACAATGTCTAACATACTTTTAAGTGGACAACACATAATTGTATCAAAACAAAAAAAGGAACATAAACCTGGTGGTGATAAATCAGCAACATTACTTGCAAGAGACTACAAAGGATTTGGTAATCAACAAATGAGTGGTGTTATGGATAATGGTAATATTAGAATGTTAACACCAGTAGAATATGAAAGATTACAAAATATTTCAGATAATTACACCTCTGTTGTTTCAAACACCCAAAGATATAAAATGCTTGGTAATGGTTGGACTGTGGATGTGATTACACATATATTTAAAAATATGGAATATGAATGTATTGAGTCTTTTTGATGGATTATCTTGTGGTCAATTAGCATTACAAAGAGCTGGTGTTGGAGTAGATAATTATTACGCTTCAGAGATTGACAAACACGCAACCCTAATAACACAACACCATTTCCCAAATACGATTCAATTAGGAAGTGTAGTTGGTTTAGATACATCAAGATTACCAAAAATTGATTTATTAATTGGAGGATCACCTTGTCAGTCTTTTAGTAGATCTGGTGATAACACAGGGTTTGATGGAAAGAGTGGTTTATTTTGGGAATATGTTAGAATATTAAATGAAGTTAAACCAACCTATTTCTTACTTGAAAATGTTGTAATGAAAAAAGAATGGGAAAAAATTATAACAGATGCTATTGGCGTTGAACCAGTAATGATTGATAGTAAATTTTTTTCAGCACAAAAAAGACAAAGACTTTATTGGACAAACATACCATTAGATAAAAACATAGAAGATAGGAATGTAAACATATTAGATATCTTAATTCCAAACGGAGACGAAAAAATAATCAATGACCATTTAGTTGTTCTTGATATTAATGAAGAAGGTTTTAAAATTAAGAACGGAACTAAAACTGGTTACTTATACGCAAAAGAAGGTGATTGTGTAAATTTGGAGTTTCCAAAGAGCCAAAATAGAAGAGGTAGAGTAAGTCACGGTAAAACAAACACATTAAATACCGCCTGTAACTATGGTGTTGTTGTGAATGGTAATCTACGTGAGTTGAATATAACAGAATATGAAAGACTACAAACACTTCCAGATGGTTATACATCATTAGTATCTTTAAATCAAAGAAAAAATATGATTGGTAATGGTTGGACCGTGGATGTAATTTCTTATATATTTCAAAATATTTATCAAAAAAGTTTGGTAGATTAGAAAAAACAACATATCTTTGTATCACAAACAACGAGGGTTAAAAGTCACTAACGAGCTCTAGGTGATGGGTTAAGTAGAAGTGATTTAGGAATGAACAAGCCTAAGTCGATAGGAAGATGGAAGACGATTCAGATACTAATGTCCTATCCTACTTAATCAACCCAAATTGTTAATTGTGGTCTACCTTGTTTTTCTTTTCTAATTACAGTTTTTGTTAACAAAACAAAATTATAAGGGTCTTCTTCGATTAATATTATAGGTATAAATAAATTACGACTCCTACTCCTAACAATAAATTCGTCCTGATGGTTTAATTCGTCTAAAATAATTTTAGTTGTAATTTCATCAACAGCCAAACCTAAAAGTAAATTAATATCACCCCTACTAACATTTCTTTCTACCTGTCTATCTTGTGTATGACCACCTTTATCTAATCTAACTTCAAAAGTAACAGATATTTGGGACCTCAAAGTTGCAATCCTTTTTTCTAACAATAAATGTTTTCTTATCGATTCCCTTAGTAGTGAATTTTTCATATTCTTTATTATAAGTATTTATAAACTATAATAATTTAATATGAAAGAAAAATTTTTACCCTGGTTTATGTTGTTTTGTGCCCTAGGACTGTCTGGAACTGCGGCCTACTACAGTGTTGTTGGTTTATCCATAGTATTTGTTGGTGTTGCGATTCCAGTAATTATAATGGGATCATTCCTAGAGATATCAAAAATAGCAATCGCAACATACCTCCACGACAAGTGGAAAGAAACATATGGTGCTCTTAAAATTTATATGACAATAGCACTTATAACATTATCCATTATTACGTCTTTGGGTATCTACGGACTACTTAGTACCGGATTCCAGGGAAATATCGCAAAACTTGAGATAAGTGAAAAACAAGTAAAAAATGTTGAAGTTAAGAAAAAAAGATTTGAAGAAATAAAAACAGAATTAACAAAAGAAAAAACAACACTTGATGGTGATATTACAAAATTAAGGGATGGACTTTCTACAAATACAACATTACAAAGTGTTGATAAAAAAAGCGGACAAGTTATAACAAAAGCAAATAACGAAAATAGAAAATCATTTGAAGGACAACTAAAAGAAGCCCAAACAAGGAGAGACACAATTTCAAAAAAAATTGATAACTACAATGATAGCATAACAAAACTTGATGTTCAGATTTTAGATATGCAATCACAAGATATTAATAGTAGTGAACTTGGTGCAATCAAATATGTTAGTGAATTACTTAATTGGGATGTAAAAAGAACGGCAAATCTTTTTATATTGATATTAATTTTTGTGTTTGACCCACTGGCAATTACTTTAGTTATTGCAACAAACCAAGCGTTTAAAGGGAGTAAAAAAGATGAAGAAAGTTTTCTACCAACCCCACAACCAACCCCACAACCAACCCCCAACTACCCCCCAACTACCCCCCAAGTTACCATACAAGATACCATACAAGAAGAAC
>Ga0247844_1005850_pt1 | contig 15302 bp, 16 predicted proteins | sample LaCtaG_FD_192421 | JGI IMG/M metagenome (GOLD analysis project Ga0247844, IMG submission 192421) | Freshwater microbial communities from meromictic Lake La Cruz, Castile-La Mancha, Spain - LaCruzMarch201714.5m_1 | ecosystem: Environmental > Aquatic > Freshwater > Lake | place: Spain: Castile-La... | reverse complement strand
GAGACAGGAGTAGAGTTAATAAAAAATGTGTAAACAGAACTGCGGAAGAAATGGCCGCATAATTTACCTATGAAAAATATCAATTATTCAGTATTCTCCTAGCAGAATTTTGGGAAACATCTGTTATATTATACTTAATAAAAAATAATTAAGAAGTTTAAGAGATAAGGGATATCTATGCCACAAATCGAATGGTCAAAAGATTTAGAAACGGGAAATGAGCTTGTCGATAATCAGCATAAGGGATTGTTTAATCTTTTAAATGATCTTTCAACGTCTATCTACGAAAAAAAATCTAAAAAAGTTTTAAAAGAGTCGATTGAGAAGTTAACACTTTATGTCGTCGAGCATTTTTCTGCAGAAGAAAGTTTCATGTTAAAAGAAAAATATCCTGCCTTTGCGGAACATAAAAAAATTCATGAAGATCTTTTTATTGAGACAGCTACTATTATTGAAGCTTATCGAAATACTGATGACCACAGAATGGCCATTCCTATTGTTGTCTTTTTAACAAAATGGATTACGAACCATATTCAAAAAGAAGATAAAAAATTTTTTGATTGGGTGAGAGAGGGGGCTTTGAAGTGATTATCAGTAGTGCTGGAATAATATTCCGACTATATGGGGGGGGGGAATACTGGTTGTCGCGCTTCTGCTTTGTCTGCAAATAAATCAATGGCGGGAATGGACCCTTTAGCAACTCCTTTGGAACGTGATCAAATCAAACATGTTTCTTGCTATTGCGGTAAAAAATTATTTAACCCAGATCAAAATTATGAATTACCGAAATTAATGAGTAGAGCTGAAACATTTGGTTATGTGGTTGCTCCGCTACCAGTTCCTTACGCTGATCTTGTGGTGACGAAAGGGGCATGGAAACTTCTTGAGAAAATTCAGGGCACGGCCTTTGTTCCAAGTGAGTTGGTTGAAAAAGAAAAACTTCCCAGAGATAATGTTTATTCAGTTTTAAGCGCTCTTTACATGCAGGGGATTATGTATCCGGCGGAAGCGTTTAAGTCGCTCGAAAGAACAAATGATTGATCATGGCCGCTAATGTTTTTAAATTATAAAAAAATCTAAGCTGCGTTCAGCATCATGATCATCCTTGAAAATTAAAGCAATATTTCTCCTCCCATGATTTTTAGTCGATTCAAAAATAAAACCATCGCCCCCAAATGCTTTAAGCCAACAAGCGATCACTTGAGATGGCATAGGAACTTTACAATCTGCCCAACTTGCATTGAGGGGGCAACTTCTAACTGTTTCTTTTAAATTAGGATACTCTTTTAAAGAGTCTATTATTTTGTCATAATCCCAAAGATCAAAAGATTTTTTAAGAGAAACTTTATATTTATAATCTTTAGGGCCAAGTGGAGCTGAATCAGTGTATTCCTTGATTGCAGTATCAAGTTCTTCAGAAAAATATAAAGCGGCAAAAGGTTTTAAATCAAAAAACTCCTTTCTTTTTTGTGATCCGCCCAAATTTAAGCGGCCACCACAACTAAGAGAACCTGCAACGGAGTGCGCTTTATAATCTGCACAGCAAACCCTATATAAATCACTATTCCATGAAACCTTATAAAGATTAAAATTTGGAGGGTCTAAACCTTTAAGCCAATTAAAAAGCTTGCCTGTTTCCATTAATTGCATTGTTTCTTCAAGGAGATGACTTTTTTTAATGGAATCAATAAAACTAATCAAGGTTTTTGGATTTGAGACTTTTATAAAAATTCCATCTTCTTTTTTTTCAACAAAAATTTTTGTCGTAGATTTGCTGATCTTCGAAGAACGTACAGATTTTTTAACTTCAGTTTTAGGTTTAACTTTTGCAAGTTTTTTTAAATTTTTTTTAAGTGCTTTGTTCAAGATGTTTTCTCTTTTAAGCAACGTCTTTAGAAATTTCACGCCCAAGCTTAGAAGCGAGCCAATGTATTAGTTCTTTTCCACTGCCGGAGATACAAACTTCAAAAGGAGATTTTCCAAAAAGAAACTGATTGGGGGACATAATCCAACGTTCCGTTTCGGCTTGAAGTTTATGCAACACCTCTATTGGTAGTTTTTGATATATTTTTGCTTCAGGGTCGTTAAATTTAAAAAGATCAAAAATAAGATCAGAAGCGCAAACTAATTGAAAGACCCCTGTTCTAAGTTGCGCCAGTGACCTTAAATCAATTTCTTCTCTATACATTAAAGGGCGCGAACTTTTAAGTTCCTTGGCAAGCAACGTTTTTGAATAGCCCGTAATCTCTAACAAACGATTGGGAATTAATTTATTACTATCTTTTGGCGACAATAAGCCTAAGACGTTTTGAAAATGAGATGCAGGATTTGATTTAAAGTTGTTAATTAACATAAGCTCCTCCGATGATTTATTTATCGGACTATCGACGTAAATAGATTATATCAAAAATGTCTTAAAGTGTAAATACTTTGTAATAAATATGACAATGTCGTTGTTTTAACATGTTTAAATGTAATTTATTTGTTTAAAAATGAGATTTTAGAAACCGCATTGAGACATTAAAAAACAGTTAACTTTGTAATTGACATAAAATTGCTGCCTAGCTTTTTATGACAAGGGAATTAAACACAACATACCCCGCTTCAAATTCGGCAAGAACTTTATCACCATCCATGCATTTGACTTGGATATCAATTTTGCCTTTGCCATATTTTTTATAACTTTCAATGAGCCTTCTTACGGCGCTTGGATCTTCGATTTTACATTCAGCAATGATGTCCGACGTAATGGGGGCGCGATATTTTATTTGGCTTCTTTGAATAACAATGTGTGCATCAGCATCGTGCCTTGAGATGATGGCATGGGTCTGCGCCCATCCACAAACGGTCATGACAGTATTTATGCTTCCACCGAAGGCCGTGCCTTTGTGGTTAAAGTTTAGCGCTAAGGGAGCGCTTACTTGTACTGATTGGGGATCATATTTTAAAACAGTAATTCCCATGGCCTTTGTGACAGGAATTCGACTATGCAAAAAGAGTTCAAATTCGTGGCAATTTAAATGTAGCTTTTTTGTGGGCATAAGTGGTTCCCTTTTTATAAATCTGCACTAACTTCTAAAATAATAAAAAGTGTTCGTTGAAAAATCGAAAAATTATTATCGCTTATAAAAATGAGGGAGCGTTTTTTATTTTTAAGTTGCGGGCCCCAGCACATAGCTTCGATATTATCAAGAGCGCTGTATTTTGCGTCTAGTTTTGGAAGAAATTCGTTAAAGTCGACAAGGAGTTCTTTTTTGAGAGGAATGTATTTTTTGCCTTTGAGACTTTCCCAATTAGAAATATCGGTACTCTCTTTTTCAATCGTTGTTTTAAAGAGACGAATGCGACTTTTAAGGGTTGTGTAAAAAAAACTGCGTTCAAGAACTAAAAATTCTTTATCATTTAAGGCTAGCGCTTCAGAAACACCGCTGGTGCCTTTAAAAACACTTTCACCAAGTATTTGCTTAAAGCTATCGGTTTCGTAAACGTAGGAAGAATGAACTTGCTCATTTTCCATGAGAAAAAACCTTGTGGGACTTTTGTCATCATTGCCTGTTTCAGGCCCATCTTGAATAAGGGCCTGCTCGCTTATCAAGGCAAAACGATCTGTGTTCGGAATTTGAGTGAGTGCTTCAAAAGCTAGATTATTTCTTGCGCCAGTTTTTTGTTTTCCTTTGGGTTCAGGAATAAGATACGGCGGAAGTTTCCACTCTTTGATTCTTTTTCCTTTTGAGTTAAAAAGCATGAGTGAGGGAGGAAGACGAGGTGAGAGTTCACCATTTCCTTCGGAAATTAGAAGTAAATTTCCATTTTTTAAATGGGCAATGCCCTCAAAGTCGACCTGAGCTTTTGCAAAGTTTCTATCTTTTTCATCTTGAAGAATAAGATGATTTTTGGGAGTGATACTCAGTTGTGGCCCAGAAAAATCGACATTAAATTCATAAATTCTGGCAGGGCCTTTTTCACTGCGGTCGTCGCTAATCGCAAGAAGGAGATGACGATTTTCATCATAGGTGCAGCCAGAAAGGCCACCCATTTTGTAATCCAGAACAACAGTGTCACTTGGAAAGTTAAAGTCTTTTAAAAAAGTAAAGGAAGAAGAAAACAACTTCGTTGCAAAAAAAAAGCAGAGTAGGATTAATTTAATTTTCATTCAGATAGGCTTTAAAAAAAAGTGTAGCTTCAAAGAAAAGGTAGAAAAAGCAGGCAAAAATAAACCACTCAGGTTTTTCGCTGATAAAAACGGCCATATGCCAAAGTATAAAACTTCGAAGGGCGGGCCCTTTAATAAAGCGAGTTGTTGTTTCACTATGGACGATTAAAAGATGCGCTTTGATTTGACCAATGATGCCGATAAATGAGCCAAGGATAAAAACGAATAGGGCCATTGAGTCTGAGTAATTAATAATCATGCCTGCGGCAATGATGCTGATCATGACAAAAAGATCTCCCCAAAGAATTTTTTTTATCTTTAAAGAATCAACTTTTGACATGAGGGTTAGATTTGCAAAAGAAAAAAGCGTGAAGCTATAAAGCCAAAGCATTTGGTTTTTTTTGATGTCGGCCAATTGTCCGCCCATAGCAAGGACACCCATCATCGGAAGAAGTGTAATAAGAATTCCTAAGTAGAGAGGCGCGAGGAGAGGAGATTTACGTCTGTAGCGAATAAAAAGAAAAAATGTGCTTAAGGCAATAAAAGTAAAAATGAGATTGAGAGGATTTAGAATACAAATGAGTAAGGCACAAAGAGCAATCGCCAGCTTATTAAAATTTAAAATATCTTTACGAGGAGTGGCAAAGTCTAATTCGGTAATAAAATTTCGGCCAAAGCCGTAACATAAAAAGAAGGGCACAAAGGCCAGTAAAAAGAGAAGACGATTCGATTGCCCGCCGTAGGCCATTCCCGCAAGGGCGCAAGAGGCAGCGATAAAGAGGCGTTCAATTTTAAGAGTGTTTAAATAGGAATGAAAAAAACTAATAAAATATTGAAGAGAGATTACCATTCGTATGACCTCAGGTGTTATCCGTTACTCACTCAAATTTTAGGCGATAAAAAATGAATTTAAAAGAGTAAGAATTACTCTAATTCGGCCAAAAGAGTTGAATATTTTTTTTCAATTTCGTCATATTCAGGGCTTGCAACGCTTAGGCGTTCAAAGGCCTCTTCGATTTCATTATCAAGTGAGTTTTTTTCAATCGCTAGTTTTGAGATAATATGGGCCTCGCCTTTTTCCGATGCGGCCACCATTTCTTGATCTATATCTTTGAGCCTTTCTTCATGCCTTGAAATAAGGGACTCATTTTTTTCGATTTCTTTGCGAAGAGGGTTTAGAAGTTTTGAGCGTTCGGAAACGAGTTCAGCTCGTCTTTGTTTGATTTCTTTATAGGAGAGCTTGTCTTTATCAGATTTATTTTTTTCATCTATCTCATCTTCCCAGCCAATTTTTTCAAGAAATTCATCATAGGTTCCATGAAAAAACTCCGCTCCGCCTTTATGGAAAATAATGAGTTTATTAACTAAACTTCGAAGGATGTGTTCAGAGTGAGTGACAATTAAAACAGCGCCTGGATATTCATCAATTTCTTCAGTCATGACTTCAATTGATTCTACGTCAAGATGGTTTGTTGGTTCATCGAGAAGAAGAAGATTTGAAGGGCGAGCAATAATTTTCCCAAGGAGGACTCGACTTCGTTCTCCCCCAGAAAGAACTTTTATCTTTTTTTCTGCCGTGGAACCATCAAACATCATGGCGCCACAGATACTTCGAACTTGACCAATGGAAAGAGAGTCATTGGCCGAGGCAATTTCTTCGATGATGTTTGCTGTTTCCGAAAGACGTTTAATATTGGTTTGAGCAAAAAGACCTAATCTTAAAGCGTGGTGAGAAGAAATTGTTCCTACAACAGGTTTTAATTCACCCGCAATAATATTAAGTAAGGTTGATTTTCCTTTTCCATTTTTACCAATAATACCGATTCGATCATTTTTTCCAATGACAAAACTTAGTTTTTTAATGAGAGGTTTATCGGGAGTGTAATGAAAAGAAAGGTCACAAACTTCCATGAGGATTTTTGATGGACATTCGTTGTAGCGAAAATTAAGGCCCATGTCTTTTTCTTGAGAAAGTTTTTCAAGGGTTCCCATTTTTTCAAGCATCTTCATTCGAGATTGTGCTTGAGCCGCCTTTGAGGCCTTGGCCTTAAAGCGATTGACGAAATCTTCCATCTCTTTGCGTTTCTTTTCTTGATTAAGGCGCGTTTGTTCGTAGACCGTCTCTTCAAGAACAATCTGTTCAAAAAACTTGAGAGTGTCGCCTTTAACTTTACGCAGGCGTTTACGAGTGAGGCCTATTGTGTGCGTGCTTACAGAATCCATAAATTCTCTATCGTGAGTGATGAGAATAAATTCTCCCGGAAAGCCCTTGAGAAATCCTTTGAGCCAACGAAGCGAAACAATGTCGAGATAGTTACTTGGTTCATCCAGAAGAAGGAGATCCGGATTTTTCAAAAGAAGTTTTGTTAAATTGATTCGGATTTGATAGCCACCCGAAAAAAGTTTGGGATTTTTTTTAAGATCTTCGCCGCTAAAACCTAGGCCGAAGAGAATTTTTTCAGCTCGATAAGTTTCAAAAGACTCTTCGGGGGAGAGGGCCTGAATACATTCATCAAGAACATTATCTTTTGTAAAAGTAAGATGCTGCTCGATAGTTCCAATTTTGTAGCCTCTAGGAATAAGAATTTCACCAGAGTCAGGAGTTAATTCTCCCAAAATAATTTTAAAAAGAGTTGATTTTCCAGAACCGTTTCGACCCACAAAACCGAGTTTTTCCCCCTTGCCAACAGCAAAGGTGAGGTCTTCAAAAAGAACTTGCGCGCCAAAAGACTTTGAGACGTTATTAAGTTGAATCATAAGTGCTCACCTTTCTTTTTTTTTTCAACTGCTCGATCTTTCGAGCAGATTTTGAGATAGTTCCCGATGAGCGACTGAGGCTTGCCCCAGGCAAGTCGCAAGGAGTTCAGAGGGAAATAGCTCGAAAGATGTCGAAAGGGCGAGCAGTTACGTTGAATCATTTGAGTTCCGTGTATTTTTTAGCAAGGCCTTTCGATTTTTCGACAGGATATTTTTCGGCATTTAATAACATTTTTCGATCTAGTTCTTTTGAAAGATCGATGTTTAAAATTCCACAAAGTCGGACAGTGTAGGTGACAATATCGGCCAACTCATCTTTGACCTTCAGAAGTTCTGCCTCATCATTTTGAAGATCAAAAGATTGTTTTTCTGTAAGCCACTGAAAAATTTCAGCGAGTTCAGAGGCCTCTACACTTAAGGCCATGGCCAAATTTTTTGGTGTGTGAAATTGTTCCCAGTCTCTTTCTTTGGCAAAGTCTGCAATTTTTTCTTTAAGTACTGTAAGATCTATTATTTCATGCGGCTTTGTCATTGTTCTTTTCCTTCTTTCGTTTTAATCTGCGCCCATGGAAAAAACGCATCCTTATCGCCGTTACAGTGATTATATGAAAGAGCTCTATGGCAAGAGAGTTCAAAAGATCACTGTTGATGCTGGTTTTACTTGTCCGAATCGTGATGGCACAAAAGCAAGTGGTGGTTGTATTTATTGCAACAACGAAAGCTTTGCGCCTGGACATAAGAGCATCATGACGATCACTGAGCAGATCTTATTCCATAAAAAAAAGCTCGCCACAAGATACAACGCAAAAGAGTATATTGTCTATTTTCAAGCGTACTCAAATACCTATTCCTCTCTCGAAAATTTGAAAAAAGTTTATGAGGAGGCCCTTTCTGTGCCTGATGTGGTGGGTCTATCGATAGGCACTCGTGCCGATTGTGTTGACGAGGCGAAACTTGATTATCTTGAAGAGCTTTCCAAAAAGTACGATATTACAATTGAATACGGCCTTGAGTCGATGAGTAACGAGAGTCTTAAACGAATAAATCGTGGCCATACTTACGAAGATTTTTGTTGGGCCGTCGAGCAAAGTCATCTTCGAAAAATAAAAACTTGTGCTCACCTTATTTTAGGTTTTCCTTGGGAAGATAAAAAATTATGGATGGAGACAGCAAAAGAACTTTCTCGTTTGCAAGTAACTTTTTTAAAATTGCATCAACTTCATGTGGTGAAAGGGACTCGTCTTGCGGAGGAATATCTTCTTCGTCCTTTTTCACTTTTTACTCAAGAAGAATACTCAGAACTCGTGATCGAATTTTTAGAGCATCTTTCTTCGGATGTTATCATTCAAAGACTGGTCGGTGAAGCTCACGCCAATACTTTACTTGCTCCGAACTGGAATGTTCGGTCTTCAGTTTTTACTGAGGAGCTTGAAGAAAGAATGCTTCAGCGTGGGGCCTATCAGGGAAGAGTGTTTATCCACAGAGAAATAAAATAGACTTTTAGCTTGCGGCAACGTTATTCTATCATCATGGTTATTTGCTTTAAATTTATTTTACCTGCTAAGGCAAAGACAAATGAAATTTAAATTTTCTATTAAAGAAATAAATGCGCAGTCAGGACAAGTGCTTGTTAATGTCATGATTGCAGGGGCCATGATAGCAGGTATTTTAGTGGCAGTTATGTCGATCACTTCTGAGCAAAGCAAATCACTAAAGCATCTCTTTCAAAAAAGTGAAATTTTAGAATTAAAAAATAATATGACAAATGCTTTAGCAAAGCCCGCCGTCTGTAGTTGGCAATTTTTTGGGCAAACAATCGACACAACGAATCCGGCCAGTGTTCCTACGACACTAGCACTGAACGTTCTCTATAGCGGTCTAACCCCTTCAACACCTATTTTAGTAAAGAAATTAGAAAAAGCTTTATCGTATCTTAAGGTGAAAGACATAAAATATGTCAAAATACATCAGACAGTAGGTGATGAGTACACGGGGACGCTACAAGTATTTTTTGATCAATCTGCCGACATGCAACCGTTCAAGCAACTGGAATTAACTCTAAATGTTGTGATCGATTCTTCGCTTGGAACTGTGGGTGCTCGTCCTATAAAAAATTGTTATGCACCAAATACTGGCGCTGGATTTTATACTCCTCCTGAGGGTAGTGTCCTTGCTACCTTAACATGTGGGCCTTCAACTTCACTAACGTGCACTTATCCATTTTCAAGCTATCCGGATTTTACTCATATATCGATGAATGGGAACTGTTATGTTATGTCGCAAAGTAGCTTAAGCAAGATCGAATTTTCGATTTTAGATTCCACAAATGCCGTCCTCTGGACATCTCAATTATGTTCAATTTATGGAGTGACAAACAGTCAAACTGGAATGACTGGAAGTTCTATTGTGCTTCCTAGGCCATCGAATGGAAGCAAGCTGAAAATAGAAATTAATTCACCAACTAGTGGTAGTTCTTTTTCAACTATTTATTTTTGGAAATAAAAAATCATTCTTCGTTTTTTAAGAATTCGAGAGAGGGGGAGGCGATTTAATGACAATTTGTCTCGATGAATCCTTGTGAGCGTTGAAGAGAACTAAAGGGCGTTTTGTTTTCTTCGGCCCATGCATTATTCACTTTCTTTTGAGTTATATACTGATCGTTTTCAATCTTTATGATTTTCGTGACGAGTCCATCTGGTGTCATCACGCAAATTCCTTCTTTGAAATCTTGTTTGGGAGCGCAGGCAACTAGTATTGATAGTAGAATGATTTTTTTTATCATAATTTTACCATTTCCTCTAAAATAAAATCTTTAGCTCGTTTTCTTTGAGAAACTTCACTCGCTTTTATTTCTGAATGAAGAAGGTCTTCAATCACTTGGTTGAGATCATATTTGTGAAGTTCATCTTCCGTAATAACCATAGCGCCAATGCGTTTTTGTGCTTCCATCGCATTATGATACTGTTCATTTTTTTGAGCAATTTTAAGAGGGATAAAAATTGTAGGTTTTTGAAGTTCGATAAGTTCACAAACAGTTCCTGCGCCTGCTCGTGAAACAATAATTGTTGCAAGTTTGTACACGTCGATCATTTCATCACCCAAAAAGGGCACTGGGAGATAGGAGTCATTTTTAAGTAGCTCGTATTCCTTGATGAAACTCTTTCCAACCTGATGAATGATAAAATATTTTTTTGTTAAAATTTCAAGATGTTTTTTAATAAGTTCGTTAAGCAGAGTTGAGCCATTTCCTCCTCCCGTGACGAAGATAATGGGTTTTTTTAAATTATTGATATCAATATTTTGAATATTAACGGTACCAATTTTTTTTGTGAAACAAGCATCGCGCAAGGGATAGCCAGAGAAAAAAGTTTTATCTTTAGGGAAAAATTTTTTTGAATCTTCAAAACTTATAAAAATTTTTGTCGCAAAATAGGAGGAGATTTTATTAGCGAGACCTACCCGACTAGTTTGCTCATGTATAAAAATTTTTTTCCCTGTGACCCATGCGGCAATGACAGCAGGAAGAGAGACAAAGCCACCGGTAGAAAAAAGAAGAGTCTCATTTTTTCGAAAACGGAGCATGATGATCAGCGCTTGGAAAATCCCCCAAAATATTTTTAGAAGATCAGTAAAGTTTTCCCATGAAAAATAACGCCTTAATTTGCCATTATAGATTCCGTAGTAAGGGATTTCTAAAACTTTCGTGAGTTCCTTTTCAATACTCTTTCGGCCACCAATATAATAAAGATTGTACTTATTACGATCTAAAGCACTGATAAGGGTGATCGCTGGGATCACGTGCCCACCGCTGCCTCCGCCTGTGAAAATAATATTTTTAAGCATGCTTATGGCCTCAATTAATTTCAACTCATTATAATTGTGATTATATATCAAATCAGTCAAATTTTCCTACCTTGAATTGTGGTAGCAAAACTTTTATTCTATTCTTTAATGGTCCTAAGGATAGGATTTCATTTTTTCGACAAGGATGTTCAATGGAAGGCCAAGTTCACAATCTTTTTAAGTTGCTTATAAGTATTGAAACCAAATTAAGTGATGTTTATATGGCCCTTGCCACCCTCACTGAAGATGGGCAGTTTTCGAAGGTTTTTGATAGAGCTTATTATGAAGCGATCGAGTACAAGCATCGCTTTATTGATTTGAGAAAAAATCTTCTTCCTGAAACAGAGCTTTTTTCAGAAAAAATTTTAGGAGATGCTCAACAAGTTGAAAAGCAACTTTCTTCCTTAACAAAAAGTGCGCGTGCTTTAGAAAAAAATTCTTCTTTTTATAATCTCGCCAATCATGTCATTGAATTTGAAACTCGACTTTGCAAACTTTATTGCGAAATTTGCAACGAAGCTTGGGAAAAAGAGCAGCAATTTATTTCTTCAATTCTTGCTAAAAAAGAAGAGCGTTTGGCAGATATGCTTCCCTTCAAAAAGCTTTTATCACCAGATAAAAATCTCTAATATATCGGACAGTTAAGAATTTCTATAAACTTTTCAAATAAATACTGGTATAATTTCAAATAAATTTGATAATTTCTTAAACCGTTGTTTTTAAAGAGAATAATCATGAAGAGAGATCTTGAAAATCACCTGGCTGAATTAATAAATAAAGCAAATGAAGAATCCCTGATCATCATCATTGAAGGGGCAAGGCAAGTTGGAAAAACTTATGCAGTAAATAACTTTCTAAAAGATAGGTCCAAAGTGATCTCATTTAATTTAGAAAAAGATCTTGTCCTTAAAATGCAAATTGATGGGACGGCTACTTTTGATGATTTCAATAATCTTCTGTGCACGAAGTGTGGCCTTCGTGATGAAGCAGATCAGATTCTTTTTATTGATGAGGCCCAAGAAAGTGAAAAGTTAGGAAGTTATGTTCGTTTTATGAAGGAAGAGTGGAAACATATCAAGGTCATTTTAACTGGCTCTAGTATGTCAAAATTATTTAAAAAGGATGAGAGGGTACCAGTTGGTCGAGTTAAATATTTGGTTCTCAGGCCTTTTTCTTTTAGAGAATTTTTGCGAATTGCTGAACGTGAAGCAAAATTAAATATGATGGAAGAGATCATTGCTAATCATGCGACCTATGATCCTAACTCCGTCACAGTGCAAATACTTCATAAAGATCTTTTAGATCTATTTGATAGCTATCTCCTCATTGGAGGGATGCCGGCCGCAGTGAAGGCCTATTATCAAGATGGCGCTGAAGGGGCCATGGAAATATTTGCGGAACTTGTAGCATCTCAACGAGAAGATTTTTATCGGCGAGAAAAAGTAAAAACTTATTTATTTATTGATGCGCTTAAAGGTGTGGCCAATCATGTTGGTACGCCTGCTAAATATGCCCACATTGCTCAGAACAACTACGATGCAAAATTAATTACTCAAATGTTGAAAGATTGGCACATCATTATTGAAATCGAGCAGACTAGCTCTAGTGGAACAATTAATTTTGCACCCAAGCGCTATCTTTATGACACTGGCATTTTGCGATTTATTAGAGATACGTCTATTGCAAATATTTCTGTCCTTCATACGATGGATGAAAAATTAAGAATACCTCTAGGTGGTATTTTGGAAAATCAGGTTGTCAATTCACTATTGGGGTCAAAGGGGGGATACATTCCCTTGTCTGGATGGAAAAGATCTTCGAAGACGGATATCGAAGTAGATTTTATTATTAAAAATATTCATAATTGTATTCCGTGTGAGGTTAAGGCCACGCTAAAACCAAGTGAGCGGCATTTTAAAAATATGATTTATTATCATCAACATAATAAAACAGTTAATGGTGAGATGATGCTGGTCTCTTTGGGCCCTTATATGCTTTTTCCTGAATTAACAAAAGAGTGTGGGATTAAAGCGATGAATCGACCTGCTTATCTCGTTTGATTAAAAAAAGGCGCCTCTTCAAAGCGCCTTTCCCTGCATTACATTTTTTTGTTTTATTACTTTGCTACTTCAATCGCAAAGGCCACTGCTAATTTGGCAAAAAGTACAGATTGTATAGCACGGCCTCCCGAGACATCTAGCGTATCATTGCTTGAATGAACCTTTGGATTATATTGTGAGGGAAGTGATTCGAAGGGGACAGTCGCAGGGTAGCCATTTTTGTTCCAAGAAGCGTGATCAGAACATCCATAACCGCATTTATCATATCCCCAAGGGACTTTTACATAAGTATCAATAAGAGTTCCAACGAAACTATTAAGCACAGAGCTTGAGTTGTCACTCATCATGTAAATGTCTTTCACTGAACCTTTGTAGTTCGTCATATCCAGTTGCATAACGCCAATGACGTTGGCACTTGCTTGCTTGTGGGCGCGTGCTAATTCACTTGAACCTAGAAGACCACCTTCCTCGCCCGCATAAGAAATAAATTTAATCGTGCGTGTTGGACTGTAACTATTTTGCATGAGGATGCGAAGAGTTTCTGTAAGGCAAGCAATCCCCGAAGCATTATCGTCTGCGCCAGGTGATCTCTTTGTCGGAGATCCTGCTGTGGAATCGCCGTGGCCGCCAATAATGATAATCTCGTCGGGGGTTGTGTTCCCTTTGATCGTTAAAACAACTGAAGGTTGTGGTGTGTTTTTGTGATTCACGAGTTCTATCGTGACGTCGCTTCGGCCTGCTGTAATTTCGGCCCAGTTTGATTTTATCCAATCCTGAGATTCTTTGCCTGTTGAGCTTTTATGAAAGCGCGTAAAATAGGAGGAGAGTTTATTGATTGTTTTAAGTAACTCTGATTCTTGAACTTGATTAATCATAGGAGAAATTCGCTCTTGCTCTGTGATCGTATAGCTTGCAAGAGGAAAAAAATCAGGAGTAGGTTCTAACGCTTCGAGAGCATCCGCCAATGAACTATGGGCCGCAAAACCTCCATGACGATTTGTGCGTAAATCTTCTGTGATAAAATCAGCAAGATGTTTGCTCACTTTTATAATAGAAATTCCATTTTCTGTTTTAAGAGGAATGACACCTGTTTTTTCTTTTTGGATTTCTTGGAGCATTTCATTGTCGACAGTGAAATACTGAGGATTAGCGAATGCAGAAAGAGAAAGCGCAAGAGTTGCTGGCCCAACATATTTGGCAAGTGACATTATAACCTCCATGTTATGAGTCATCACCAAGTATAGAGTTTATTGGAATTGATTGTGAAGAAAGTATTTTCTAAAAAATACTTTCTTCTTCATTGCAATCAGTCGCAAAAAGATTATTTTAAAAGTTCTAAAAGCTGTAATTTTTTCTTGAAGTCATAGATACGACAAACTCGTGAATCAAAATTTTTATTTTTTAATTCATCATAATTTAAGTTTGGCACCTGCGAATTTGAACTGGGGTAAAATACCTGAGCACAAAGTTTGTCTAATTTTTTTCCGTGTAAGCGTGACTCATCAGGGACAATTAACGCTTGCACACAGTTAAGTCCGATTTGTCTGCGTACATCTTCAGAGTGGTTGTTCTCCCAATCTTTTTGAAGTGCCGCGAGATTTTTAAGATAGTTTTCACTAAAAAGTGAGCCAAAAACTTCTAAGTTTTTCTTAGTCATGTTTTTTGCTAAAGCCGCATCGTCTTGGGCCATTTGAATATTAAGATAATATTTAGTGAAAAGATCCACACTATTTGTGGGAGTGATTTTTAAAAGAAATTGTAAGTCGTCGTTTGAGATTTTTTTATTTTTAAGTTTCATATCGACGTCTTGTTTGACAATTTCTCGAAGAGCATTATTGATAGAAAAGGTGAGTTGGTTTGGGGCAAGCAAAATTCCAAGTCGACTGAGTTGAAGATCTTCAGGGACGTCTGAATTAATAATTTCTACTGCATTATTAATTTGGATCTCGGTTTTTTCGATAAGTCGTATGAGTTTTCCATTTTCACGTGAGCGAAGCTCACTACGAAATTTATTCAAATAGAGCGTTATTCCATCAAGAAACTCATGGGGCGTTGTGAGTGTGCGAGGATCTTCAGATTCATAAAGGGCCATGACTAAACGGGGATTTTCTTCGAGAACTTGATTAAGGCGCAAACTTACGTACTCCGTCGCTTCTGCATTTAAATTATCAACAATCATTCTGATGGTATCGGTTGAAGGAGGGTTGATCCAGGTATCCGCAAACGCTCTTCGCAAATAATCTTGACAGCTTTCTGGATTTCCTTGAGGATTTGGCCCTTTTACTCGCTCTCGCCCGACTGAATAAATGTAAACATAAGCGCCACATTCTTTATCATTGGCAAAGGCGTTACTGTAAGGGGTAACCTTTGCTCCTCCTCCTGAAGAAGAGCTATGTTGTATAGGACTTATTGTCGCTGCAATATCACCCATCAGTGTAATGATAAGTGTATTTTTTTTGGCAGTAATAACGTCGGTTGAGCCAGTGAGA
>Ga0247844_1005847_pt1 | contig 15315 bp, 13 predicted proteins | sample LaCtaG_FD_192421 | JGI IMG/M metagenome (GOLD analysis project Ga0247844, IMG submission 192421) | Freshwater microbial communities from meromictic Lake La Cruz, Castile-La Mancha, Spain - LaCruzMarch201714.5m_1 | ecosystem: Environmental > Aquatic > Freshwater > Lake | place: Spain: Castile-La... | reverse complement strand
CATCGAGCCGAATACCCATAAAAACTGAGGAGAACAGGAGTTCAATCAATCAGCTGTACGCCTTATTCTGCTGAAATGAGAGCATTGGTATACTTGAAAAAACTTCTCTCCCCAGAAATATCCTGTGACCCGACATCCCCCCACGCTTTGGGCCAACAATCCGCCGAAAGGAAACAAGGCCAAGGTCAACAACAGTAACCCTCGAATCATCTTCTCTGCTTTTTCATGGTTCAACGACGTCCGAAGCGCTCGATTTCTTTTCCGCTGAATCGACTTCCACTGGTAAAGGGATCAATTCCGCGGGGAGAAAGACTTTTGTTGTTCACAGCCTCCTCTTCTTTGTCCCCTTGTACAACTTGGATATCGCCCGATACTACCCAAGCGGTTGAAGTCCTAGTCTGCCCTGTGCCATATATCAACGGGGGATCGGTAATACATTCCACGGTATCAAGCAAGACATAGGAATCGGCACGATTCAGCGTATCCGAAGAATTCAACGCCAACGAATCCCCTAGTTGAGCCCCCTCGTTGTCAGGACCCATTGCCGGAATTTGGGTTTGAGTGGGAGCCACTTCGCCCGCCGTAATATCCGATACAGGGAGCATCCCCTTGCTCAGCTTTTGAAACGGCTCGTGCACCAACTCCAACTCCACCACCATTTCGCCCGCCTCGAGGGCCACTTCTAAACCCTCCGGACCCACCCGAGACTCCAGCCCCTCTGGGGCGATAAAACGCACCTCGAGATCGGTCAGGTGGTAAGCCATGGTATCCAGGATCAAATCGAACCGACCGTCGAGATCGGTCTTGAGCGAACGGACCAACTCGCCCTTGCGGTACACCTCAAAACGCGCCTCGAGTGCGTGCCCTTCTGCCGTCACCACATGCCCATGGATGCGCAACCGCCCCACTGCATTGCGCTCGGGAACTGCCCCTTCCACCGGTTGCACCTCCGTTTGGGCCGCCGCTTCAGAACCGTCGAGCAGGCCGAGAAACGCCAACAAACCCATGCTCCAGCCCGCCCACTGCGAAGCCCTCAGCGTCCTGCGCACCGACTCCACCTGATCCAACCGAAAACGCCCACACCCCCCATCGGTCTGAACGGGCGCAGAAGTTTGGCTATAGTCAACCACTTTGTGCGCACACCGATCGCACATTCGCCCTCCCTGCACAGGGCGCATTTCGTTCCAGTTTTCAAGGCAGGCGTATTGGATGCGGACCATGGATGTAGAGATATAAATGAGGTAAAAAACAAAGGAAACCGCGCACAGAACAACCCGTAGTCATTCGAGGGTCCTCCTAAACCTATTACGAAAAGAAGATACAAAAAGTTGGCTTCAAACCCTTGACAACGTGATCCAAGGATCCCTGACCGCCCCTGTGCTACAGAACGAACGATGCGAAAATCAGCGGGCTGCAGGCCGAATCAAAACCCCTTTTCTGCGTTCGGGACGAGGCACTCAGTCCCGCCCAATCCGCCCGGGATAGTCGGTAATCAAACCATCCACGCCCAGTTCGATCAGCCTTTGGGCTTCTTCGGGCTCATTCACCGTCCAGGGAATCAACTGGATCTCTTTGTCGCGGCAGAATTGAACCAATTCCGGGTTCACCAACTCAAAAGAAGGGCTGTAGATGTCGGGGACAAAACCCAAAGCCTCGACTCGGGCCGAGAAATCCGCATCTCCCTCCACCAACAGCGCCAAACGAGGCTTGGGAACGAGCCGATTCGCAGCCTGCAAAGCGCGCTCGTCAAACGACTGTAGAATGAGTTTTTCGAACAAACCGGCCTCTTGAACCACAGCACAAACCGCTCGAACGTATGCTTCGGGCGCCGGGTGAAACACCCCATCGCCCTCCGGTGTCGATTTGATCTCGATATTGACATCAGGCATAGGCCGCGCACGAAGCTGCGCATGCTCGGCCACCGCCTCCAACACTTCTTTGAGCGCCGGCTTGAAGGCCGGGATTTTGGCTTGTTCGGGAAAGCGCGGATGCGGCCGCATACCGCAATCGCATTGACGAATCAAACGATAGTCCATCTGATAGAGATTCCATTCGCGTTCGTTTCCTTCCGCAACCGGTTTGCCATCAGGCGTTAAACAGATTTCCGCGCTCAGCCAAGGCTCGTGCGAGAGCAAAACCACCCCATCGGCACTGATGACCACGTCCATTTCGAGCGTAGTTGCCCCCGAATCGAGGGCCACCAGCATGGCGGGAAGGCTGTTTTCGGGCATCCAACCCCGGCAACCGCGATGGCCTTGAAGGTCCAAATTCGATGGGCGATCGTCCGTACAGCCGCTGAGCACCAGCATGCCCGAGAGTAACACCGAAACCGCCAGAACCTTCACGACCTCCGAGCGCCCTTGATCTGCTGCTCCATCCAATCCCACTCTTCGGAGGTCAGTTTGTCGAGAAAACTCAGTTGACCCGCGTCTTGCAGCCATTCACCTCCATCGATGGTCACCACCTCTCCATTCATAAACGCGCTGAAATCCGAGACCATATAGGCCGCCAAGTTGGCCAGCTCCTGATGCTCGCCCGAGCGGCGGAGCGGAATCTGTTCAATCACATTGAGCCGCTGCGGAATGTCGCCGGGCATCAACCGATCCCAGGCACCGGCCGTCGGGAAAGGACCCGGGGCAATCGCATTGTGCCGCATTCCGTATTTGGCCCATTCCACCGCCAATGAGCGCGTCATGGCCAAAACGCCCGCCTTCGCCATGGCCGAGGGCACCACAAAGGGCGAACCCGTCCAAGCATAGGTCGTTACAATATTCAGGACCACCCGATCGCGCTCCTTATTTTGAATCCAGCGCTTGCCCAAGGCCAGCGTACAATTGCGGGTCCCCTTGAGCACGATGTCAATTACGGCATCAAATGCATTGACCGACAGTCGCTCGGTCGGTGACACAAAATTGCCCGCGGCGTTGTTGACCAGGGCATCGACAGTGCCAAAGGCTTGATAGCCGGCCTCCATCAAGGCTTCGACCTGCTCGTAGACACGGATATCACACGCCAAAGGGAGCACCGAACCGCCATGAGCGGTCATCATTTCTTCGGCCGCCTTTTCGAGTGCTTCTTTGCGACGGCTCGCAATAATCACTTTGGCACCCAGAGAGAGGAAATATTCGGCCATGGATCGCCCCAGACCCGTTCCCCCTCCCGTAACCAACACCACCTTGTCTGCCAATGCGCCGGGCACCAACATCGGGTCTTTGTATCCCATTAATTCTCAATTTAGCCGCATAACTCGGCATGATGGCCAAATCTACGACAGGGCGCAACGCCTCCCGAAGTTTGCTCCCCACCCACGCACTTTGGGCGCTTTCTTTGCCCCTCCTTGTTCAATGCACTCAGCCCAAGTCCCGAATGACCGAACCCATAGCGCCTCAGAAGCCCCACCTCCACACCGAACACGGACAAGAGCGACCCGATCCCTATTTCTGGCTGAAAGAGCGCGAAAACCCCGAGGTGCTCGACTATCTGCGGGCCGAAAACGAATATCGGGCCTTTGTGATGAAGGCCACCGAGCCCCTGCAAAAGCACCTTTTTGAAGAAATCAAAGGGCGGATCAAAGAAGACGATGCCTCGGTGCCCTATGTCCTCGACGGCTATCATTATTATACCCGCTACGAAACCGGGGGCGAGCATCCCATTTACTGTCGCAAAAAGGGCAGTATGGACGCCGAGGAAGAAATTATGCTCAACGCCAACGAGTTGGCCCAAGGGCATTCCTATTATCAAATTGGAGGAATGAGCGTTTCCTCTGATGGGCGCTGGTTGGCTTATGGGGAAGATACCGTAGGTCGGCGAATTTATATCCTCAAGTTCAAAGACTTAATCGAGGGAACGACCGTCGAAGAAGAAATCCCGAACACCACGGGCGGGCTCACTTGGGCCAACGACAACAAGACGGGATTCTATACTGTCCGAGACGAAAGTCTCCGCTCCTACAAGGTGTTCAGACACGTCTTGGGCACCGCGGCCAGCGCGGATGTGGAAGTATACCACGAAAAGGACGATACGTATAACACCTTCGTCTACAAGACCAAATCGCGCAAATACCTCGTGATCGGTTCGGGCAGCACCCTGAGCGACGAATACCGAATTTGCCTCGCGGACCGACCCAACGGAACGTTTGAGGTCTTTCAAGAGCGCGAGCGGGGCCTCGAATACGATATTGCCCATTTTGAAGACCGTTGGTACATCCGCACCAATCTCGGGGGCGCAACCAACTTCAAATTGATGCAATGTCTTGAGGGCCAAACACAAAAGCACGCTTGGGACGAGTTTATTCCCCATCGGCCCGAAGTGTTTTTTGAGGGCTTTCAAATCTTCAAAGACTATTTGGTGCTCGACGAGCGCGAAAACGGTTTGACCCGGCTGCGGATTCGGCCTTGGTCTGGACCCGAACACGAAGTGGCCTTTCCCGACGAAACCTATACGGCGGGTATTGCGGGCAATCCCGAGTTCGATACGCCCTGGTTGCGCTACAGTTACTCTTCACTGACCCAACCTTCGTCGGTCATCGATTACCATATGGAAAACCGCACCCAAGAAGTGCGCAAGGTCCAAGAAGTGGTCGGGGGCTACGACGCCTCGTTGTACGAAAGTCGGCGGATTTGGGCTACGGCTGCAGACGGGGTTCGGGTTCCGATCTCGCTCGTATATCGAAAAGACCGGTTCAAAGGCGATTCGAGCAATCCGCTTTTGTTGTATGGGTATGGCAGTTATGGCATTACCGTAGAGCCCCGCTTTAGCTCGGCCCGGCTCAGCCTGCTCGATCGGGGGTTTGTGTTTGCCATCGCCCATATTCGCGGGGGCCAATACCTCGGCCGGTCGTGGTACGAAGACGGGAAACTCCTCAAAAAGAAAAATACGTTTACCGACTTTATCGCCTGCGCCGAACATCTGATTGCCGAACGGTATACGTCCGCAGCGCATTTGTATGCCGAAGGGGGCAGTGCCGGAGGACTGCTGATGGGCGCCGTGGCCAATATGCGACCCGATTTGTTCAACGGGCTGTTGGTCAGTGTTCCCTTTGTCGACGTGGTAACCACCATGTTGGACGAGAGCATCCCACTCACCACCGGCGAATACGACGAGTGGGGGAATCCGAACGAGAAAGAATACTACGATTATATGCGATCGTATAGCCCCTACGACAACGTCACAGCCCAAGACTACCCCGCCATGTTGGTGACCACCGGACTGCACGACAGCCAGGTGCAGTACTGGGAACCCGCCAAGTGGGTGGCGCGTCTGCGGGCCTTGCGCACCAACCAACGGCCGCTACTCCTCGAAACCAATATGGAAACCGGTCATTCCGGGGCCTCGGGTCGTTTCGAATCGATTGCGGAAATGGCGATGGAATATGCCTTTCTGCTCGACTTGGAGGGGATATCGAAATAGCACAACATTCGCGTTTTGGGGTTTCTCGGAAAATGGAATGAAGATGATTTGAGTGACCTTATCCAAAAGTAACCTTCGACTTAAACCTATCCTCGAATGCCGCTATTCATCTGAACGTGAGGGTCATTTGACTTGATCCGTTCGATAAATCCACGAATTTCAAACAACTTCTGCGCTAGGCTGTCCAATTTGCTTTCTGTCGATCGTCATAGAAGAGGAAATAAACCACCGCATTATGACAAAGACTGCGCTTTTCTTGAGTTTTGGCCTACTCTTCCTAATTTTCGCCGGAGTGATTCTTTCGTTCTTAGCACCCGAAAAAATCTCGTTGACGAACTCCATTTGGATTCGTGCCTCTGCACCCGAAGTGTACGATCAGCTTCGCTTCATGAAGAATTTTCCAAACTGGTCCCCGTTCAAGGCAACAGACCCTGAACAAACGTACACGCTGTCCGGAAAAGACGGCGACATCGGAGCAACCTACAGTTGGGTGGGCGTCAAAGAAAAGAGTCGGGGTTCGCAAAGCATCGTCTCGCTCAAAGACGGCGAACAAATAACCCTTCAATGTCACATCATAGAACCCTTTGTTTCATCCCCAACCTTTACCTACCAATTGGTTGAAAAGGACGGAGGGATCGAAGTCCATCAAAATTTTGAAGTGAAAATGTCCGTCACTACACGCGTATTGGCGTTAATTTTCGGTGTAAAAAGTACAATACACAAGACGAATCAGCACGGACTCGTCTTGCTCAAAAGTGTATGTGAGAAGATCAACCCAAATGTGCCCTTAACCAAACCTCAAGAACCATGAACGAGTTTATGATGATTTTCAGAATGTCTCCGATGGGAGATTATCAGCCAACACCCTCCCAAATACAGGAGAGTATCAAGCATTGGCAAGATTGGATTGGTGGAATCGCCGCACAAGGCAAATTTGTCAGTACCAATCAACTTGGATTTACTGGGAAAACGCTTCTTCCAGGAGGAGTTGTAACAGATGGTCCCTATGCCGAAGTCAAAGAAATCGTAGGTGGCTATATTATTGTAAAGGCTGCTGCGATAGATGAAGCGCTTTTGCTCGCCGCGGGATGTCCGGTGCTCGCGATGGGGGGGAACGTGGAAGTGCGAGACATCATGCGACTCAACGCGTAAACCAGAATACCGAGCCCCACTTCCTGTGGGGCTTTTCTTTATGAACCACACATCCCTACTCCCCACACTATTTCGAACCGAGTATGGAAAAATTGTGGCCGTAATAACCCGGCATTTTGGTCTAGAGCACATTGAAATTGCCGAAGACATAACCAGTGAAACCTTTCTGCTCGCTGCAGAAACTTGGGGGAAGAAAGGAATCCCTGAAAATCCAAGTGCATGGCTCTATACTGTAGCCAAAAATAAGGCAAAAGATTATTTAAAGCATCACCAAATATTTTCTGAAAAAGTCGCCATTGAGATTCAGAATACACACAGAAATATTCAGACATACGAACCCGATTTATCAAATGAAAACATCAAAGACAGTGAATTGAGAATGCTGTTCGCCATCTGTCATCCCTGCCTAACCATTGAATCGCAAATTGGTCTTGCTTTAAGAATACTATTTGGCTTGGGTATTGAGGAAATCGCAGAAGCCTTTCTTTCAAACAAAGAAGCGATTAACAAAAGACTACATAGGGCCAAGGACAAACTAAAAAAGGAAAATGTCAGTCTGGAAATACCGAATGACACTGAAATCAACCACCGATTGTCTGCGGTTCATGCTACCTTGTATCTTTTGTTCAATGAAGGATACCATTCGACTACACACAATAGACCCCTTCGAAAAGAGATTTGCTTCCATGCGCTCTATCTTGCTCATCACCTTGCGGAATACAAAAAGACAAACACACCTGATTTAAATGCGCTCATTTCTTTAATGTGTTTTCACGCTTCCAGATTTGAGGCTCGAATTCAAAATGGAGAGCCTATTTTATGGGAAGATCAAGAGCATTCACTGTGGAATCAGGAACTCATTAATACCGGCGAGATTTATTTGAACAGATCCGCTCGGGGAGATCAGTTATCCAAGTACCATCTTGAAGCTGCGATTGCATATTGGCATACTCAAACGCACGATGAGCCAGAAAAGTGGCAGAATATTCTTCAATACTATAATATTTTATTGCAGATTGAGTACTCTTCTATTGCTGCACTGAATCGTACATATGCCCTGTTTAAAGTAGAGGGCCCTCAAAAAGCCCTTGTTGAAATTCGAAAACTGGGCTTGGAAGAGAACCATCTATACCATGCGCTGCTCGGTCATCTTTTTCAGATCAACGATAGCAACTCAGCAATCACTTGCTTTGAAGAGAGTTACCGATTGGCAAAAACAGAGGCGGATAAAAAAATAATTCAAAACAAAATAGACATTCTTAAACTTCAGATGGCGAAGTTGAGCTCCAGGGCATAGTTCAATTCGTCCAAATAGGTGAAAGCCGAAATGGAAATCGATTCAATTGAAGGCGTCCACAAAATCCCTTCGCACGCAACACATCAACCCATCGCGGACGGGCAACAAGAGCGAATCGACGCGCGGATCGGAAGCCACTTTGGCGTTGAACGCATGGAGCGCCGCAGTTTCCGCATCGAAGGTGCTCGGATCGCCCAAGGTCTTTCCGCTCCACAACACATTGTCGGCAATCAGCAGCCCACCGGGATTCAGCGCCTCGACTACCGCATCAAAATAGACCGCATAGTTTTCTTTGTCCGCATCGATAAACACCAGATCCCAAGGACCGGGCAATTCGGGCACCACGCGGGTGGCGTCTCCGATGTGCAGGTGCAAACGCTCGGCAAAAGGGGACTGGTCGAAGTAACGGCGCACCAAGGCCTCGAGTTCGTCGTTGATGTCGATGGTGTGGAGTTCTCCCCCGTCCACGAGTCCCTCCGCCAAACACAATGCCGAATAACCCGTATACGTGCCGATTTCCAAAATTCGGCGGGGACGCTTCAATCGACTGAGCAGACTCAGAGTGCGCCCCTGGATGTGTCCGCTCAACATACGCGGCATGAGCACCTTGGCCCAGGTCTCTCGCTGCAATTCCGCCAGCAATGCCGATTCGGGGGCCGAAAACTGTTCGCTATACGCAATGATCTCAGGGCTTGGAAAATCCATATCGCGGTTTTATTGAGGGTTCGTCTGGTTGAATCCAGGGAGCGCGCGGCCGTTAAAATCGAACAAGGCCAAATTTTCCCAGGCCGAGCCGTCGGTGGCTTGGACCCCTTTCCACGGAGTCCACTCGGGAGCCCAATAATACCACCCCCGACATTCGGGCGCCTGCCGACACAATGCGTCAAGGGCCTCCAAAAAGGCTTTTTGCCCATCGGGGGTCGCAGGAAAATCGGGGTGCAGATCGGACGCGTTGCCGAACACATTCTGGGTCCAATCGCCCCATTGCAGGGTGTGGGGATAGGCCGTTTCGGCAATCAAGGTCGGTTTGTCGGTCAGGGCGTTGAGCCCGTCTAAAGCGGTCGCCAAGGCATCGAGGTCGTTTCCGTGCCACCAGGGATAATAGGACAAGGCCACCCCGTCGTAGTCGATGCGGTGGTATTCGAGGGTGCTGAAAAAATCGGCGGCACCCTGATGCCCAGCGTAGTGGATCCAAATTTCCGCCTCGGGGGCTCCTTTTCGGCAGCCCGCGGTGGCCGCCTTCAAGATTCCGAGGAATCCATTCTGACTATTGATGTGCCCTGTGGGCCACAACAAACCCGAATTGATCTCGTTGCCCGGCTGAACCCAATCGGGCTGTATGGCCCGGACGACGCGCTCGGTATAGGCTTCGACCGTATCCAACAACTCGGCATAGTCAAGCGACGCCCACCGGTTTGGCTTAGTTTGATGCCCGGGGTCGGCCCACCAATCGCTGTAGTGCAGATCGAGCCCAATCACAAACCCCGCGGCCCGATAGCGTTGCGTGGCGGCCAAGACCTCTTCAAAACCCGAGTGACTTCCGGCCGGATCGACCCACAGCCGAAAGCGGACCCCCTTCCACCCTGCTGAGGCCAAGAGATCTGGGAGGGGCATAGGGACCCCGGTCGAGTCGAGAAACGCATAACCCCCCGCCTCCATTTCGGGGGCAAACGACACATCGGCCCCAATGCCATACGGGTCTGGGGGAAGAGGGATAACGGTATCGTTCGTAGACGAATCGCAGCCCCACAATCCCGCAAAAACCCCCATCAGCCCGATCCAAAGACGCATGTTCATGGATTCTATCGGTTACATCGCGGCCAAGGCCCGAGAAATATCGTCGATCAGGTCTTCCGGAGCTTCTACCCCCACCGAGAGCCGCACCAAAGCTGGACTGATGCCAAAGGCGGCTCGGTCTTCGGGAGCCACATCCACATGCGTCATCGTGGCCGGGTGCTCTGCAAGGCTTTCGGTGCTTCCCAAACTCACGGCCAGGTGGATAAGGCGGAGCGCATTGAGGAATCGGAACGCTTCCAACTCGCCCCCTTCAACTTCAAAGGAAATCATGGCCCCGGCCGAACTGCACTGCGCTTGAAAAATGGGATAGGCTGGGCTGTCGGGACGGATAAAACCGAGATAGTACACCTTGCGCACTTTCGGATGATCGCGCAGAAACGCCGCCACCACCGCAGCGGTTTCGGCCTGTCGATCCATGCGCACCTTGAGGGTCTCCAAACTGCGGAGCAACAACCAACCGGTCCATGGACCCGCCATATTGCCCAAAAAAGTCCTGAGCGTTTTGATGCGGGTCATCACTTCCTTGGAACCCAAACAAGCCCCCGCGATAACATCGCTGTGTCCCCCGATGTATTTGGTTGCAGAATACAAGACCAAATCGGCTCCGTGCCGGAGCGGGTGCTGCCAAATGGGACCGAGATAGGTATTGTCAACGGCCACGGGCACGCGTACCTCGGGTCGAGAATAGCGGTCCGCAATGCGTCGGCACATGGCCAAATCGACGAGTGCATTGGTCGGATTGGCCGGGGTTTCGGCATAGACGAGCCCGAGTTGATGGGCCTTTCCGCTCGACTCGAGGAGTTCCACGACCTCCGCCTCGGTCGCGTGGGCGTTGAATCCCAACACCGAAATGCCCCACTGTGGCAGCACTTCCCGAATAAAGTGGTCGGTACCCCCGTAAATCGGCTTGCTGTAGAGCAGCAAACTGCCTGGGCGCAAGAATTCGAGCAACACGGTGGTAATGGCCGACATTCCACTCTCGAACACTGCGCAATCTTCGGCTCCATCCCACAAACACAGCCGATCTTCGAGAATTTCGAGATCGGGATTGTTCAAGCGGCTGTAGATCAGCCCGAGTTTTTCGCCCGGTTCTTGAGCGCGGTGCCCATAAGCGACTTCAAAAAAGGCCTTGCCCTCTTCGGCCGTGCGAAACACAAACGTCGAGGTTTGAAAAATGGGGCATTTGATGGCGCCCTCGCTCAGCTCCGGCCGATAGCCGTGGGACATCATCAGACTTTCGGGTCGGTAGGATCTCAGGGCGTCCGAATCATGGGGGGCACTCATAGTCGAGGGGTTTGGCGGTGGTCCCCGAAGGAACGCCAAAAGACCGCCACTGCCAAGTGGCGGTGCGGTTTTCTATAAAAAAAAGAAAAGGGCCGAAGCCCTTTCCAAACCAACCAACGAACACAAAGTTGGTTACTTGCGAACGATCTTCAAGAACGCCTTCGACGCGTCGTGCTCAAGGAACACACTGTTGTCGCTGCGGTTCAAAATCTGCCATTTCTTGTTGAGTTCCCCCAGCGGGCTGTTCTCGTCGAACTGGATGACCAGGTTGGACACTTCGTCCTTCCAAGAGACATTCCAATAGCCGCTCTGGGTCTTGAGCGCTTCGCTGGCGTACAAATTGCCGGTTTCTTCAAAGTCGAAACCATAGGTGCCGAACGATTCGGTGCGGTCGACGTCGCCGAGCCAGTAGTAGGATACGGTCCATTCTCCTTCGAGCAAGGTTTCGGTGGTCACTTCGGGGCCGAAGGTTTCCCAATCGTTTCCGTCGGTGCAGGCGGTGGCCATCAGGACAATGGCGAGGGCGGTGGTGTAGAGTGCTTTCATGTGTTGTTTCATTTGGTTTATGTAAAAGTATTACAAACTTTCACACACCACCAAATGTTTGTAAGAATAAAAAAGGCTTATTTTTCTAAAATTGGATTAATTGCCTCATTATCAAGGAAATTATTTTTCATCTTCACCCCACTCGAATTGAAGGGGATTTTCTTTTGTAGTCCCTGTGGAGTCCTTTTTACTCGGTTGAAACTGTTGTTTCCACTCTTTCCCGAGCTGATCGGCACTGGCTTCTTTGTCTAAACTGACCAAGGGTTGCTCCATCGTGCCCTGAATGCGAAAGCGCAGCACGGGTTTGGGCCGGGTAGAAGCTTCTTGGATATAGTCTTCCAATTCGGTGTTTTTCCGTTTGCCCTTGGTGAGCAAATCTTCCACTTTAAGCGCCGCCCGATAGTCGATGCGCTGATCGAAATAGTGGGTACCCCCCAACTGCAGCCCAAACGCGCTGGTGGCAATCTCGGCGGGTTCGAGGTCGATGCGTCGGTCTGCGATGCGCAAATGCGTGGTGTGTTTGGGGATGAGGACATCGTTGAGCGCTTCCTTTTGGGCAAACAGCGACAGCGCCTGCAAAGGGGCGAAGTCTTTGAGCCGGGTCTGGGTAAATTGAATGCGGGCTTGAGCGGTAACACTGCCCAAGTCGATGTCGAATCGATCGCTCATCGCAAAACCGGTCTCGAAGTCGATATCGGCCTTGCCCGACAATTGCTTTTCGGTGAGTTGATTTTGACCGAACCCATCGAACTGCCGAAACAGCTCTGACAAATCCAAGCCCATCCCCTTGCCCTGACAATACCATATATAAGAGGAAGCCTTTCGCTCCAGCCGGCCTTTGCCATCGAGGGTGCCCTGGCCCATGCCTTCGGCGTGAAAGCGTTGAATATCGATGGCGTTGGGATCGGCCTGTAGGTCGATGCGCAGTTGTTGCAATTTCAACTTGCCATAATAGAACCGATCGACTTCGAGCGAGAGCCGAACCGGAAACTCGGGCAGGGCCACGCCCAAGGCTCCCCCGCCCGTAGCGCCGCCCGAACTGCCTGCAGAACCGGCATCGGCAATCCGCAATTCGGCAGTGCGCACACGCAAATCGGCTTTGCGGTCTTCCGGATTCGAAAAAAAGCCCTCCATCGATCCATTGACAAACGCCTCCTGACCCTGAACCCGACACAACAAATTGTTGAGTTCCAGGCGCCCAGATTCGACCCGGATGGCCCCGGTGGCCCGATCGATCCGCAGAGCATCGGTCTGAAAACCGGCTTGTTCCAATTGAAAGGTTCCGTTCCACGCCAAGGGATCCATATCGGCACCCCATCCTCCACGATAGGACAAATGACCCGAAGCTTTCCCTTCGGCCGTGCGAATCGACTCGAGGGGAACATACCGTTTGGCCTCAGACAAATCGGCGGAAAAATCGCCGTCGAGCGACAGATTCCACCGCGGGCCTTCTTCGACCTGGAGCGTGCCCGAATAGTCCAAACCCTTTCCGGCCACCTTAATTCGTTCAAAATCAAATACCATTCGTCCTTGCCGCATCCGCCCCGCTACGGCATAATCGAGCGACAACTCCGGCATATCGGCCAACTGAATGCGTTGTTCCTCGCTTTGGGCTTGAAAATCAAAGTACTCCACCCCCTTGCGTCGACCCGCCGCGACTTCAAAATCGGCGGAGCCCACAATGGACTCGAGTTGCTTGGGCAGCGTGGCGCCCAACTGACGCGCCAAAAGAGCGATGTCGTAGACCTGGCCTTTCGCCATCCAAGACCCATCAGCGCCCAAGTCATAAGACCAATCCGCCCGAACGGCGCTGATCGAAACGGTGCCAGAGGCCTGTTGAGCGGTTCCCACAAACTGGCCCGAACCGCGCCCATCTTGAAAACGCAGTTGGGGGGTTTGAATGCGAACCCGGCTCCAGCGCGCCTCGGCCTCGACTTCGCCCTCGGCCAGATTTCCTTCGATCTCGAGCTCAGTAGTGCCCAGTTCCAAATCGAGGGGGTTGACTTCGTCCGTATAGCGGACAACCATATCCTTGAGCCGGAGCGAACGCAATTCGGTGGACCCCGACGAGGCGGTCGCGCTACTGTCTCGGAGCAAGAGATAATTGGGCCCCGTGTGTTTTCGAATCGCGAGCGCGAGCAGACCCGAACGCATTTCGAGGTGGTTGACCGGATAGCGACCTCTCAACCAATGACGAAAATCGCTGGTGGCCCAGACGCGCTCCGCATACAGCAGCGTATCGGTGGTGGCGCTCGGATCGGGGATATACACCTCCTTAAACACCACGCCCACTTCGGGAAAACGGTCGATGCTGAATTCGACCGAGGCTACTTGAACCGGGGCTTTGAGCTTTTGGTTGATTCCGGCCACGATTTGGTCGAGGACCTGATCTCGGCGCAGCCAAACAGCGGTTAGGGCGAGGGCTACAAGGGCGATCAACACCAGAACGATCCAGCGAAAAACCCGAACAAAACCCCGCACCTTATCGAGCCACGAAGTCTTCACGAAGCGAAGTTCAGCGGGTTTTCAGAAACTGAATTTCCTGGGGTTCGAGGTGTCTCCACTGCCCTCGGTTCAATTTTTTCTTGGTGAGTCCGGCAAACGAAGAACGATCGAGTTTGGTGACCTCGTATCCCAAGGCCTCAAACATGCGCCGAACCACGCGATTGCGACCGATGTGGATTTCGAGCCCCACATGCCGGCGGTCTTTGCCTTCGATAAACGATGCGGCATCGGCGGCCGCGGGACCATCTTCGAGTTCGATGCCCTCGGTAAGCCGCGCCAAATCGCCTTTCGACAGGGGCTTATCGAGCACGGCCTCGTAGATCTTGCGCGCCCCTCTGCTCGGATGCAGCAATTTGTCGGCCAATTCTCCGTCATTCGTAAACAGCAGCACACCGGTGGTGGCCCGATCGAGGCGACCCACGGGATAAATCCGTTCGCGGCAAGCGCCCTGAACCAGTTCCATCACTGTCTTCCGCGCCTTGGGGTCGTCGACGGTGGTGATGAACCCTTTGGGCTTGTTGAGCAGTACGTACATTTTCTTTTCGGAACGAATCAGGCTGCCGTTGAAGCGAACCTCGTCGGTGTTTTGCACCTGATGCCCCATTTCGGTGACCACTATCCCGTTGACACTGACCAGACCCGCCTTGATCAGTTCGTCGGCCTCCCGACGCGAACTGATGCCCGCGTGGGCAATAAAGCGGTTGAGCCGCATACCGGATTTGGCCGGACCGCCTTCGGAACGGTTTGCATTGCGCTTGGGATAGCGCGAACCCCCGGGTCCACCCCGTCTTTGGGGCGCGCCCCCACGACCGGCAGAAGACTCTTTGCGCCCGGCACCCCAAGGGGCCGCAGAGCGCTGTGTACCCCGATCGTCTCGGCGATCGCGATCGTCCCCGTCTCGGCGCGGAGGACGACCAGTGCGGTTGTCGTCGCGAACGGGACGAGAGCCAATGCCCTTGTTCAGCGCATCAAAGGGACGGCTTTTGACCCCATCCGAGCGGGTGCCGCGTTCTTCGGCACGCTCGGTACGTGGACCCCGGGCGGAATCGGGGCGCTGATTTCCGGAATCGTTGGTTCGCGGACCGTCTTGCTTGGGCTTAAAGCGCGCGGGGCGAGCGCCTTGATTCCCTCCCCGGGCAGAATCGGGGCGAGTACGGGAATCCGGAGAGCGGTTCTCGTCTCGACTGGGCCCTGTAGAACGAGGCCGGGTGTTGAAATCGCCGCTGCGGTTGTCGTCTTGACCAGGGCGGGGCGAATAAGGCTTGGAGCGAAAGTTCCCCGAGCGGTTGTCGTCTCGACCCGGACCGCTGGTGCGGGGCTTGGCA
>Ga0247844_1005836_pt1 | contig 15340 bp, 9 predicted proteins | sample LaCtaG_FD_192421 | JGI IMG/M metagenome (GOLD analysis project Ga0247844, IMG submission 192421) | Freshwater microbial communities from meromictic Lake La Cruz, Castile-La Mancha, Spain - LaCruzMarch201714.5m_1 | ecosystem: Environmental > Aquatic > Freshwater > Lake | place: Spain: Castile-La... | reverse complement strand
AGAATAGGGAGAGTTTGAAGTTGAATAGGGCTAGCTTCAGTATAACCCATCTCCTTAATGGCCTTAAGAATGAGGGGATTCATGGTAAATTGATCAAATGAATTCAAGAAAAGCTCCAATGATATGCAACAATTTGCAGTGAAAATTCAGTAAAATTACAGTTTTATGATATGTAATATGCCCTTGTACTATAAGTAACTAAGGTGTGCCAAGGGAAGAGTTTGGGCAAATGCAAAAAGTACAGGGTTATCTGCTTAATCATTGACCAGTAGCAGAGGATTGATTTTCTTGAACAGGATTTTTTATTTTTAATAAACAAATTGGACCAGGATTATCTTTACACTTTTCTGGAGGATCCATAGGAAAATCCTGAATTATTTTACTACAATAGGATAGATAAGGTTCTATATCTTTTTTTAAATCGATTTTTTTAAGCTTAATTGAAGGAGATAGGGAATTTTTATAAATCACTAATTTTTCTTCCAGTTTGCAAATATTTTTAGGCATATTTGATCTTTTATCATGTCCGTCGGAACCATAGACTGTTCCACTGGGATCAAGAGAACATGTATGCGGTATTGGGGGAGTGAAGACACAGGCAAATTTTCGATCTTTTTTGGAATATTTATTTAATGTTTCTCCGTCTACTTTAAATTGGTGATCCTTATCAAATAGATAGCTATTTAGTTGATCAGTTGGAAATGGATTTTGTAAAAAAAAGTTGCCACCGTTTTCAGTTAAACACTCACATGATTTATCGCAGGTACTGCCACAATTATTAATAATAGTCACCTGGGGATGTTTTAGTTGACCAAAATAAAAGGGTGACTTCGCAACTTGATTCCAAGAATTAGTGGCCTCATCTTTATTTTGAGTCCTTGGTTGATAAGTAAATAAATCTTGATCATTATTAGCATAGTGACTCGCATGATATTGAGCTCCAGATTTGCAATTATGATTATGGCAAATAAAACCTGAAAAGTTTTGGTCTTGCTTTTGAAATTCAATTGTTAATTTATTATTTTTTTGTATTTTGCAAAATGGCACCATTATATCTTTGCCCGTTGCTAAATTTTCAATTTCACTTTTTATGCCAGCACTAGCATTGAAGCAATTTAGAAAATCAGATGGAAGAGCATCTTTTCCATTTTCTTTAATTCTTGGGGCATTTGGAAAAAATGATTCAGGAAATTTTAAAATTGTTTTAGATTTTTTTTGAAAACAAAAAATATTAGGAGTCTTCAATTCATTATTATCTGGTATGTAATCTGGTGGTGTAATGAAATTCGTTTTTCTATTATAATTAAATATCGCCTGTTCATGTTTATCATTTTTTAGGTCTGTAATTTGGTATGTTATTTCATCACCTTTATTATTAATAATTTTTATTCTTTGATCGCGCATATCATTACAACTTGGATAACTTGCAATTTCTTTTTCACCTGCCTGATAAAAAGTGGTTTGATCATTTGCTTTTTCTGATTTTAATAGATCATAGAGTTTAGAAAAATCATTTTTAATAATAGCTTCTTTAATTTGATTCACATTTATTAAAACACCTGCATCGAGTAATTCAAGAGTTTTCCAATAGAGTCGTCTTGCACTATCAATAAAAAAAGGATTTTCAACGCAGGGATTATTCGCAAGTAAAGCTTTAAATCTACTTTGATCATCTTGCAGAAGCTTTTTTTGAGGATCCTCTAATGGAACTTCAAGGGAGTTAATTTTATCTACAAAAAAACTTTTTTTAATTTTGTAATCATAATCACTATTTTCAGATTTTAAAAAACCAGTTTTATTAAAGCCATCCATTATGGCAGATAGTTGCAATTTCTTTTGGAAATCTACATTGGGCATATCGAAAGGTGGATGAAAAATACCTAACTCATGTGGTTTTTCTAGTTCATTATATTCAAATAATGATGATTGTATTTTGACTGATGCACCTCTTCTTAAATCGCAACAACCATCAAAATTTGGTTTTCCTAGGTCAAGTGTTGGGCTCGTAAGGCTCGATTTTTGGCAATTGATATTTGTAAAATCTTTAGTAATGCGATCGCACATTTGTCTTGCACGGTCCACAGATAAAAAATAATTTCTCATTTTGCTTATAAATGGGAAATTATTGTCTAGAGTTGATGAAAAATTTAAACATGTGTTCTTATCGGTTAAATCTGTAATTGTTTTTGTGATAATATCTTTTGCTTTAGAATCTAGAGGAGGATTTAATATATTAATATTTTGCAATATAACCGCTAGATTTTTCTTGTTGAGACAATTTGATTTATCTTTAAGTAATAAAAGATCTTTAATTTTTTCATCGTATTCTTTTCTCATTAAATTTCTAGTTCCATCTGTTATCCCTGTTACATTGATAACAACGTCATCACCTATTCCTCTAAGAAGATCAGCTACTTTTTGATCGTTAGCATTTTTTAAATCAAGAGCACTACTTCCTAATGCATAGGAATTTTCAGGAATATAAAGATCAAGATTTTCATTGGAAAAATTGAGACAAAGAGGATTATTATTTGCATCGAGATCAAGTGTGTTTGTTTCTCCCATTAATTGTAGGATTTTTTTAGGATCACATTGAGCAAATACTGTATACGCAGGTAGAAAGCTAAAAAGAAACAGAAAAATGAATTTTTTATGGAGAATCATCATCTTAATTTATATTTAAACATTAAATAAAAAAAGTTAGAACCTAAGGTAATTCTGGTTAGATTCTTGGGAGAGTAATAAATAGAAATGGTAAGGTATGGGTAATTTGCTTGAGTTCTTTACATGATTATATTTGAATAAATTTTAATTTGATTATTAAGGACGCAAAATTTAGCAGAAGGATTTATGTTAATTGATGCAATTAAATATAAGTTAATAAGTAGTGATTCATTTTTTTTAATCGCGTTTTATGTCACAATATTATCGGTTGGTTTATTTTGAATTCAATTCTTGCTGGTGTAGTGAACCTATATGATTAGATAGAGCTAAGATGAAATTGTTTTTACTTAGAACACTTAATTTAAGCAATTAGTTTATATTAATTTATTCTCCACTAACTTGATTTTCAACTGCCTTTGCCCTCTTATTCATTTCATCCTGAGCTTCAATTTGTTGTTCTAGCGCAGCCTCAGCTTCTTTTATTTCTTTATTTAATTGTCTATTTTGTACATTTTTGGGGTCAAAAAATTTTTGCACCTTTTCTTCATTTTTAAGTAGATCTCTTTGTGTAATAGGTTCGTATTGAGTCATTTTTTTTAAATTTGGTTTTTCTTTGCCAATGATTTCGGGTGGATTAAAAGTACAAAATTCATCTTCGTTTATCGTATTTTTTGACACAGCAGCAAGCCTCATTTTAAGTAGAGAATCTTTAAATACTTCTTGGGTTTTTTTTATATCAAGTATTCTTTGTTCATCACTTCTTTTTTTCAGTATTTCTTTAAATGGTCCAGAAAATTTTTTTGCATAGTATTCTCTATTTATACTATTTTCAATTTCAGTGTTAGCATTTGAAGTCGCTGTAGCTTCATTTTCTATGCTTCCAATATTTTTATCAAAGATGGTTCTATCATTTTCAAGCGGATTAAAATATGACTTATTATCAATAAATTGTTTACGTAATTGGCTTATGACAAATGAATTATGTAAATTACTTCCAGTTTTAATAGAAACAAGTGGAGTTTGTCTTTGTATAGTAGTTTTTTGACTATTTAGTGGTAAAGTACCTGCTGGAACGCGAACATAAAAACCAATATTTTTGTCTTCAGTAATTAGGAAGTCTCCTCTAAAAATAGATCCTTCTTGTTTTCCAGTTCCATGATTTAAATTTTCATTACCATCATAATTACTTTTTTGACCTTGTTGATTATTTTCGGCTTGAGTGAAAATGACAGCATCGAATAGATAAGGAGCATCAGCTTTATTAAAACTTATTTCCTTTTCGCATTTTTTTGCAAAACTTTTATTTGATATAAATAATAAAATTATAATTAAAGTTATAATTTTTATGTTTTTATAATTGTTTGCAAAATACATATATAAATCTCTATTGTTTTATTAAAATCAAACATTATTTTATCGTCAGTTTTTTATGAAATATGAAAAATAGAATCTGACTAATTGGTGGATAGTTTTTGTTAAGGATTAGTTTTTTAGGTGGATTTGAAGTTTTTTCCAGGGAGTAGTGATATATGTTTATTAAAACAAGGGCTGCTTCTTTTGTTAAGTTCTCATTAGTTAAATGTTTGTAGTTCATTTTTTAATTTTCATTTTAAATTTGATAGGACTCAAAAATCACAATACACAACTCTACAGCAACTCCACCAGGAAGAGGATTCTTGTCCATAAAGAAGAGTTTCATAAAAAAAAGTGTGAGAAATAGTAAATTTCTACCAGATTTGGGCTAGGTACCTAATGAGATGAGTAAAATTTATAGGATAGAAATATTCCAAGCCTGTAAAAGATACTTCTTTGTACAAAATGCAATCAAAGTTGATGAAAATATTTTTGTTTGATTTATAATTAGACTTAGTCAGTCAACAATTTTTTTCACTCGGGGGGAGTATGAAATTAAAAGGTACAATTTTTTCTTTAATTTTTTTATTTGTAGGAGTTCTTTCAGAAAATAGTTTCAGTCAAAGTAGCAATGGCCCAGGAAAAATGACTGAAAAAAAAATAATAAGTATTGAAAATACATTTCTTAATACCATAAGAGCAGATAGTTATGATGTTGTTGAAAATCCCATGAATGATGTTTTAAAAAAATCAGACCGTAAAGCTCCCTATAATGGTGATATACATTGCAAAAAACATGTTAATTTTCAAGATTCTAATCTCATTTATGGCTTAACTGTCTATAGTTGTTTTAAATCATTAAACATTAAAAAAACAATTCTTAATCCGGAGGATTATATTGGAGCAATGGTTGTTAGTTTAGTTGGAGAACTTTCAATTAAAAGTGAAGCTGCTTTTAGTGCATACTTTAGTACAATAGATATTCAACATAACAGAACATCGTACCTAGGATCTTTTGTTTCCGCATCATGGGGCGTGGGTCTCACTGCAAGTGCTGCTTTAGGAGCAAACGGTAGTATTGCCGCTATAGGTTCTTATCCAGTTTCATTGTCCGCGGGGGCAGGATTTGTCTTTTATGAATTTCATCCTAAATCTCTTTTAGATTATCTAGATTAAGCTTGATAGAAAATAAATGTAGGATTTCTTTTATAAGCGGTTTAACCCCTTTTTAGTTAACAAAAAAGTAAAGTGATGTCCTCATCACTTTTTTAAATAATTTCTATTATTGACTGAAGAGGGGTAAATCACTTTCTCGACTAAATCAATGAAGTTTTCTTTCGCCAATTTCTTTTTCTATCTTGAATTGGAATTCATCGTTATGCATGAATTTGAATAAAGTAGGATAAAAAATTTCATAACTTTCTTTTGTAAGGTTTAAAAAAAAAACAAGTCAACAGGGACAAAGTGCACCTCATTTTTTTGCCTCCAATTGTTAGATTATAAAATGATAAAATGGAATATTTCTAAAAAATTCTTTCTTTATGTATCTTCATAAAACCTGAACTTTTCATATTTTGGTCTAAGAGGCTTGATGCACTCATCACTAAATCAACAACTTCTTAAGGAGAAAGTATGAAGATTAAATTACTCATTTTATCAATGTCCTTTTTGCTCATGTCCTGTGGACAAAATTTTCAAGCGCGAAAATTTAAAAAAATGTTAGAAGCATCCACTGGCCAAGATTACAGCGTGGTGAAAGCTAACACGGAAAATGGAAAGTACGCTGTGTTTAAAAACAAAACTACTGGTGAACTAGTTGCCTACAATTTGGCCCTCTACAAGAGAAAGGAAATGAAAAACCTTGATCAATATTTAGCAGTGGCCACTGATGGTAACGATATTGTTCACAATTTGAAGGAAAACAGAGAGTGGATCGAAGATGGGTATAATGTTACTTACGATACCTACGACACTTATTACTATGAAGTCTATGATGAAGAATGTGATTGTTACTATACAGAAACGGAATATGTGTGGACGGGATCATACACGGAATGGGTTGATACTTCTTACTGGTATTACTTTTACACAAGTCCAGATGGTCGATTTACATTTAATAATAAGGCCCAGGCTTCTAAGGATTTAGAATCTTTAGCTGGTCTAAGTGAAGAAATTGAAACTACTGCAATGACTAAAATTGTGGCTTCTCAGTTTAAGTTAAGTCTTTCTAGATCTAGAGATTTAATGAATCTATATTCAAAAATTAATGATTTAGAAAATGTTCGCGAATTGACTCTTCAAGAAAAAAATCAGTTTGCTCAAAACGCACTTGGAGTAGATATGAAGACTGTGGAAAGTGCCATTAAGGGTTTTAAAGCTGGAGAAAAAGCTGAATTTAACGATTTAGTAAAAAAAGCAGCAAAAGTGAATAATACAACTTCAGAAAACATGGGAGATTTGATAGAACAATTCGTCGACGCTGATGTTTTAGAATAAAAGCGGAATAATAATTCAATTATTATAATATTAGGATTGTATGAATGGGTTCTGGAAAAGCTTGATTTGCATTTTTGTTATAGGTGTAACAATAACACAATTGAACGCTCAAACAATTCCAGGGCTCATTCCCTTATTTTCTGAAAGTAGGCCTGCTAATGATTTGATGTATGAAGGCCATGCCATTACTGCCTCAAAAGTTCAGGATTTACAAAGAAGTGGATTTGATATTTCATTACTAAATCCTAATACTCAAAATGATCTCTGGAAAAATAATTCTTTTATTACTACTGATACATTACCGATTCAAGAATTTACCTTTGGCTCAAAATTAGCATCGCGCAGTGGACACTTTCGATTTACTGTAGTGGATGGTTCTGGAAAAAGCCGAATTCTTCTTGCTCATAAAAAAGCCCATGGATATTTACTTAAAAGAAATTTATTAGAAAAAATTGGTTATTATATTCCAAAAATGGGATGGATCCAAGAATGTGTTATTGAATTTAAAGATGCCGCTGAAAGAGATATTTTTTTAGCTCAACTAGAAGATAAAACTGTGGGTAATAGAGATCGGTGGCTAAAAAAAAATTCCAACGGTCTTAAATTAACTTTTCAGGATTTGATTTATTATGAAGATAGTGATGAGGTTTATAATTTAACTCTTGGTCTTATGGGGCCAGGCATTCATCAAGATAGAAGATTACTTCGTGCTATTTATGTGGCCTTGGCCCTAGTTGATGCTCCTGAAAGTATCAATCTCTTTTCCTGGTCTGTGGGGCGTGAGTATCTTAATCACTTGAGATTTTTTACATCAGTGGATTTAGATAATACCTATGGAACTACTTTAGATGATGCCCGCTGGATAGGGAGAATCATGGCAAAATTTAGTAGAGCTGATTTTGAAGAAATAGTGGATAAAAGTTTTTTGCCAACTTCAGTTTCCAAAATTCTTTTAGAAAAAATAATCTCAAGGCGAAATTCTCTACTTAAATTATTAAAATTAGATTCTGAATTTTCTGAAATTTCCCTTGATAGTGAAATAAGTCATGGCGAGGAACTTATAAAAGGAGAATTAACAAAGGAAAATTTTGAGGGTTACGCCGCCCGTTTTAGTTTTGGCGATCCGGAATCTCCCTTTTCTAGATCAGATGTGGGAAGATATTTTTTTTTAAAACTTCAAGATGGACTTCTTCAAGAGGGACTTAATCAAGTTTCAAATTTTCTTCAGACAAAAGAAGAAGTGCAGTGGAAGGATCATTTAAATGATTTATTTCAGCTCTATGGATCACCTAAAAATATTCCTCTTGGGGCCTGGGTTAAACCAACAGCTAGGGGAAATATTATTCTTTCAAGAGATATTGGAATGGGAAGTTATCTAGGAACGGATAATCAAGTTCAGCTTGTGGATTCCTTTGGGGCGAGTATGGAACTTGGAGGATTTTTAGGTCTTGAGGGTTTGCCACTTCCAGTTCAAATTTCAGGGAAAGCAGGATTAAATGTAGCAAGAGTTTATAGTCATATAAAACCCATCGCTTCAATTAAAAGTGCTATGAAGCAGCCCTATAAAAATATGATTATTCCTTTGTTTATGTCCAATTTAAAAAATAATATTATAAAATCATTATATGAAGATCTTGCAATCGGAGAATCTCTCATTGTCACAGATTCACTTGTAGGCCTTTTGGGACTTAGTGGAGGAGTTGATCTGGGAATGCTTTTTTACATGCCTCCAAAATTATTAGTATTACAAAGTGCATTGAGTGAAAGAACTCAAATTTTAAAAAGAATTCACCTCTACCGAGCATCTAAAGATGAATTACATATTTATGATGATTTTGCCAAAGCACCAAATTTTTCAGGAGTCCTTGGATTAAATTCTCTCATTCCCATTATGAGTTTTAGTCTAGAAAATCACCATAGGGGTAGGGCAAAAACTGGATTTTATTCAATTAATTTAGACCCCTTTAAGCCGGTGAGTCCAAATCTTGAAAGAGTCCTTAAAAAGATATTAAGTGGAGGATATACGGGAGATTTAGAGAAAATAATAAGCCCCATTGATATTGAACATAAATTTAAAAGAACAGCTTTAGAAATGAAATTATTGCCTTTTAGCGAAAGGGTTATTCATATTGTTGATCATATAAAAATGAAAAGTACGGAACCTTTAAAAAATGTAGAAATGATTAAACGATATGATTCCTATGCCTGGGGGACAAATTTTTCTAGACTTGCTGGAGATGTGATAAGTGGATTAGTTGATTATATTTGGAATTATCAAGGTAATAATATTGTAGATCAGGGATCACAAAATGCCGGATATAGCTTTTTAGGTAAAGCAAAAAATCTTATTATAAATTCAGAATATGTTAAGGAGACTGGAGCTCTCTCAACAAAAATGCAATATGTTTACAATGGTTGGAAATTAAACAGAAAAAAATTAAAAAAGTTTTTAAAAAAAATTAACTTGAAATCCGGAAAAGAACTCCTTCCCATGGTGGAATTTCAAGATTCAAAATCCGTTCTTTTGTATCAAGTAAGTTTAGATTTAACTCTGGGTAATGCAAGTGAAGAGAGGTTACGAAATTTTTCAAAATCAGACTTAGTAAGAATTGCACCAAAATTAAAAAACAAACCTCAATTTTTAAAGAGGGTATTTAGTTATCAAAAAAGATTAATAAATTTAAAGGAAGAAAATAGTAAGACAAGTCATTACTTAAAAATATATCACCGCATGCTTAAATTTCTAATGAAAAAATGTACCCTAGTAGAAATGGTGAATCTCCTAGGAGAAGAAAATGCTGTGGCTTCAAGTAAATTTTTAGGTTTTAGACGAGGTGATGAATTGGGAGATCAACCAGTGATATCCTCAACCATTGGGAAATTATCTAGACCAAATGGTAGTGCACCCATGGAAGTGTTCAAGCAAAAAACGGGCATTTTAGATGGAGAATTATTTCTTTCATGGTTACTCATGAGGGAGTTATAGTGAAAAAAAATGATTATTATTTTTTTGTAATGTTATTTTTGTTTTCTCCAATAGTTTTTGCCCAGCAGGATTTTAGAAACTACCTTTGGAATTTTTATCCAGAGGGACAAACTATCAAACTTGAAATTGATGATATTCATTCTGAAAAAGTAACAGTAAGTCCCAAAAATGATTGGGGCTATAGAGAGTTATTCGGACAACTAGGTACTATAAGAAAAAAAGTAAAGGTTGCTGTTATCGATACGGGAGTGGATGTGGAACATCCAGAATTAAAAGATCAAATAAATTATAATTCCATTGAATGTTTAGATGGCAAAAATACTAATATTCCAGGTTCTACAAGTGATTTAGATCAAAATGGTTTTTCTGGAGATTGTTTGGGTTGGAATTTTAGTAATGAACAATCAAGTGGTGGAAATAATATTGTTAATGATGAGGATGGGCATGGGACTCACGTGGCTTCCATTATTGGATCACTATTTAAAGATGATGGACTTAGTGGTTTTGGACAGGTCGCGGAAATTATTCCTATAAAAGTATTTGGAAGCAATACTATGGCCGATTCTGTTAACAATGCTAATTCTAATACGAGTGAAGTTGTAAAAACTTATCCCCTTGCTCTTAGATTAAAAAAGGCCCTTGAATATGCAAAAATTCGTGGAGCTCAAGTTATTAACTTAAGTTTAGGTTGGCCAAAATCACTTCACCGCAAAGATCTTGAGGATGAAATAAAATTATTAATAAGTGAGGGGGTTATCATTGTTGCTGCTGCTGGTAATAATGGAAACGTCGCCCAAATTTATCCCTGCATTATTCCTGGAGTCATTTGTGTAGGTTCAAGTCGCCCAGATTTTAAACCTTCCACCTATTCTAATTTTGGAATAAATGTGGATTTTTTTGCTCCAGGTGAGCGCATTTTAGGTGCTTTTCCCATAGGAATGCAGCCTTTACATTTTTCTCAATCTTCTTATGAAAGGCTTTCTGGTACCTCTCAAGCAGCCCCGCTTATTTCAGGAATTTTTGCCCTTCTAAGAGGATTATATCCTAATGAAAATTCAATTGATCTCATCCAAAGAGTGAAACAATCTTCTATCCCCGGAAATGGCATTAGTCTTGGTGGGATGATTCAATTAAAAAAATCTTTGATGTCTCAAAGTAATCTGAATTTATATTCTTGGCCCAAGTTAAAAGGCCAAAGATATTTAGAGATAAATTCCAAAGGAGAATTTTCTTTTACCATTACTTTTGAGGGGAAAGGAAATGTTCAGGCGAGAATTTTAACGTCTCACCAGATAACACAAGTTATTAAGGATAAGGAATTAAAAATTGGGGGGAAGCTTGGAGTTAATGAGGAGAGCGATTTACTTTTAGAGTGGTTTGATGGTTTAAATACTCGTAAAGTCCCGCTGGATTTATTACTCATTTATAATAACAAAGATGAGTTAATTAAAATTTCTCAAAACAAACCCTCTACATTAGAAAATGTTTTAGTTCAAACTCCCAGCGGTATGCGCTCTCAATTAAAAACAGTTTCTTATATAGGAAATATTCCACGTCATTTCTTTTTTTATTTTATAAAGCAAAAGGAAAAAATTCAGTTTTTGAGAGTTGATGAAGTTAAAAAAGAAATGATGACTATTGGATATTTAGATTTACCCAAGGGGTGTTCATTTTTAAGGACATGGCAGATAGGTTCACCTTCACAGAAGGGAAACAGAAAAAATCCTGAACTCATGGTAGAGGGACTTTGCGATGAAAAAAAATTGGCCTATTTTTATTTTGATGAAAATCTGGTCACTATTTTGGGCCCAGTTTATTATAGTCCAGAATTTACCTTAGTTAATTATAATGAATTTCAGGTGACATTTTTAGATGAAAGCAAACCGCCAGTTTTAAGTTTTATTAATGATGGTATTGATCCTGAAGAAAAGAAAATAGCAAGTTGGGAAAGCTCCCTAGGGTTGAGAAAAAAAATGGCCTTTCAACTTGGCCCCATAATTAAAGATAATATTTGGAATTATCAATTAGAAATAAAAGATGGGAGAAATTTTCGATTAAAAAATTTTTTGTCTAATTTCCAAGTTAAAATTTTAGGAAGTAAAATAGTTGAGAGTGAAAATACCTTTCAATTTCTTTACCAGGTGGATCAAGAACTCTGCTGGGTAAGTCCTGAAAAAAAATCTTGTTTTAATCCTTCGCCCTTTATATTAACCAAGATAACTCCCTTTCAAGTTTCAGATTCTCATATAGATGTTCCACTTATTTCTGTCCTCGGAAAAAATGAACTTCAGATTGGTTTTTTTGCACCCTTTATGGATAAACCTGGCCAAGTCATAAGTGTTCGAACAAAAGACATTGATGGTGGAATACAGCAGGTTATTAGTATTGAACGGAATAGAAATGGGCTTGCTAAGATTGTACTAAAATTAGATAAGAAAATTATGATATTAGAATATGATCATGTTTATTCTGATATTCCTAAGAGTTATAGAGAAATTCCCATTGAATCCTACGAGTTTCTCCCCCTTGATCAGTTAGTTATAGCTTTTCAAGTGGTAAATAGACAGGATTATACAAGAAATCAAAGAATGAATCAGGAAATGAGCAGCGTACTAGTAGAAGATTTTTCTAAAATTAATGCAGATCATTATCATATTATGAACAGGCAGGGTAGAAGCCGCAGGTATGGAATTCATTCTGGATGCATAACCCAAAACGCAATTTATCTCAATCAAAAATATTATGTGCCACTTATTTGCAAAGAGGGATTAAAGATTGAATATTATTTGCATCAAGTTGAAGAGATATTAAAAAATGAGAATCAATAATACAATTAAATCATTAATTCTCATTTTTAGTTAGGATTTTTTTTATTTTGAATAATAGATGATTTTTCTTTTTACTTTATTTTTAATTGCCTTAGTACGTTTATCATTTTTAAATTCTGCTCTTAGATTAAATTCAATATTTGTAAGAAGAGTATCATAGAGAAGCGGAACAGGATTGCTGTCAAAATAAAATTCTTGGTTGTAATCAGTATTAATCATGTTATCCACTTTAAAACGGAAGTAGTCTTTGAATTTATGATTATAGATAAATTCAATTTCTTCCACATTTTTTAAGGCTTCGGTTAACATAGTCATATTGCGAATTCCCTTAGAGAGAATTCGGTCCTTGAGGAGAATTTCTTCCACAAATTTTGCTCTTAAATAAAGCATTCCCCGCACTCCTTCTTCGTAAATTCCACCGTCGCCTTCAATTTGTTCTTTGATCATTTGTTCCACAATTTTTTGTGGTAAAAATCCAGCAATAGTTTGAACCACGGAGATTTTTTTATATTTTTCAAAATCAAATCTTCTTGCATAATCCAGTGGGTAATTATTAAGAGAGAGATTTATTGAATTCGAAGGAGTTGAAGATTGAACCATGTCACCAGGATTTAATTCAAGGCCAGTTTTAGTGAGTGTTGGTGGCATTTTTAAATCTTCATTTGGAACAGTTTCATAGGCAATTTTCAAATAGAGATAGGAGAGCTTTGCCATCTCTTCAGCAGTTACTTCATCAGCAAAAACCTCTGCTCCTGGGAGGAGATCAAGGGGACGAGCAAAGTATTGAATGTTTTTATCGCGGAAATTTTCATCCTTTTCCATTTCTTGAAGTGCTAGGAGTAGGGTTTGATCATGAATGGCGGAAGTTGTTTTTTGCATTTCCTTATTCATGTTATCCATTTTTGCTGGCATATCGAGAGTCTTTGTTGCCTTGCAAGAAAGAAGTCCTGTCATGAGGACGCCCAAGCTCAAGTAGCAAAAAGATCTATTAATGTTTTGTAATGAATATTTCATAACTCCAAACTCCTAGTTTTTATTTTATGATTTTGCAGAAAAAAGTTTTAGATTAATCCAGCAAGAAGTGCTGCTTTTAATTTTTCTAAACCGCTATCAGCAGATTTTCCAAACCAGATACTAATAATTTTTGCACCAGTTCCAGCGGGAGCAGAAATTGATTTAAGAGTATTATTTGTTGATTCATAGGAAATAACTTCCGTTCCATCAGAAAGTTTTTCAAAGGCCATGGTCATTTTTCCAGAATCCTTTGCATCTCCACTTTCATTAACAGCAGTGAGAAATTTTATAATTGCTTCGTCATTAAGATTTACACCGTTGGCCACTAGTCCATCTCTAAAACTTGCTTGAACTTTTTCAGCTTCGACAGCTCGTAAAAATGTTAAATGAAGGACAGTTGTTCCAGAAGTATTTAATGAATCAGATACATTTGTGCCAACTTGAGAAGTAAGAACTTCTAATACATATACATTAAGATTAACTAATAAGACCTTAGTTCTTAATCCAGCTGCAATTGTCGTTAATGGATTAATTCTTCCTTCAATCGTTAAAATTCCACTTTTAGAAATGATGACATTATTAATTGTTTTTGTTCCTGGTGTTGTTACTAAAACCCCAGCTGTTGCAACTGATGATAGGGCCAGTGAAAATGAAATTGTAGCAAATACAAGAAATGAAGTAATTTTAGACATCATTATTGTCTCCTAATTTGTGAGTAATGTGAAAGAACTTTTGTCCCACTATTAATAACATTTGTATAGATTTTTTAGGTGTAAGAATTTTTAAATCTTTATTTCAATCAAGTGTGTCTTGAAGGTCTAGTCCAAATAAAAATCGAAACACTTAGGCCAATAGTGAGTAATAAAATTATTAAAGGTATTTTGGGATAGAGAAAATACATGGAATAAATAAGTGTTACCCAAAGATAAAAGGTAGACCACCTTTTGGTCTTCATATTTATAGATTTATGTTTTTGCCAATCAAGGACAACCTTTCCAATAACTGGAAGTGTTAAAAGCCACTTGTAAACTTTTTCACTGGAATTGATAAAGAAGAAGGCAGAAAGCAAAAAAAAAGGTGTTCCTGGGAGAATAGGCAAAATGAGCCCTATGGAGCCAATTGCGAGGAAGAGAAAACCGAAAATGAGAAAAAGTATTTTTTTCACAAATGTATAATAGTTATTTTTTTGAGACGTTAATATGACATTACGGCCGAGTCATGATTTTTACTAGAGTCTATTTTTCTTAGAAATGAAATTTTTTATAGAAAAATATTTTTTAACATATTAGGCATTTGATCCAAGGCCGCTCCTGTTGTTATAGATACAAAAAGAGGCGATCGGGATTTAGGCAATATTGATTTTTCATTTTAATTAAAATGAATTTATTATTAATAATTTTTTGTAAAGGTCCTATAGCTTTCAAAAAAAATACCTGCCTGTTTTAGAATTTCACCATCACTTACATGACTATTAATAGTTTCAGTTCCAACTATTTTTTTAAAAATTTTTTCATGATGATGGTTTTGCAAGTGATGCTTAAACTCAGCATTGTTAGCATGATTTCCAAGAAGAAGAATTTCTTCTGGTTCTTCAAGGCTCTTGGCCACTTCATGAAAAAATTTATTCACCACAAAATGAGTTTCATCACTTTTTAAATGAGAGTGATGTTCAACATGTTTTTCTTCTAATATTTTGGGAGCTTTATTAAATTCCGGCCATTGAAATATTTTTGCAATTTTTGAATCAAGTTTTAAGATGACAGTTTTCATAGATAATTTAGTCCTTGGCTGAAGAAATTTTTTTGTCTCTCTAGCAAGCTTAAGAACCTTGGATCAAAAATACTATACTTATTATCCCTACCTCCTGTGGTGAGAATGAGGAGGATAACAAAAAGATAATAATAAATATTAATTCCTTTTGTTATCCCAAATAGGTAACTCTTTGTTTTAAAATCTAGTTTGTAAATCCTCTACAAGCACCAATGAAATTTGTATCAGA
>Ga0247844_1005831_pt1 | contig 15351 bp, 10 predicted proteins | sample LaCtaG_FD_192421 | JGI IMG/M metagenome (GOLD analysis project Ga0247844, IMG submission 192421) | Freshwater microbial communities from meromictic Lake La Cruz, Castile-La Mancha, Spain - LaCruzMarch201714.5m_1 | ecosystem: Environmental > Aquatic > Freshwater > Lake | place: Spain: Castile-La... | reverse complement strand
TTGAAATGAAGTTCCTGCTCCGGAGAGCTGAGCATATAATAACACAAGAGGTACACTTCCAGGGCCGGATGCGCTTTTAAATCCTGTTTTTCCGCTTGGGCAATGATGGGTTGTGCCCAATCCATATCATTTTGCTCCGAGGGGTACACCGATTGATGGGCCGTGCGCAAACAAAAAAGCCGCAATTTGCGAATCAAATACTCCACATCGGCCGTGTCGGAGATGGTATGCAGCAATGCAATTTCCGTCGGATTTTTGACATATACCGTTTGAAATCGCGCCCATTGCAGGCGGTGTTGGAGGCCATAAAACGATTCGTCCCGCAGCGGTTGTTTTTGCAAATTGCGGTCCAGGTCCTTCTGAACCCGCTCAAAAGCATCAGGAAGTGCCCGTTTGCGGTACGCAATCGACAACATTAAATTAGCCTCCAAAGGGTTGGATTCCAGTTCTTTAATGATAAAATAGCGCTCCATCAATTGCAATAAGTAACTCATCAGCAGCCGCATTTTCTGATCGTCATATGCGACATCAGGCTGCACTTGCTTCCAGATTTCCTCCTTGCTGGGCGGGGTTGTATATTGTGCCAACAACTCAAAAAGCACCGCCAGATCTTCCCGCTGGTTGAAGTAAGGGGAGCGTAAAAACTTGCGCAATTCCCGCTTTTCAATGGGCGTAAGCGTGGTAATCAGTTGAAAAAGACTACTTTTTTCCATAAAAGTGCAAGGTAGTCAAATCTTTTTTTCATAATTTGATTTACAAAAATACTGTGAAATGTTCAATATAAAGAACTTGTATTTAAAAAAGTCTGAAAAGTACTCTACAAAATGATTAAATTGATTTTGGTGGCCTAATTACTTCGTTGCACTTTTGTATCGTTCAAAAGAAGTGTACACTTGAAAACGACACCTAACCGGCTGATTCATCCCAACTAAAACAACAACTTGCAAAAAAATCAGGTAATCCTATGAAAAATGCTTTTATTCAACCAATGCAATTCGAATCCATGAAGATCCTCCTTCGAGCGGGATGTATCCTGCCATTGCTCTTGCTAGCCCTGTTTGGGCAGGCACAAGATTGTCAAAATGACATCATAAAGCCAATTTGTACGCCCCCCGCGAATGTGTCGGTGAGTTGCGAACAATTTGATCCAACTTTGGCGGCTTATAGTTATGCACTTGCCACCGACGATTGTTGCCTGGATACAATTACTGTTGCATTAAACTATGGTCTTTTTGATACGATTTGTAGCAAAGGAACCATTTTGCGTACATTTAAAGCCCTGGATTGCAGTGCCAACTCCGCTACTTGTTCGCAGCGCATCGTGGTTTCCCATGTACAAAATTATGCGGTACACTTTCCCGACGATTTAATCCTTTCAACCTTTAATGCTACCGGCAATTACGGCGAGCCTAGTTTTCTGGGCAAGGACTGCGAAGTGATCGGCGTTTCCTATACGGATCAGGTGTTTAACATTGTCCAAGATTCTACGATTCGGTTGGAGCGCATTTGGACCATCATTAACTGGTGTACCTATGATCCGAATTTGGCAGTGACTGAGGTGCCCAATCCACAGCCCAATGTATTTCCAAAACATCCGGACAATTTTCCCGGCCCGATTGTGTCGGCTTCCGGTACGCCTTTTCCTTGGTCGCCCACCATCTCCAAGATTTTACCAGATGACCCTTTGCCAACCAATTTTTCTACCTTTTTTAATCTAAATGCCAATGGCTACCGCTATTTGCAGATTATTTTGATCACGGATACGGTTTTAGCGGGCGTGCAGGGCCGGGTATTTGGCGACAATAACCAAAATTGCAGTTTGGATACAGGCGAGCCTTACCTGGCGGGTTGGAATGTGAAAGCAAGAGGACTCATTTCGGGCGTCGAAAACTTTGGTCGAACAGACGCGAATGGCTATTACGGTATTTCCCTACCGAATGTGGACACTTTGATGGAGGTAACCGTGCTTCCTAGTATTCCTACCGAAGAGATATGTCCATTAATCGACACGGTGCAGGCACAAGCGGGCATTCTTGCTGATTTGAATATGCCTGTTACCCTGAACAATACTTGCCGTTTGCTTACCGTCAGCTTGTCTACCAATCGTTTACGCCGGTGTTTTCAAAACTCCTACTATTTTGAGGCTTGTAATTTGAGCACCCAGGATGTTCCCAATACCCGCGTAGAAGTGCAGTTAGATCCATTTTTTACTGATCCGGTGTTCAGCGCCCCTGCTACCGATTTGGGTAATAATAAATGGTCGGTGAGCCTGGATACCCTAAATACCGGGGAATGTAAAAATTTCTATGTGAACTTTGTCCTCAGTTGCGAAGCAGAATTCGGTGCAACCCATTGTACAGAAGCCCATATTTTCCCGGATACCCTTTGCCGCACCAACGCCAACTGGTCGGGTGCCGATGTACGCTTGGAGATAACCTGTGAAGCAGATAGTGTACGTATGCAAATCAAAAACCAGGGCGCTGGAAACATGGCCCAGGAACTTGATTTTGTGGTGGTAGAAGACATTATCATGTATCAGGAGGGTAAGTTCCAGTTGTCTGCCGATGGTATCAAAGAACTCGTATTGCCTGCCAATGGCGCAACCTGGCGTTTGCAGGCCAACCAGGAGCCATTTCATCCTTATGGCGGACCAGCAGTGGCTGTTGTAGAAGGTTGCGGTGGTATCAACCAGATAGGTTTGGTACGGCAGTTTCCGGTAGACGATCCGAACCCGTTTGTTGCGCTGGATTGCGAACAAAACATTGGCTCTTACGATCCCAACGACAAGCAAGCAATGCCAGAAGGATATGGCGCGCAGCATTTATTAAAAGCCAATACCGATTTGGAGTATAAAATCCGCTTCCAAAATACGGGTACCGATACGGCCTTTAATATTGTGGTATTGGATACCTTGTCGGAATTCCTGGATGCTAATTCGGTACGTCCCGGCGCTTCCAGCCATTTATATGCTTACGATTTGCTGGAAAACAACGTGTTACGGTTTTCATTTAAAAACATCATGTTGCCCGATAGCCATGTGAATCAAATTGCTTCCAACGGGTTTTTCAAATTCAGCGTAAAGCAAAAAGCCAATAATCCGGACGGAACCTTGTTGGAGAACAAAGCGGCCATTTATTTTGATTTCAATGCGCCGGTGATCACCAATATGGTTTATCACACCATCGGTACCCATTTTGTTCAAAGTGTGGGTGTAGATGCTGGGCAAAAAAAATCCGATGTAAAGATTTATCCGAACCCTGCAGGCGATCAATTATTTGTTGAAATACCTTCCGGCGCGGGTTACCTCACCTTGCGCAATAGCCAGGGTCAATTGGTTCGTAATCAAGTGATTACCCAAACGATAACGCGTGTTGAACGGAGCAATCTACCCGCAGGATTGTATTTCTTTACCATTCAGGATGGTGGCAAATCTGCGATCGAGGGTAAGATAATATTCCGGTAGGAGCCCCTCATTCAGACCATAAACTTTAAAGGAGTCATCCTCTTAACAGGGTGACTCCTTTATTTTTGATGGTGAATCAAATAAGTTTAATGTTTCCAGATGATCAGAGAAGCAATAATCATGAAAAACATCAACATGCAAACAAAACACGCGATGTATTCATACTTTATTTCATTCAAGTCTGCCTTAAAGGGTAATTTTGAAAACATGACGGCTAGTGTTGTTTAAAGCGGCAACCAACACGATGGCAGCAGCTAATCGTTATAAATCAAGATCATAAGAAGGGAGGAACCGCTAATATCCGATTAAAGTAAGTCATCAAAGTTAATATTTACTTTACATAAAATACATGCTTGTGTCTATTTAATTTTAATTCTATTTTGATGGTATTTTCGAAGGTATTTCGGAATAAAATTTGGCACTAAAGGGGCGTTTTTGCATTGTCGGGCAAAGGCATCCGCAAATAAAACGTGGCACCTTGATCTTTACCTAGGCTTTCCACCCAAATGTTACCCTGGTGGCGGTTTACGATTCGTTTCACAATGGCCAGTCCGGCGCCGGATCCTTCGAAGGCCGAGCGTGCGTGGGCGGAATGAAAAAGTTGGAAAATCTGATCTATTCCTTCCGGTGGAATGCCTGCTCCATTATCCGCTATGCTGATTTCGACAAAATCAATGCCTTTATAGCCGTTAATATTTATATGTGGCTTCGGATTGTATTTCGTAAATTTAAATGCGTTGCTGATCAAGTTGGTAAATGCCTGCCGGATCAACAGTGGGTCGGCAAATATGGTGGGCAAGGGTGTCGTAATATCTACGGTAGTTTGGGCATATGCTTCAAACGATTGTTGCAGCTGGCGGGTGATTTTATTCAACAACACCACCAAATCAATCTCCTGAATGCTCAAATCAACATTGTCGGCATAAGAATAGGCTGCGATGCTGTCAATCATGTCGCGGCTATCAAGCAGCAAGTGTTTTGTTTGCTCCACATAATAGATCAGTTCTTCGTCTTGTTCGGGCGATTTACGCGCCAAGGCTAAGTCCATGAAATACAACGCATTATTTAAGGGCGTTTTCAGGTCGTGGCTGATGGTGTAATTAAAAGCCCGCAATTCCATTTCTTTGCGTGCTGCTATTTTTCGCAGGTGATCGTGTACTTGTTGTTGGCGTTGGACGGTAATTTTTAGTAAGGTCAACTGATTGTTCCATTTTTTATTATCAATCGGTTCTAGTTCAGGGATCGTTTCTAAGGTATTGATATTATCATATGCTAAGGAGTTTTCGATCAGTTTTAAATCGGAATATAAAGGTTCCATCGCCGCATCGAGTTGGGTGCGGACGGCTTCAATTTGTTTGCTCCATTTTCGGGTAAGCGATTGGCCGATTGTGCGACGACGACGACGCTCAATTAAACTCCAAAAAAACAGCAAGCCACAAAGCGCAAGTAGCGCCAAATTCAAGGGTTGGAACAGCATCGTTGCCGAGTTAAATCAGCTCGTCTTTCAAAGCCCGGATCGCATCGATCTTATTATTGACGTGCAGCTTTTTATAGATGTTTTTGACGTGGTAGCGTATACCATCTATGGTCATGCTGAGCATTTCTGCTGCTTCTTCATAACTTTCCCCGGCCGCAAATATTTTCAAAATTTGCAATTCTTTTGGACTGAGCAGGTCGGAGGTAGGTGAGCTGGTAGGGTTATGGTAGGTGATCAGTTTTTTGGCCATTTTAGGCGATATCAAGGCCCCGCCCAAGGCAATGGATTGGATCATTTCTGGCAATTGCAAAATTGGAAAACCTTTCAACAGGTAACCGCTGGCTCCAGCATGCAAAGCCTTTAGCAAATGTTCTTCTTCTTCAAATTGCGTGAACATTACAATTTCGGCATCCGGGAAACGCTTTTTTAGATTGGGCAATACTTCAAGTCCCGATAAACCAGGCAATTGAATATCAACAAAAATCACGTCTAATACAACACGATCCGGCAATAATTCCCAAAAACTTTCTACTGATTCAGCAGCAACAGAACAAACAATGGCTGGCTGCAATTTGAGCACTTCTTGGAGGCTTTTCAGGGTATTTAAATCGTCTTCAATGAAGGCTATTTTTAACATTTTGTTTTCGAATGGGTAGTCTGGTTCTGAATTTGGTTGATAATTTCAAGATTATATTCAGCAGTGAGGGAGCATTATTGACTACTATTAAAAAGAAGGCGTAAAAATCGGTGAAATTTCCTAGAATCCAATCGACTTTCACTTTTATTTCGAACAAATAATGTACCAAGTCTATTGAAATAAAAAAAATAGAAATAAAAAATATGTAAATTATTTAAAAACAATATATTATAAAGTAGTTTATTTTATAAATAGAAACACGGATCGAAATTGTGCATCGCCCGTGTTTCTAGTTATTACGCGTAAACAAATTGTTATTTTATTAGGCTCCTTGTCCGGCAGAAAAGACAGGTTCGCCGTTCAATGTACAGAGGTTTTCCGTTTTTATAATGTTATAACCCGCCGAGGTAATCCGATGTTGCAAGGCAATAATATCGAGGTACGGAATCGCCTGCAGGGTTTCTGATTTGAACCGGCAACGCCAATGGTCGGTGCAAAATGTTTCCGGGATTCCGCCTGGATACACTTTTACCCCCCGGTTGGTGATCATGGAGAGGCTTAAGTCACCTGCACCAAAGGCTTGAATGGCATCACCCAATACCTGCGGGTTGCGGTTTTCGTGGTACAGAAAAATATCGACCCCAACCGTTTCAAGCGTTGCAGGTTTCGGGGTACTTAGTTTAATTTGAATGCGCTCTTTGGCCTTGCTGTAATCGACGGTTTTAAGTTTTTGAGGTTTTTGTCCGAGCCGTGCAATCACAGCATCGGCAAATTCGCGGGTACCTACCTTTTGGGTGCTTACGCTTTCGTCATATATATCATAGGTGTGTACGCCGTCTTCCAAAGTACGAAGCCAGGCATTGTGGACCTTTTCGGCAACAGCAGCTTGTTCGATGTGTACCAGCATTTGTACAGCGCCGAGCAACAAGCCACTTGGATTGGCCAGGTTTTGTCCGGCACGCCGCGGCGCCGAACCATGAATGGCTTCAAACATGGCCACCGAAGCACCAATATTGGCCGAACCTGCCAAACCAACCGATCCTGCAATTTGCGCGGCTACATCCGAAAGAATATCCCCATACAGGTTGGGCATTACAATTACATCAAAGTTTTCGGGCGTATCAGCCAATTTCGCTGCGCCAATATCGACAATCCAGTGTTCGTTTTCCAAATCAGGGTATTCCAGGGCCACTTCATCAAAAACTTTGTGAAACAGTCCATCGGTTTGTTTCATGATATTGTCTTTGGTGAAACAAGTCACTTTTTTCCGGCCATATTGCCTTGCGTATTCAAAGGCATATCGGATAATTTTCTCGGTTCCAGGTCGGCTGATCACTTTTAGGCATTGTACAACCTCAGGGGTTTGTTGGTGTTCAATCCCGGCATACAAGTCTTCCTCATTTTCTCGAACAATTACCACGTCCATCACCGGGTGTTTGGTGGCCACATAAGGCGCATAGGAAACACAGGGGCGAATGTTGGCAAACAGGCCCAACATTTTACGGGTAGTTACATTCAAACTTTTAAAACCGCCCCCCTGTGGGGTGGTAATCGGTGCCTTTAAAAACACTTTAGTCCGACGAAGCGATTCCCAAGCAGCCGCATCAATGCCTGCGCTGTTGCCGCTCAGATATACTTTTTCGCCAATTTCAATAACCTCAGGCTCAATTTGAGCGCCTGCTGCCTGAATAATGCGCAAGGTTGCTTCCATGATTTCCGGGCCGATTCCATCGCCATAAGCAACCGTAATAGGAGTAAGTGGTGTCATAACAAAATCTGTTTGGTGTTGCACCTTTAGTGAATAGGTAGTTTAACTTTTCGATGCAAAAGTATTGCTATTATATTGAAACGCAAAATTGCGGCCTTATTTTATGTAAAGCCTGGATCATTGATAAATATCGTACGTTTTACAGATTGGAATCGTACTCAAATGGAATCATTCCGGCAAATCATGCAGCGGTAATGAAAAAATCAACCAGGACGCTGTGCTTTTTTAGTTTTTCCAACGCTTCTATATTGAGCGGTTTGGGCAAAAAGTCAACGACCAAGGGGTGATTCAGGGCGCGGTCCTTTTCAAAAGGATCTACGCTCGAGGAAAGGATAAAGATTTTGGTTTGTGGCGTTTTTTCTGGAAACATTTCGGCGAAAGCAGACAAAAACTCCCAGCCATTCATCACGGGCATGTTCAAGTCCAACAAAATGACTTCCGGATAAACCCGCGCTTCCATGGGTAAATTTTGTTGTTCCGAAAAATGTTCGAGTGCGTAGGCGCCGTTTTCTGCGGTCAACAATGTTTCGCAAAAGTTGGCTTTCTCCAAAATCAGTCGAATGAGCATGAGGGTCATTTTGTCGTCATCGACGCATAGCAAGGTGGGGATCATGATGCATCAGGTTTAAAACATATGGTAAATTTGGTTCCTTCTAATGGCTTACTTTCGACAGCAATGGAGCCTCCTAACGCGGTTATTTGCGAATGAACCAGGTATAGTCCGATCCCTTTGCTGTCTTTGTGGGTATGAAATTTTTGGTACAGGCCAAAAATTCGATCTTTCACTTTTTCTAAATCGAATCCCAGGCCTTGATCCTCAAAATTAAGGTGTATATTTTTATTTTTCATGTAACTGTATATTTTTATTTTAGGATTTTCGTTTTTCTTGGAATATTTGATGGAATTGGTCAGCAAGTTTAGAAAAATACTCTCTAAATATTCAACGTTGAATACAACTTCCGGCGCTTCGTGAAAATCGATTTCAATGATTGCGCCCGATTCATCAATCAGGTGCTGAATCGAATTTGTGACAGATTGGTAAACCCGAGCAAATTGGATAGACCGCAACGTTAAATTGGTATTGCCTTTTACAATCAAAATATCGATCAGGTCATTCAGTGTATTGTTTAAATGTAACGTTGACTTTTTTAAGGCATCAATCAATACGATGGTCTCTTTGTGGGTAATATGTTCCAAATCCAATAAATCGAATACGGAAAGCATATTTGTCAACGGAGAACGTAAGTTATGCGAAGTGATGTAAGAAAACTGCTTTAACTCCCGGTTGTTATTTGTCAACGCTTCAATTAGTTGCTTTTTCTCTTCATCCATCGCTTTCTTTTGGGTGATGTCTTTGGCAACTGCATAGAGAAGTCCCTCTGATTTTAAGGGTACCATTTGCCATTCAAACCAAACAATTTTCCCTGATTTGGTAATGAAGCGGTTTTCAAACATTAAGGGTTGTAGTTCGTTGTGTGATTCCTTAAATCCGCCCAAATACATACCTCGGTCCTCCGGATGTACAAATTCTGGAATATATGTTGAAAGCAATTCTGCTTCTGTATATTCCATGATTTTTACCATGGCCGGATTTATTTTCCGGAAATAACAATCCTCACTGGCAATACAAAGTACATCCGGTGAAAGACTAAAGAAATGATTCAACTCTTCGTCAATTCTGTTTTTTTGAATGTCAGCCCCGATTTGTGTGCTGATGCTTTGTAATAAATTGCAGGTTTGAGGGGATTTTGAAAACAGTTTTTCAGAATAAAGGCAAAAAACAGCAATGATCTCCGCTTTAAAGAAGATAGGAATGCCAATGGCACTTACCAAACCCACTTGTTTGGCAATCTCTTTTCTGAGGAAAGGGCGATCATTCAGAGTATCCCAATACACAATGTTTTTTTCCTCCAGGGTTGTTCCAATCAGGCCTTGCCCGAACACTACATTGTGCCGTACCAGCGCATCTGTCATGCTCATAAATCGGGGATCCGTCATCCAGCACGTACGGAACATCATTCTGGTCGCCTTGAAATTGATCGACCAGGCTTCTGCATAAGGACAATCGAAATGTTTGGCAAGGAGTGAAGCCGCAAGTTGCATGCCCTGATCAAGCGAATCATGTTGGTTGATGGCGCGCAATATCTGATTAAATGTTTCTCGTTCTGCTTCCAATATTTTTCGTTCTGTAATATCTTTTTGTATGGAAATTACATGGGTAAATTGGCCCTTTGGGTTAAAAATGGGTACCACTGAGCAATTATTCCAGAAAGTATCACCATTTTTTTTATAGTTAATTAATTCAACTTCAATAGGTTGTCCAAGTTTAAGTGCATCATTTACGCGTTGAACATCCGTTTCATCTGTTTTGGGGCCTAATAATATGCGTGGAGGTATAAACTTAATTTCTTCAAGCGTATAGCCTGTTAGGCCAGTAAAGGCTGCATTGGCATAAATGACCACGACACGATCGGAAAGGTGTTCATCAACTTCCATGATCATAATGGCATCCTTCGCATTGGTGATCACCGATTCCAGCAATTTCATTTGCTGCTCTTCTTCTTTTTGGTGGGTGATATCCTGCATCGCACCAATCATACGCACGGCCTTCCCGTTTTCATCGCGGATGGCCACCCCTTTATCGCTCACAAAGCCATATTGATGATTAGAACGCAAGTATCGATATGTCTCATGCCAAATACCTTTTTCTGATTCAATATGTCGAAGCAGACCCTTTAATACCCGATCGCGGTCTTCTTCATGAATACGTTCTACCCAAAATTCAAGGTTTGTTTGCTGCGTGGTATTTTCATCTCCAAACAGGCGGGCATAAGAATCACCCCAATGTAATGTATTGGTAGTCATTTCGAAATCCCAAATCGCGTCCGAAGTTGCCTGGGTAGCGTACTCAAATCGTTCATTGCTCAATTTCAAATCCTGTTCAATCGCCTTGTTCTCGATGATGATCTGCAAAATATTTCGGGCGCGCGTGATCGTTTGCATTTCCGAAGCATTGGGCGATTTCGGGGTGGGGTGGTATATCGCGAACGTGCCGACGATTGTTTCATTGGAGTCAAAAATTGGAATAGACCAGCATGATTTCAAATTATGTGCGATTGCAATTGCGCCATGTTTTGACCAACGGTGGTCTTTACTAATGTCGGGAATAATCACCGTTTGTTTTGTAAAGGCTGCGGTGCCGCAAGCCCCAACTTCCGGGCCGATTTCAATTCCTTCTATTAATTCCAAATAAGATTTTGACAAGCCGACAGAAACCCAGTTCAATAACTTATTATTGCGTAATTTTTGGATTGAACAAATCATATTCGGATGTAACCGTTCAATTTCTGTCAGGTAAAAACGGATCGTTTCTTCAATTTTACTATCTTTCTTAATGTTCATTTCCAGCACCTGTTGCTCCAATTGTTGCAAATGAAGCAAATGCCGGGTTTGAGAAATATCTTTAAAATAAACCGAAAGCCCAATTTCGGAAGGATAAGCGGAAATCTCAAACCATTTGTCTATAAAAGGGTAATACTCTTCGAAATGTACGGGTACATGGGCTTCCATCGCCCGGTGGTATTCCCTGAAAAACACCATTTCACGCGCATCTCCATATACCTTCCACATATTTTTTCCGAGCACTTTCTCCCGAGGCAGGGTAGTAATAACTTCTGCCGCCCGGTTCCAGTACGTCACTTCCCAATTGCGGTTGATGGTGCAAAATCCATCGGTAATACTTTCCAGAATGGTGTTCTTTTCTGCAAGCAAATCCATCAAGGTTTGCTCTGCGCGCTTCCGGTCGGTTATATCCTGACAAATACCATACATCCTGACAGGGATATCGCCACTTTTTTCGGTGCGGATCGTTAGTCTTTTCCAGCGTTCATTGCCCTTGGCCGTCACAAATTCCAGCTCAACATCTACATCCTCGCCATCTAGTATCGTCTGGTTAAATATTGCATTCATCCGATCGCGCGGTACCCCTTCCTTAAAGAAACGCTCGGCATAATTCAGGTCTGGTACAAAATCATCGGATACTTCATGGATTTGACGCATGGTTTCATTCCAGATGATCTTGTTTTGCGCAAAATCAAGTTCCCAACTACCAATTTTTGCCACCTCCTCTGTATCTTCCAGCAGCTTTTGTTTCTTTTTACTTTCACTGATGTCGGTAATTGAGCCCGCCATGCGGGTTGCGCGACCTTCCTGGTTCCAACTCGCTTGGGCCCGTACCAAAAACCAGGTATATACCCCCAAATGATCCTTCATGCGAAATTCTTGCAGAAAAGGCTCATTGTGTTTAAAGTGTAAGGTGAGTGCTTGCAATACCTGGTCGCGATCGGCGGGATATACCCGCTTGTTGAAAAAAAGCACCCCTTCATTGTCGCTTTGGGTATCTAAACCAAACATTTCTTTAAAGCGGGGCGAAAAAAAAGCAGTGTCCGATTCCAAATCCCATTCCCACAAGCCATCACGTGCCGCCTCCATCGTGAGGTTAAACCGTTGAATGCCATCTACCAGGGCCTTCTCGGTTTTCAATCTTTTTGTAATATCCTGCAACGTGCCGTACATCCTGCGCACTTTGCCATGTTCATCAAATTCGGGGGTAGCAATTGAATGGACACACACTACTTCGCCATCCGGACGAACCAAACGCTTTTTTATATCATAGCGCTGGCCATTTTCTACGGCATGGTAAAAGGTAAACAGGGTGCGTTCCCGGTCGTCGGGGTGAATCATCGCGATGGCCAATTCGGTGCTCGACTCCCGCTCACCCGGTTTTAATCCGCATATTTTATAATAATTGTCCGACCAAACTTGCTTACCTGTAGGAATATCCATTTCCCAACTCCCGGTATTGGACAGTTGTTCCATCAATTCAAGCATCCGCTTCTTTTGATGTAGTTGGTCCTGCAACATCGTTTTTTCCGCGTGTAATTCCGTGGCTTGTGTCTCAGTGTACATTTAAACAGGTTTGGCGAATAAATCTGAATGTATGCTAAAGTCAGCAATTATACCAACTCGTTCAAAAAGAATGCCACGAATGTACTTTAATTTACCGTTTCAAAGTAAAAATGCATGGTTTATTGATGCGTAACATTCAACATACGCTATTTTTCCAGACAAAATCGAAACGTACTTCCTGTTCCTATTTCCGATTCTACTTCGATGGTTCCTCCTAATCGCTCAATCAACTTCTTTACGGTAGAGAGGCCGATACCTGTCCCTTTCTCTCCATATCGGTCAGCTTTCCCCAGGTTCGTAAATAGATTAAATATTTTCTCTAAGTGTGATTTTGGGATACCCGGACCATTATCTTTTACAGCAAAACAATAAAATCGCTCATTTTCTGCAAACTGAATCTCCACACTTACCTGGGGCTTGTCGTTATATTTTATCGCATTTGCCACCAAATTAATCAATATCTGGTTTAATGCAGCGCGGTGGCAATTAATCACTACCGGTTTTGTATATGTATTGTTTTAAAATCGAACTTCCAAAGCGGTTATTTAAATGTTGGTAACTTTTTATCAAAAAAGTACCTACAATTTGTGTCAAATATAGAAATTTGTCCCCCGCTCCAATACCATTTAACACAATTATATCCCATGAGTTACGCAAGCCGTATTTCCCAAATTCTGAGCATCCCCTTTCGTCGGGTGGAAGCCACCGTCGAACTCCTCGAATCCGGTGCTACCATTCCGTTTATCGCCCGCTACCGCAAAGAAGCTACCGGCGAATTGGATGAAGTGCAAATCGCTGATATTCAAGATGTCCTTAAAAAATTGATGGAACTCGATAAACGGCGCGAAGTGATTCTGCAAAGCATTGAGGAGCAAGGTAAACTTACGCCTGAATTGCGCAAATCCATCGAATCGGCTGCAACCATGACCGAATTGGAAGACCTATATCTTCCATACCGCCCAAAACGCAAAACACGCGCTACCATGGCCATCGAAAAAGGCCTGGAACCACTCGCACAACGGCTCTTCGCACAACGCGATAAAGCCATCGAAACCATTGCTGCTCAATATATTACAGATCAAGTACCCAATGTTGACGAAGCCCTGCAAGGCGCGCGTGACATCATGGCCGAGTGGATTGCGGAGGACAAAAAAGCACGCGATAAAATACGCCGCCACTTTGATAAAGGGGCCATCATTGCTTCCAAACTGGTAAAAGGCAAGGAAGAAGCGGCCAAGAAATACCAGGATTACTTCGAATGGAGTGAAAAACTGTCCAATTGTCCTTCACATCGCCTGCTGGCCATGCGCCGGGGCGAAGAAGAAGGCTTTCTGCGCGTGGGCATCGCACCCGATGAAGAAATGTCGATCAAAGACCTGGATGCTTTGTATGTTACAACGTTTGGCGAGGCTGCTGATCAGGTGCGGCAAGCGGTAAAAGACAGTTACAAACGATTGTTGCAACCAGGCATCGAAACCGAATTCCGTAATGTCAGCAAAGAAAAAGCAGACCTCGAGGCAATTCGCGTTTTTGCCGAAAACCTGCGCCAATTGCTGCTATCTGCCCCGTTGGGTGAAAAATCTGTGCTGGGGATCGACCCTGGTTTCCGTACCGGCTGCAAGGTGGTTTGCCTGGATGCCAACGGTAACCTGCTGCACAATACCGCCATTTACCCGCACGAACCACAGCGGCAAGTGTTTGAAAGCCAGAGTATTATTGAAGGATTGGTCGACAAATATGGTATCGATGCCATTTCGGTTGGCAACGGAACAGCGGGCCGGGAAACCATGGATTTCCTGCACAAAATCAAATTCGCCCGCCCCATTGAAATATTTCAGGTCAATGAAGCCGGTGCCTCTATTTATTCTGCCTCTGAAGTCGCGCGCGAAGAATTTCCAAGTCAGGATTTGACGGTGCGTGGAGCAGTCAGTATCGGCCGCCGCTTGATGGATCCCCTGGCCGAATTGGTTAAAATTGACCCGAAAAGCATCGGGGTAGGGCAGTATCAGCATGATGTGAATCAAACCTTGCTCAAGGCTAGTTTGGATAGAACGGTCGAAAGTTGCGTAAATGCGGTAGGGATCAACCTGAATACCGCCAGCAAACACCTTTTAACGTACGTTTCGGGACTTGGCCCTGTGCTGGCGCAAAACATCGTGCAATACCGTGCCGAAAATGGCGCGTTTAAAAGTCGCACTGAAATAAAAAAAGTAGCCCGACTCGGGGATAAGGCCTTCGAACAATGCGCGGGCTTTTTACGCATCCGGGAGGCCAAAAATCCACTGGATAACACCGCAGTGCACCCCGAACGCTATGCCCTGGTGCAAAAAATGGCCGATGATTTGGGCTGTTCCCTCCAAGATTTAATCAAAGACCGCGCGCAACGCCAACGGATCAACCTCAAACAATATGTGCAAGGCGATGTGGGCTTACCGACCCTGCAAGACATTTTGAAAGAGTTGGAAAAACCCGGATTGGATCCACGCGGGGCCGCCAAATCTTTCGAATTTGCCAATGTACATACCCTCGACGACCTTCAGGTAGGCATGGTATTGCCCGGAATCGTTACGAATATCACCAATTTTGGTGCCTTTATCGATATTGGCATCAAGGATTCAGGCCTGGTACACGTTTCTCAATTGTCGAACAAGTTTGTCACCAACCCGCTTGAAGTGGTGCATTTGCAGCAACAAGTAATGGTGCGGGTGCTGGAAATAGACTACGCCCGCAAAAGGGTAGCCCTCACGATGAAGGATGTGTAAGTTTAGAAAGTGACTACCGCAGAGGCCCGAATACCAAACTGGCTTACATTCGGGTGGTCGAGGTAGTTAAATCGGCGAATCAAATCGACCCGCAATACTTTAAGAATATTGCTGATGCCTACGCTGGCCTCTAAATAAGGGCGCGCACTTAGGCTGTAACTGAGGGGTGAACCATCGGGTTGCGTTGGGAAAAGATAAAGTCCCGAGCCTTCTTTGGGTTGGTTAATATCAGTTACCCGGCCGTAGATCATTTTAAAGGCACATACCTCCCGGAAT
>Ga0247844_1005825_pt1 | contig 15369 bp, 9 predicted proteins | sample LaCtaG_FD_192421 | JGI IMG/M metagenome (GOLD analysis project Ga0247844, IMG submission 192421) | Freshwater microbial communities from meromictic Lake La Cruz, Castile-La Mancha, Spain - LaCruzMarch201714.5m_1 | ecosystem: Environmental > Aquatic > Freshwater > Lake | place: Spain: Castile-La... | reverse complement strand
AACAACGAACTCCTTGGCAAATAATCAACATCATGGCGCCGCGAAATGCTCAAACCCAGCCACCACCCCCGATGCCCAGTGGGCTGTGTAACCCATATGGGAACAAGTACCATACGTTTTTGCTTTATACAGCACTTTTCTTGATTGAATATTGAAGAAAACAACCCAGGTATAAGCTGTTTCCTTGGGCTTACTGAATAGTTCGGGGATGAGCACCAAACCCAGTCCTGATTTTGCATGGAGCTTATACTTTGCAACAATGGCATTCAGCGTATCGGGAGGAATGGTATGGTCAACTCCGGTGATTAACCGGGGATTCGCTGCAATGGATACCTCAAAAATATCCCGCTGCTGGTAGATGAAGTCTTTGTATCCAAGCATACTCCTCACATAAACATCCGGGGGCATCTCCTTCTCCACATAGGCGATCCATGCCGACGGATATTTCTGGCTATAGGTGGCATTCTTGGAAATTTTTGGCGCATCGTTGATTCTAACATGTGAGAAGTCAACGCCATAATAGAACAAGGTATCAAATTGACCAGCGGCATTGACCTGTTTTAACGCTGCGGCCAGATTGTTTTGAGCATGTGTTACACCCAAGATCAGGATGGTCAGCAAAAATAGAAAGATGATTTTTTTCATGTTACAGCGGTTAGATTTTTGAACCATAATATTAAACAAAATTTTGACTGCATACACATCCATACCAGCATAGTTTCTTTGTATATTTAATTTTTTTCTAACGCTTTCAACAAATGCGCGTTTTGCAATAAAATCAAGCTGCAACGCGATGGATGAATTTAAAATAAGGTAAAATGAACAAAAAGCAATGGTACGAATCGCTGTTTGAGAATTACGGCCAGAAATACGACAATGAGAATTTTACCCGGGGTACGGTGGGTGAATGTGATTTTATTGAACATGAACTCAATGCTGATAAATCATTGAATATACTGGATATCGGATGCGGCACTGGAAGACATGCCATTGAATTGTCAAAAAGAGGATATACGGTTACCGGGATTGATTTATCAGAAACACAACTCATCCGGGCAAGGGAAAAAGCAGAAAGGGATCACCTCAGCATTAATTTTATAAAGCAGGATGCAAGAAATTTGTCCTTTAACGGTGAATTTGATATGGCCATCATGCTTTGTGAAGGTGGCTTTCCATTGATGGAAACGGATGAAATGAATTATGAGATTCTGAAGGGTGCGACAAAATCGCTCAGAGCGCATGGGAAATTTATATTTACCACACTCAACGGACTTTTCCCATTATATCATTCTGTTGAAGAATTTTGTGCTTCAGAATCCGGAGAAGGGAATGCGACCTATCGGAGCAATACGTTTGATTTAATGACATTTCGCGACCATAATATTACTGAATTTGAAGACGATTCAGGAAATATAAAAAGGCTTGAATGCAACGAAAGATACTATGTACCCAGTGAAATAACCTGGGTATTAAAATCGCTTGGATACAAAAAAATTGAAATATTTGGAGCGAAACTCGGAGCATTTTCGAGAACGGACACATTGACAACCGAAGATTTTGAAATGCTGGTTATTGCTGAAAAATAATGATGATCTTGAATTGAAAAACCACCGATAACCTTTGTATATTTGATATCAGTTTGATTGTCCATACAAAGAATCATCATTTAATATTCCCGCATCATGAAAGCAAGACACATTGAAAAATTTATTGGTTTATTGACGCTGCTACTTGTCATCTCCCTGGCCTCATGTAAAAAAGACAATCCGGCGCCTTCGCACAGCGAGTCGGCGTTACAGGGAACGACCTTCTGGGAATGTGCATTGCTGGAGGTAAATCCCGATACGACGGCTTATTTTTATCTCATCACGCTGTCGCTGGATGGAAAACAGTTGACGGGAGAGGTTTTTGTACGCGACTCCGCAGATCAGGAACCAGGTACAATAATGGGCGTGATTGAGCAGGACAGTGTCTTCTTTACTGCCGATTTCGGGAATAATAAACTGGATTTCAGCTTCCGTGGAGTGGCGGTGGATGATGCGGAACGGCACAATCTTGAAGGATCAGTGCAATCTGTCCTGCCTCAATCCGGCGGTAACAATGAACAGATCATCATTGTAAGCTCCACCCTCGACTTCCGCTGTCCCGATGTCTTTCCCGATAATCCGTCTGTTTTCAGAAAAGTCAGCGCTTCGGAACATCCCAATGACTCCGCGGTCATCTTTATCCACGGCATGACCGGGGATCTCACGCATTGGGACAAGGTCATCGAACTGTTAACGGCCGATTTCAAAAAGCGCCATGATGTTTACGTGTATCAATATAACTGGAAAGATTCGATCATGACGAACGGGAGGATATTGCTCGACTCGGTACAGAAAGCCGGCCTGACCAACCCGATCATTGTGGCCCATTCCATGGGAGGGCTGGTGGCAAGGGCTTACATTGCGAAAGGAGGAGCGATTGCCACCCTGGTTGCCCTCGGAACGCCCCATCTCGGAAGTCCCCTGGCAACCCTGGTAAAACTCCTCTGCTTTATCAATTTCCCGGGGCCCAAAGACATGGCGCCTCAATCTGTTTGTATTAAATCGTTGCTTGCCAGTACAAGCGATGCTCAGAACAGGAAGAGGTATGTTGTTTTTGCAGGCCAGATGAAAGGGAGTTTCAAAATCGTGAATCACCGCCTGAAATGGGTCTGGGCTGAAGATTATTACGATATCATGGACAAAGTTGGCTTTGATGCCTTTGTCCTGTTTAAAAGTCCTCCCAACGACGGACTGGTAACACTCTCCTCAGGCCTTTTTGAAGGGTACCCCGTTAAGGAGAGAAAACCCATCCTCGAATGGGTTGACCATAAAAACCTTCGGAACCCCGGTATTTCGACCCAAGTGATGGATTACATCAACGCGCTGTAACGGTTAATTGGGTCTCGACCCCCAATTGGACAATACGCTCACTTGTACCACCTTCCGCCAGTTGTCTTTATTTTCCACGAAACATGGTCATATCTCTTGTATAATTGCAGCTTCCCGAATCAAAAAAGTAAAAACCACCTATCTTTGTGTAAAGTTACAACCTCATTCAACGTTTATAACATAGATAAAATTTTGCGCGGCACCCAACGGATGTGTTCCTCTTTCTATTTCACTCGCATTTGTTACGACACAATACTGATCAGCAGTTTATCATGAAAAATGCCCATCGTTATTCAGAAGCTGAAACCCTGCGCCAAAAGGCGGAAGAGCTGCTGAAATCGAAATCAGAAGCCCAAATACTGGAGCTTATTGAGGAGCTGGCCTTTCAGAATGAGGAGAAAGCAAAACGTGCAGATGAGCTGGTCATTGCCAATAAAGAGCTTGCTTATCAAAATGAAGAGAAGGAAAAAAGGGCTGATGAATTAAGCACTGCAGTGGCCTATTCACTGAAACTCACGCATGAACTCCAGGTGTATCAGGTTGAGTTGGAAATACAAAATGATGAGCTTAAAAGGGCAAAGGAGCAGATAGCAAAGGCAGCCAACGACAAATATGCTGAATTATACGATTTTAGCCCATCGGGATATTTTACACTTTCCAAAGAAGGGAAAATTATAGAGTTAAACCTGTGCGGAGCAACGATGTTAGGCGGGGAACGCGCGCATTTTAAAAATGCACAGTTTGATTTTTTTGTTTCTGATGATACAAAAACAAACTTTAGTCTCTTTCTTTCACGGGTATTCTCAGCTAAAGCCAAAGAAACCTGCAAGGTAACCATCTCATCAACGAGCAATTTACCAATGTATATTCTCCTTTCAGGCATATCAGCCGGACAAGGAGAACAATGCCTGGTGACTGCGGTTGATATCACCGGGCGCAAGCTTACGGAGGATGCACTGCGAAAAAGCGAAGAACTGCTCAAAACAGTTGTTTCCAACAGCAGCGACCTCACTACGCTTACCGATGTTAATGGCATTGTACTCTTTGTCAGTCCGCAATGTGAATCCGTTCTCGGATATCCGGTTGATAAATTTATCGGGCTTCAAATACCCGACATCATTCATCCCGATGATGTTGAGATGGTCAGGTTAGCCTGGGGTGGGGTATATCATGAAGGGAAGGAACTAAGAGAATTCGAATATCGGATTATTGATGAGCAAGGTGCAACAAGGTGGGTGTCTCATTCTGCAAAGAAATACTTTATCAATGAGATAGCGATTGGGGTGGTGAGTACTATTCGTAACATCACCGACCGTAAGAATTCTGAGCATGCGATGAAAGCAAGCGAAGTAAAATACAAAACCATGTTAAATGCTTCTCCCGACGCAATGGTATTAATCGACCTTAAAGGGATGATCACCGAAGCTTCTGAAATGGGGCTGCATTTATTTGGCGTCGATACCAGGGATGACCTGGTGGGCAAAGAAATTTTTCAATTCGTTCCAACAGAAGCGAATGAAATATTCAGGGAAATGCTTGTAACGACAGCGAACGAAGGGTTTACACAAAATATCGGGTTGATTGTTAAAAAGAAAGACCAATCCCTGTTTACCAGTGAGATCAGCGCCACCATTATGCAAGACCAACATGGGGCGCCCATTTCATTTATGATCATCATACGCGATATTTCACACCGTAAGAAAATGGAGGCAAAGCAGATCCATGCCGACCGCCTGACGACGCTTGGAGAAATGGCCGCGGGTATTGCGCATGAGATCAACCAGCCCTTAAATATCATTTCGATGGTACTAGATAGAATTCTATTTGAGATTGCCAAACCCGAAATGGTCGATGTGGAATTCCTAAAAATCAAATCAGACAAGATTTTCGAAAACATAACCCGTATCAGAGATATTATTGATCATGTAAAGGCTTTCTCGAGTAGCCGCGATGATTACATGCTCGCAGCTTTCAATGTAAATTCTAGCATTGTAAATGCCACTTCAATGATTTTGGAACAATTCAAACACCATGGCATCAACCTGAATCTGCAGCTTGAACAGCAAATTCCGCCAACAATTGGCAATACCTATAAATTTGAGCAGGTTATCCTTAATTTGCTGGCCAATGCCAAGGATGCAATGACCGAGAAGAAAAGGAAACAGACTAACGATTTTGAAATGCTTGTTGGGATCAGATCCTGGCAGGAAAATCACTGTATTCTCGTTGAAATTACAGATAATGGGATTGGTCTCAACAAGGAAGATATCCCTCATATTATGCTTCCTTTTTATACAACAAAGGAAGAAGGAAAGGGAACAGGACTCGGCTTATCGATATATCAACAGATCATGAAGGAAATGGGCGGAACCATTGAAATAACGAGTGACAGCTTATCCGGGACAAAATTCAGACTGGTTTTACCTGTGCAAAAGAAAAAGTAAAGATGGAAAGAAATGACAGTACTAACCTCCTGCGCCAAAAAGCAGAAGAACTTCTGAGAAAGAAAGCAGAGATCGAAATTCTGGAACTTGTTGAGGAACTTGCCTTTCAAAATGAAGAGAAAGCAAAGCGGGCCGATGAACTGATCATTGCCAATAAAGAGCTGACTTTTCAACAGGATAATCTGAGAAAAATCGCCAGCCAGGTCCCGGGAGTTGTTTATCAATATCGGCTACGCCCCGATGGCACCTCCTGTTTCCCCTATGCCAGTGAGGCCATCAAGGAGATATACCGGGTAAGCCCCGATGAGGTTCGTGACGATGCATCAGCTGTATTCACAAACCTTCACCCGGATGACCTTGCCAGTGTGGCTGATACCATACAGGCATCAGCTCAAAACCTGTCGCCCTGGCAACATGAATACCGTGTAAAATTTTCCGACGGCACAATCCGCTCGCTTTACGGCAATGCTTTGCCGCAGCGGGAGGCTGACGGATCAGTACTCTGGCATGGATTCATCACCGACATCACCGAACGCAAGCAGATGGAGGAAGAACTAAAACTGGCATCTGTTCGTTTGGAATTAGCCGCTCGTGCCGGTGGTGTTGGTGTATGGGACTACAATGTTGTTAAAAACATCATGTCGTGGGACGACCAGATGTGTGCACTTTATAGAATTGACAGAAAGGACTTCATCGACGTGTATCAAGCCTGGAAGTTTGGTGTTCATCCCGGTGATTCGGAGCGTGTCGAAAAGGAAATCCAGAGTACGATACGCGGTGACAAAGAGTTTGATACCGAGTTCAGGATTGTTTGGCCGGACAGTTCTGTCCACAATATCAAGGCCTTGGCTGCGGTTCAACGCGATGGGTCAGGAAATGCGCTGCACATGATCGGTATGAACTGGGACATCACTGAACTCCGGAAAGCAGAGAAAGAAAAACTGGATGATTCGGAAAACAGGTATCGTTCGATTTTCAATGGTAGTCCCGATGGAATTATGGTCGTTGATGAGCAAACCAAAATGATTATTTATGCGAATTCGTCTCAATGTCTGCTGCTTGGATATGCCGAAGAGGAGCTTAAAACGATGACCATTGCCGGGATTCATCCTGCAGATACTTTTCCAGATGCCATTGCCATGTTTGAAAGTATTTCGCGCGGGGAGAAAACCATTGCCGGAAATATTCAATGTGTTAAAAAGAATAGAGAAATTTTTTACGTAGATATTGCTGCGAGTTTCTTAACCATCAACGGACGGAAATGCATCGTAGGATTCTTCAGGGACATTACCCAGCACAGGGATGCGGAGGAGGAATTAAAGAATAAGGCATCGCTGCTTACCAACCTTATCATCAACTTGCATGAAGGTGTTTTGCTGGAAGATTCAACCAGGAAGATTTTAATAACCAACCAGCTGTTTTGCGATATGTTTGGCATTCCTGTTCCTCCCGAAGCGCTCCTTGGCGCTGATTGCTCAAACGCAGCGGAAGAGAGTAAAATGTTTTTCAAAAACCCCGACAAATTTATTGCTGATATCAAGTTAATTCTGGCCAAAAAACAAGCAGTTCTCAACGACGAGCTGGAATTAGTGGATGGAAGGTTTCTCGAACGGGATTATATTCCTACATACCTTAATCATGAATATAGCGGTCATTTATGGAAATACAGAGACATTACCCAGAGCAAGCTGGCTGAGGTGTCGCTTAAAGAAGCCCTTGTAAAATCCGAAGCAAGCAACCGCCTCAAAACAGCGTTCATGAATAACATTTCGCATGAAGTTCGCACGCCGCTCAATGGGATCATGGGATTCGGAAGCCTGCTTGCCGATCCGCACCTCACTTCTGAAGAGCGGCAGCAGTATAACCAATTTCTGAAAGCTTCGGGCAACCGCCTGATAAATACCATTACCGACTACATGGATATCTCGCTGATTGCATCCAAAAATATAGAAGTCAGCCTCAATCCGGTTAATGTGCGTGACCTGCTGAAAGAATTACAAGCCAAATTCCAGGACTCCTGCACCATCAAAAAGTTAGCGCTTAATCTTACAATCCCCAGGGAACAGGAACACTTCACGCTGAATACCGATACTGAATTGCTGCGAAAGATCATCGCCTGTTTATTGGACAATGCCATTAAATTTACCAGCCTCGGATCAATAACCTTTGGCTATTCGGTAAAATCCGGTACCATTGATTTTTTTGTCATCGATACCGGTATAGGGGTTGCCTCAGATGCGCAGGAACGGATATTTGAACCCTTTATGCAGGAAGATATCACCGATACCCGCGGTCATGAAGGGAGCGGACTTGGTTTATCGATCATCAAAGGGTTTTTAAAGCTGCTGGGGAGTGAAATCCGCCTTGAATCGGTCAAAGGACACGGCGCTTCATTTTTCTTCTCCCTGCCGATGGAACCCGGGATAACTGAAGAGAATGAGCCCATCGATCCCCCTGTCCTACATGCAGAGATTATCCGTCCGGTGGTTCTGGTTGCGGAGGATGACCTTCTCACGATGATGTACATTGAAGTCATTTTGAAACAGAAAGCTTCGTTTATGTACAAAGCAGTCAATGGCCAGGAAGCGGTTGATTTATGCCGCGCACATCCCGAAATATCTATGGTGCTGATGGATATTAAAATGCCGGTGATGAATGGATTTGAGGCCACCCGCGAGATTCGGAGATTTAACAAGGAAATGGTCATTATAGCTCAAACAGCATATGCACATGCAGGCATAAGGGAAGAGGCCCTGACTGCAGGTTGCAATGATTACATTTCAAAGCCCATTGACGAAGATGAATTACTGAGGTTAATACATAAGTATTTCTCAGTATAGTTAAGTCAAGGTCATCTTTTATATCTATATTTGCATTTTCACGATATTAGATGATTGATTTACAGTTATTCATATGAATGGCTTGTTTTCAGGCCACCGGCAATCTTCAGTCAAATTCAGGATTTTTTAAACAGATACAACTTTTCGTCATGATAAACCGCATCCTGATTTTGATAATGTTGCTTTTTGCAACGATGGCAGGGCACTCCCAGCCAAAGCCATCAGCAGCTGACAGTATAGCCCGTCTCCTGGCTTTATCACCCCAAGAGGACAGCAACAGAGTAAAACTGCTGCTGGAATATAACCGTTGTTTTTTTCCGACGGATCTTGACAGCTCTTTGAAGATATGCCGGCAGGCATTCACCCTCTCGGCTAAAATCAATTTCAGTTACGGGATTATCAAGGGATTGAACGGCATGGCTATATGTTATTGGTACCAGAATGATCCAGACCAGGCCATCCCAACGTTTCACAAGGCGCTTGCCAGGGCAATGAAGGATAACAACATCGACATGGAAACGAAAGTTCTTAGCAACCTCGGCATGTATTACAAAGTGCTCGGTGTTTCCGACAGCGCTGAAAAATATCAAATATTGGCTGTAAATTTAGGGAAGCAGCTTCAGGACAAAAGCCAGTACGCACAAGCGCTTTCTGAGCTTGCCACAATTTATTTCAACAAGGGCGACTACATCGGAGCCATGCAAAACAGCTTAGAGGCGCAAAAGATATATGAAGCCAAACACATGAACATCGATCTGGCAAAATCTAATATCAGGCTTGGCATGATCTACTACGACCTTAACGATTTTGAAAAATCAATAGGCGCTTACCGTATGGCGCTTAAAATCAATAAACCGCTGGGCGATATCAACATCGACCTGGCTGTTTTTCTGAACATAGGGCTTTTATATTCTCTGGTAAAAGGGGATCAGGATTCGGCCCTGATTTTTCTGACCAGGGCGCTGCGTATGGCAGAGGATAACAAGGATGAGGATACCCGTTTAAATGCATTGGTCAACCTCGGCAATATTGCCCTGTCCAAAGAGGATTTCAAAACGGCGCTGCAATATTTCACAGATGCCTATCAATCGCCTCTGATTCCTTACCGGAACATGCAGCGTGCCGCCTTGTTGGTGAACCTCGGAGGGGTTTATCTTGAATTCGGAGACCTTGCAAAAGCAGAGAAATTTACAAAAAGCGGACTTCTGCTGGCCCAAGAGCAGAAATTTGTGACCTACGAAAAATCCGCCTGCAAAATTATGGGAGATATTGAAGCCAGGAAGGGGAACTACAAAGCAGCATTTGAATATTCTGCCAGGTACTCCTTATTGCAGGACACCCTTGGAAGTGAAACGGTGAAGCATAAAGTGGCCGAAACAGTTTTTAAGAATGAATTGAAGGAAAAGGAAAATGAGAATATCCTGTTGCAAAAGAACAATGAAATCAAGCAGAAGACGATAATAATTCAAAGCTTTTACCTTATCACTGCCAGCGGGATTTTGTTGCTTGTCTTGCTTCTCTTGTTCGTTAACAAAAGGAACGGCCGCAGGATTCAGGCCATGAACCAGCTCCTCGACCTGAAAAACAAAGAATTGCATGAACTCAACCTGACGAAGGACAAATTTTTCTCCATCATTTCCCACGATTTACGCGGCCCTTTCAACGGATTTTTAGGACTGTCAAAATTACTGGCTGAAAGTTTGCAAGAACTGACGCAGGAGGAGATTATAAGGATGGCAGGGGCGCTGAGAGACTCCGCAGCCAATCTCTTCCGGTTACTCGAAAACCTGCTGGAGTGGTCGCGGATGCAGCAGGAGAGAATCATATTTAATCCTGACTCATCCCTGTTGATGCCCATGATTGCTGAAACCATGCGCCCGGTAATGGATTCGGCTATCAAAAAAAGGATTGAGATCAGTTATGAAATCCCGGCCGGTCTGGAAGTTTTTGCCGATAAACATATGCTTGCCTCAACCATCCGCAATATAACCACCAATGCTGTAAAATATACGCCCACAGGCGGGAAAGTTACAATAGCTGCAAAACTGTTACCCGGCAATTCAGTTGAAATCTCAGTCAGTGACACTGGCATTGGCATGAGTCCTGAAATTGTCAGCGATTTATTCCGGCTCGATGTTCAATCTAACCGCAGGGGCACCGAAAATGAACCCAGCAGCGGTTTGGGATTAATCCTTTGCAAAGATTTCGTTGAAAAGCATGGTGGGAAGATTTGGGTGGAGAGCGAGGAAGGAAAAGGAAGTACGTTCTACTTTACGTTGACAGGTGCTCCACATCCCAACCGGTAATCCATCCTACCTGAGCAACCTCATTCTTTTTTTACCATAGGTTTAAAGTTTGGCAAATTTTAGATATTCGGATGATAAACAGCAAAAAATTATTTTTTTATGGAAACCAAAAACTACACGATCGTTTTTAGAATAATACACTGGGCTATAGCTATTTGTATGATCCTGATGCTTATCACCATTTTTTTACGATTGAATTGGATGAACAAAAACCATATGGCCGACATCATTCAAAACTATCTGTCTTCCATAGATCAATCGCTAACGCAAGATCAGCTTATTGCCCTTGCAAAACAAATCAGAAAACCAATGTGGGATTGGCATATCTATATCGGTTATGTTTTGGTAGGATTGTTTAGTATAAGAGCGCTCATCCCTTTTTTGGGCGAAATGAATTTTTCAAATCCCATCAAAAAAGGTCTTTCATTTAAAGAAAAGTTTCAGTTTTGGGTATATTTAATTTTTTATGGCGGTATAGCTGTTTCATTGATTACAGGTTTATTTATTGAATTTGGTACTGCAAGCTTAAAAAAGCAAATGGAGGAGATCCACAAGTTATCTCTCTATTATTTAGTAGTCTTTATCTCTCTTCACATTGGGGGTATTCTATTGGCTGAATTAACCAACCAACAGGGTATTATATCAAAAATAGTAAGTGGAAAAAGTAAAACGACTTAGCTAAATCTGAAGCATTTCATTCATCAATTCCCTGGCTTCGAAGCCGGTTCCCAGCTCAAAATTATCTTCCTTTACGTTAAAGTGTTTTTGCGTACATACGCGTTTTTTTTAATCTTCCTTGCACAATACATATACATACCCTTTCCCAGGTGGCCGATATTATATAAAAATGAATTTTATATAATTCAATTTCATTCATTTAGCAATTTCAGGCCAGTTATTTTACCTTTCAAACCTTTCTGGTATGTATTTTGTGTTTAGTAGTTGCTTTTCGTTGAAAATCCCTTTATTATCATTAAAATTGAACTCCTATGAATACAAAATCTATTTTTATAATCTGTTCACTTATACTTACGGTGAACAGTGCAATGGCTCAATGGGTTTCCGACCCATCGGTAAACACCCTTTTAGCAGGGGTCGACACGGCCTATGCCTATGGCGAAATGGTTGGGAACAGCAATGATTCCGCCTCCTATCTGCTATACTACAAATCCACCGCTCCAAATCCGCCCTTCTTTAAACTTTACCTGCAAAAAATTGATTATCATGGATACCGGAAATTCGGGAATGATGGCATACTGATCGATCCGGGACCGAATAAGACCTGGGTTGCCGGAGTGGCGGTGGTACCAAACCAGGATTCATGCGTTTATGTGGCCTATTCAAAAGTTCTGTTCTATCCCGGACCGCAGGATACAGTCACCGCTATTTTCATGAATAAAGTGACCAAAAACGGAGTAAAATTGTGGGGTGATGAGGGAATACGGGTGAGCAAAGGATCCACCACCTGCTCCAGCTATTCTCCTTATTTACTGGCTACTGAAGACAACCAGGTCTGCGTTGGTTACATCACAATCGATTCAACACTTACGCCCACCGGCAGTTTACAAAACGTGATTTTAAGAAAACTATCGTCCGCCGGAACATTGGTATGGGAGTATACATTTCCCCAGGGGTCAGCTGAGTTTAACTGGGGAGTTTCCATGCATCCCATGGACAATGGCAATATCATGGCGATCTGCCGGCATGACAGCACCAACTTCAATGACACCTCTTTCATGCAATCGCTTTGGGCACAAAAATTTGACGCGAACGGTCTCCCGTTGTTTGCCCAACCGAAAAATATTTTAAGTTATCCCAAATACACCGGCGATTATCCCATGACCATGGTGCAGGTCGAAAGCAATTCAGAGGATGGTTTTTATATCGGTGTTGCTTACGACGAGGGGGTGATTACCATTCAGAACTTTATTCAGCAAATCGATGCCAATGCAAACACCCTTTTCCCTGAACCTGTTCCGGTAATTATTGATGCTGCCACCAATCTTGAACGCACCGATTTCGGAATCCGTTACCTCCCTGAAACGCAGGAATTGCTGGTCATCTGGGCTGAGAAAAATTTCACAACGCATACGGCTTCTATCCTGGGACAAAAAATATCCTCCATGGGAACTAGAGTTTGGGGTGATTCTGCAAAAGAGTTCTATCCCAAAATCTCCATGATGGATTCCACTTACGCATTTCTGACACTCCGGAAATCCGGCACAAATGAGAGCATCCTGTTTTTTATGAAAAGAATATCCCCTTCAGCAGCCATTTATTCCTATGCGAGTAAATTAGATCCCAGCGGCAACAGTGTCTGGGGAAAAACCGTATTACTTTCAAATAAATCAGGAAGTAACATTGGGCTGATGGCGCTAGAAGAGATCGGCAGTCAATGGGTGGCCTATTACATAGATCAGATGGATTCCGCCCATTACCATCAATCCAAGGGACAATTATATGGCCAGAATATTTTCAACAATGGAAGCATCGGAGTCGGGGTGGAAGAAATTGTTGCAACCTCATTTCCGATGACCGTATTCCCAAATCCTGCGTTCGACCATATTTCAGTCGATTTTAAATTGGCATCTTCATCAATCATAAATGCATCATTGTGGAGTTCAGACGGACGGATGATCCAGACCTGGGAATATTCAAAAGTAGCAGCTGGTCATTCCCAGCTACTCTTTGATGTTAAAGGGATTCCGGATGGCTTTTATGTTCTGAAAGTTCGTGATGGTAACAGATCTTCAACTGCAAAAGTAATGATTCGAAAATGACTCCATCAGAAAAAAACGGTTTCGATTTTTTCCTTTCTTTACGTTGCCAATTAGAAAACCAAAATTTCTTGAAAAGAATTCATAAAAAATAATTTCGGGGCTAAAATTAGTTTTGAACAAATTTTATAGGTGTAATATGAATACAATACGGATATTTGAAAAATTGTCGTATATTTATCGGGTAGAATGAAGGTATAATACAGGTATATATGTTTGAGAAAAAGATTGAATTCGATTTTAAAACCAACCAGGAAATCCTTAAAAGGATCAGTGCAATAGATGGTTTCAAGTCAGTCTGGCTGGGAATTGAGAAGAAAGAGAGCAGGTATCTCCGCGAGCTCCGTCAGATTGCCACCATTCAAAGTATTGGATCATCGACCCGTATTGAGGGTGCGACCATGAATGATGAAGAAATTCAATCGTTGTTAAATAATATCAAGATAACCAAGCTTAAATCTAGGGATGAGCAGGATGTTGTGGGATACTATGAAGCGATTGACATGGTATATGCCAATTTCCAGGATATCCAATTAACTGAAAACTATATTAAACAGCTTCATGGAATGTTGTTGAAGTATAGTGAAAAGGATGTCAGGCACAGGGGCAAATACAAGAATTTACCGAACAAGGTCGTAGCTAATTATCCGGATGGTCAGCAGAAGGTAATCTTCAACACTACTGAACCCCACCTGGTTGATAAAGAAATTATGGAAATCCTTCAATGGACCAATGTACAACTTGAGCAAAGCAGTATTCATCCTTTATTGACCATTCCATTATTTGTTTATGAGTTTCTGTCTATTCATCCTTTTCAGGATGGCAATGGCCGACTTTCCCGGCTTTTGACAACATTGTTACTTTTAAAGCATGGTTATTCCTTTGTTCCCTATATTTCATTTGAGAACATTATTGAACGACGAAAAAAACAGTATTATGAAGCCCTGATGTTGGGTCAGAAAAACCGTTATTCAAAAAAAGAAAAAATTGATGGTTGGATTTTGTTCTTCCTGGATTGTCTGCAGGAGATGATTGCTCTGTTGGGAAAGAAGTACGATGTTCATAAAGAAAAGGGAGGATATTTAAACCCCAGGCAGAAAGAGGTACTGGAAGCGATCCGGGTAAATCAACCGGTCAAGTTCAGTGATATTATTGCTGCCTTACCGGCCTATTCACAAAATACTATTAAGAAGGATTTGATTTACTTGGTTAATGAGCACCAGATCGAATCAATAGGTAGGAATAAAGGAACGGTTTATCATATCAGATCGGCTAATTCCTAATGCTATCTGTAATGTAAGAACCTGTCAAATTAACCAATCACAGCACATAAGTATAGACCACTGAATGTTTTGATTACCAGTGGGATGAGGTGGTCAATTAAATCGGCGTCAGGTTGACAATTATGCCTGCTCATCTAATGACTTTCGAGATCACTTTATTTTCAAATAGTTTTCGAAGTACCCAAAATGAAGAACTGCGGCTTCAAACGAATCATTCTGTAAGTAATATCGGGATATACTAATGGTTACAAGCCTTTACAACTAAAAAACCCAAACGATTTAACCTTAATAGTTTATCGTTTGGGTTTAATTGTTGTCAAAATAGTTGCCAGTTTTTTGACGATAACATTCTGAAACATCAGTAAAATCAATATGTTCAGAACTATTTCAGTGACCCCGGAGGGATTCAAACCCCCAACCTGCTGATCCGTAGTCAGCTACTCTATTCAGTTGAGCTACGAGGCCATTTTCAAGGGTGCAAAGATAACACATTTTTTAAAAAAAAGTATACCTTTGCAACTTTGATTTTCGGATTGATCAGAACGAGAAGGTAAAACCACATAAAACAATGATAAGCGTTGGAATTCAGAAATTAACTCCGGACGATTTCTATAAAATTCTTTTCCTTGAAGAGAAAATAAAACTTGACCCCAAGGCTGTTGCTAAGGTAAAGGCAAACTACCAATTTCTGAAAGAATTTGCCAAAGGGAAGGTGATCTATGGAATCAATACAGGACTTGGGCCCATGGCTCAATATAAAATAAACGGCAACAGCGAACTTCAATTACAATACAACCTGATTCG
>Ga0247844_1005822_pt1 | contig 15372 bp, 18 predicted proteins | sample LaCtaG_FD_192421 | JGI IMG/M metagenome (GOLD analysis project Ga0247844, IMG submission 192421) | Freshwater microbial communities from meromictic Lake La Cruz, Castile-La Mancha, Spain - LaCruzMarch201714.5m_1 | ecosystem: Environmental > Aquatic > Freshwater > Lake | place: Spain: Castile-La... | reverse complement strand
GCCAGTCCATCACCGCGCACAGGTAGGCGTGCCCTTGCGGCATCGGGATATAGGTGATGTCCGCACACCAGACTTCATCGGCGTATTCCACCACCCGCCCTCGCAGCAGATACGGATACTTCCGATGCCCGTTGTCCGGAATGCTCGTGCGCCGGGGCCGGCACCAGATCGTCTCGATCCCCATTTTGCGCCGCAGTCGCTGGATCCGCTTCCGGTTGGCCTTGATCCCGTGCTCTCGCTCCAGGAGCGTCCCCAGTCGCCGGCTCCCAATGCACGGGTCCGTCATGTATATCTCGTCCAGGATCCGCATGATGCGCGTGTCCTCCGGGTCCTCCTCCACGGGCCGGTAATTCAAAGTCGAACGCGATACCCCCAGCAGTTCGCACTGCTCCCGCACGCTCAACCCCGGATGATTTTTTTCCACCAGCTCGGCGCGGTTCACAGGCCGAGCTGTCTGGATTTTTTTTCCAGAAAATCCAGCTTTACTGTCAGTTCCCCGATCTTGGAATGCAGCTTTTCGCGCTCCCGCTCGAACTCCTCGCCTGGACCTCCTTTTCCCCGTTCGAACGCCTCCCCGATCCCCTCGCTCAACGTCTTTTTCCATTCCGATACCTGCGTGGGGTGGACGTCGTATTCCGCCGCGATCTGCTGTGTGGTTTTCTGTCCTTTGAGCGCTTCCAGCCCCACACGGGCCTTGAATGCTGTGTCGTGTCTTCTGCGTTTGGCTTTCATTTTGATGGTCTTTCAGGTTGTGGTTTTCCACTCCCGCAAGCCATCGCTTTTTATAGCTTAACTACTGGTCCGAATTCCGGGGTCCACCTCAAAGCTCACCTCCGCATCGACCACTTTCACGTGGGATACTGGCACCGGAGCCCAGCAATACGCACTCTGGGTTGGCAGCACGCCCGGGGGCACCGACCTCTACGCGGGTGCCGAAGCCCAGCGGACCTCCAAACAACTGACGTTACCCACCGACGGACGGCCCATTTTCCTTCGCCTCTGGTCGATGTTCAACGGCACATGGACTCAGTTTAACAACTACACGTTCACCGCTCCCAACCTGCCATCGCAAGTCAAAGCCCAATTGACCGCGCCTGCCAACGGAACAACGCTGTCGAGCGGAAACACAACCTTCACATGGAACGCCGGAACCGGCGCCCAACAATACGCCCTCTGGATTGGCAGCACACCCGGAGCCTCCGACCTCTACGCCGCCGGAGAGGGAACGAACCGCACAAAGACCGTGACCCTCCCCGCCGACGGACGCCCGGTCTACCTCCGCCTCTGGACACAGTTCAACGGTGCCTGGCAACAATACAACTCCTACACGTTCACCACATCCATCGCCCCCGGACCCGCGAAAGCCCAAATGCTTACACCAACGAACGGCAGCACCCTGACATCCAACTCCGTTACATTTAATTGGAACGCCGGAAGCCAAGCCCAGCAATACGCCCTCTGGGTGGGCAGCGCGCCGGGAACCTCCGACCTCTACGCCGCCGGCGAAGCCCTCCGAACAAGCAAAACCCTCACCCTCCCCGCCGACGGCCGCCAAATCTACATCCGCCTCTGGACCATGCTTAACGGCACTTGGACGGAGTTTAACTCCTACGTTTACACCGCCAAGGCCCCCTGAGTGGACGTAGGCAAGTTGAAGTTCAGAGGCGACCGAGCTCATCGCGTCTCTCGAACGGGGAAAAACTTTTATTTGTGCGTTTTTTCTCCTTGCACCTGATCCGGCCTCGTCTATTCTCCCCATCCCGCTCGATGTCGGGATTTGCAGTTCACATTAACCGTTCTTTATAAACTATGTCAGCACCAGCAGCCCAAAAAATCCGGATCCGCCTCAAGGCGTTTGATTACCGGGTTCTCGACGCCTCCGCGGCCGAGATCGTTGAAACCGCCAAGCGCACCGGATCCAAAGTGACCGGTCCGATCCCACTCCCCACCCGGATCGAAAAGTTCACCGTGAACCGCTCACCGCACGTCGACAAAAAGTCGATGGAGCAATTTGAAATTCGCACCCACAAGCGCCTGCTCGACATCGTCGAGCCCACATCGAAAACCGTCGACGAACTCCGCAAGCTGAACCTCCCAGCCGGCGTCGACATCACCATCAAAATCTGAACACGCCATGAGCATCGGACTTCTCGGAAAAAAAATCGGTATGACCCGCGTCTATGACGAAAAGGGTCGCAGCACACCCGCAACGGTCATCGAAGCCGGCGGAAATCGTATCCTCCAATCGAAAACCAAAGACAAGGACGGCTACACATCGATCCAAGTCGGATTCGACGACCAAAAGCCGCATCGCGTCGGCAAAGCCCAGACCGGGCATTTCGCCAAGACGGCCTCCACCCCGAAGCGCTTTATCCGCGAGTTCCGCCTCGCAGAGGGCGAAGCCGCTCCGGAATCCGCCGATCTCGGTGTCACCATCTTCGAGACCGGCCAATACGTAGACGTCATCGGCCAGTCCAAGGGCAAGGGCTTCCAAGGCACGATCAAGCGTCACAATTTTGCAGGCCAGCCAATGACCCACGGTTCGACCATGCACCGTCGGAACGGCGCCATCGGCAACCGTTCGACTCCAGGCCGCGTCTGGAAAAACATGGGCATGCCAGGCCACATGGGTGACGAGCGCGTGACACTTCAAAACCTCCGCGTTCTCCAAGTCCGCGGCGAAGAGGGTGTCATCGTCGTCAGCGGCGCGATCCCCGGGGCCAAAGGCTCGTATGTTATTGTCCGGCCTTCCGTGAAAAAGAAAAAGGCGGCCGCCAAGTAACTCACACACTTTCCCCTCAAAAATTAGGGGTCGCCGTAAATGGCGGCCCCTTTTTTGTGCCTTCGTTTCGGCGAGCGGGCGAGGTCCGTCCCTTCAGTCTGGAGCACGAAGGAAAATTCGCGGCTTGCCAATGCCAATGGTCCTGCGGGTATGGTCTGCGCGTGTTCCAAGTGATTTTTAACAAGATAAGTGCGTCCGAGATGGCAGCGCTTCCGAAGGACCTTCAGCTGGAGTTGCTGTCTGAGTTTCATTTTCTTCCCGGAGATTTCAAGTCGCTCGAGGGAGAGCAATTTGGGACGGTGAGCCGGGATGGGCGAGTGCTCCATCGCTACCGGGCCATGGACTACCGCATTTACTTCGAGAAGCATGCAGAGGGCCTGCTCGTTCACCGGGTCCTGCACAAGAATACGATTCGGGACTTTCTCTTTCGTTCGAACCTCCCGCTCGACGAGGAGGACTCCGGCCTCTCGGGGACAAAAGATTTTTGGAAGCTCATTCAAGAAGCCGAGGCCTCAAAACGATGAGCCTTTTCACAGAGGAGGCGACTCGCCTCGCCGAATTCCCCGTCGCTTCGGAGAGTATTTTCCTCGCGCATGCCGGGGTAACAGTCCTGCCACGCCGATCAGCGGACGCCATGAGTGCGCACGCCATGGCAAGCTGCCGGCATCACCAGGAATTTGGCGATGTCCTCCGGGATGTCGCTCGGACAAGGGCCGTCTGTGCAAGCCTCATCGGAGCGACGTCCGCCGAGATTGCCCTCCTCGGTCCGACCTCACTGGGCCTGAGTCTTTTTGCGAATGGCCTAGATTGGAATCAGGGCGACGAACTGGTCTGCTACGCGGACGACTATCCGGCGAATGTTTATCCATGGACGGCCCTCGCCGCTCGCGGGGTCGTCATTCGCTATGTTCGCCCGACCGTCCTCGGCCAGATCACGCCTGAACTCGTCGAGTCAGCACTCACTCCAAAGACGCGCCTTGTCGCACTGGCCTCCTGCCATTTTCTCACTGGCTGGAGAATTGATGTCGAGGAGATCGGACGGCTTCTGCATTCGCGCGGCATTCTTTTTTCCGTCGATGCGATCCAAACTCTGGGTGCGGCTCCGCTGAGCGTCGAGCACGTGGATTTCCTGAGCGCAGATGCTCACAAATGGATGCTCGGCCCGCTTGCCATCGGGATCGTCTATGTCGCCAAGCGAAATTTTGAGATCTGCCGGCCGACATTGCTCGGGGCATGGAATGTCCGCTCTCCCGACTTCATCGCGCAGGAGGAAATTTGCTTTGAGGAGACCGCGCGGCGATACGAGCCCGGCGTTCTAAACATCGCTGGTATGTATGGCATGGCAGCCTCGCTCGACATGCTCCTCGGTTTTGGAATCGATCGCGTGCAGGCCGCAATCCTCGACGTGCGCGACCATCTTGAGACCAGCCTTCGAGAGCTGGGCTTTGAGTTCCTTTCGCCGAATGCAGACAATCCGCTCCGCTCAGGAATTGTGACGGCGAGGCACCCTCGGATTCCGGCCCCGACGTTGTTTGCCGCCCTCGAGAGCGCCAATATCGTCGCATCGCTTCGGTCCACGCGGAATGGTGACCAGTGGCTCCGCTTCAGCCCGCATTTCTATAATACCCGCGCGGAGATCGACCGCGTGACATCAGTTTTCAAGACAGCGCTGGGATAGACTCGCAGGCGAGACATTGCGATTGACCCGTTGGAGAAATCCACCGAGAAGCTACGGATGCGCCACACCCTTTGCGTCTGCCTGTTGGCCCTCGTCGCTTTCGCTCCGCTCCAGGCGGAGGACGGAGCGACCAAATCCGTGCGAGCCGTCTTTTGGAATATCGCATGGTTCCCCGGCGGCGAACCGGAGGCGAGTGCTCCGCAAGCCGTCGACCAAATCGTAAAAGTCGTTCCGGCGATGGCCGCTCTGGCTCCCGATATTCTCGGCGTCTGCGAGGTTCTCAACGAGCAAGCCATCGACATTTCGCTCTACAAGACGCCGGGCGTGACCACTCAGGTTTGTTCGGCGTTCCTGGATGAAAAGACCGGGCTGCCGACCCGTCAGCAAATCGGGATTGCATCCCGCCTTCCGGCCATGAGTGCTTGGTGGGAGGAATGGAAGCCGTCGAAAGCCAATCCGAAGCGGGGCTTCACGTTTGCCGCATTCCAGCCGGTTCCGGGCCACACACTCCTCGTCTACACCGTCCACCTGAAAAGCAACCGAGGTGATGAAAAGGAGAACTTTGCGATGCGGGAGGAGTCATCCAGGCAATTACTCGATCACGTCGCCGCTATGGAAAAAGCTTATGCGGTAACCGGGAAAGTCAGCGTCATCATTGGGGGAGACTTCAACACTTCTCTGGATGACCCGAAGTTCACAAAAGAAAAATCTCTCATCGATCTCCAGAAAGCCGGGTTTGTTTGGTGCTGGGAGGGCATCCCCTTCAAAGATCGCGTTACCCTCCCGAGCGAACCTTCGAAAAACCCAAATTACCCTCCGTTCCCTGACACCTGCTTCGATCACGTCTTTGCAAAGAATGTGAAGCTTCGCTCGGCTCGCGTGGAGGTCGTTGAAGGCAAGCCGAGCGATCACCGTCCGGTCGTCGTCGAACTCGACTTCCCCTCGCCCTCGCCATCGGGTCCCACGAAGTGAGCACCGCTGCGCTTTTTCGGGTGGAATCCTGACGCCGGGCGAGCTATCATCTCCAGTGTGTTTATGAAAGCTCCCTTGGTTCCCGCGCTGCTCGCCCTCCTCTTCATCACCGCCATCCCTAGGGATGTTCACGCGCAATCTCCGGCGGCTGCTGCGGCGAACGAAGCCGCCTACGCGCTGTTTTCGAGCGGCGACTACACGGGTGCCTCGGCCGCCTACGAAAAAGTCATCAAAGACTATCCCACCGATGGCATCATCTCAACGGCCACGATCCAGCTCGCGTTCTCCCAGTTTTTTCTTGGAAATTTCGACCAAGCCCAGGCCACGCTCGCCAAAGCGCTGACCGGCCCGCCGCTCCCCGCTGAAGCCGCTCAAGTCGTCGACAGCTTTCTCCCGCAGATCCTTGCCTCCAAGGCCTCTGCCATGGATCTCAACGACCCAAAACGCAAGTCGACTTTTGAGGAAGCCATCAAGAAATACTCGGACTTCATTACGAAATATCCACAGTCTCCAGAACTCGAAAGCGCGGTCTTTGGTCGCGCGGTGGCAAACTACCAAATTCAAAACTACGACAAGGCCATCGAGGACCTGCAATCGAATGTGCAAAAGTTCGCCCAGAGCGGAACGGTCGCTTCGAGCAAAAACCTCCTCGCCCTCGCCCTCGCCACGCTGGGTGGTCAGGAACTGGCGAAGGACGGCGGAGACAAAACCAAGGGGATGTCGCTGCTCAAGCAAGGTGAGGATCTCCTCCGCCAAGTGATCGCGGAAAAGAAGGATATCGGCCTCATCAACGAATCTTACTTCCAGATCGGGGAGATCCTCTTCACACAAGCTTCGTTCAGCCCGGACGAAGCCCGGCCACCGCTCTTCCAGCAAGCTCTCGAAGCCTACCGCTCGATTTTGCCAAAGGACGAGATCATCGAGCTACAAAAAGAAAAAATCGCGGCCTTCCCTGCCCAAAAAGCCGCTGCCCTTCGAGCCAATAACCTGCCTCTCAAAAAGCAGCTGGATAAAGACAACGAGCGCGAACTCCGCAAACTCGGGGAGATCGAGGGGAAGCCGGATCAGATCGCCACGGCTGTCCTCAAGATGGGGGAGATCTTTTTCAACGCTCAGAAATACAACGAATCCCGCGTCCTCATTAACCACGTCACTCCATTCCTCAGCACGGACGACGCGAAGATGCGCGCGCTTTACTTCGCCACCATGACCTACGCGATGCAAAACGCGGCGGACAAGGCGGTTGAAAATTACCAAGCATTTCTCGCGGCCTACAAAGGCAACCCGATTGCCGAAAACCTCCCGTTTGCCCTCGGCAATATGTATCTCGCCCTCGGGAATCCGACTGAGGCTATCAAGTATTTTGACGAATCCATTTCACAATACCCGAACGGTCGACTCGTCGGCCTCTCGGTGGTCAGCAAGGCTCAGGCCGAGGCGTCCCTGCAGAATTTCGAAAGCGCCCTGAAAACATTCCAGAGCTACCTCGCCAAGAACCCGTCCCCAGACGTCGCGGTCGTCGCCCAATATGGCCTCGCCGGAATCTACAAGGACACCGCGAAGTGGGACGATGCGCTCGCCGCCTACAAAGTGGTTAAAGACAAGTATAGCGGCACACCGCAGGCGACCGAGGCGGACTACTGGATTGCAATCTGCACCCAGCAGAAGGGCGACAACGCCGCAGCCGTTCCACTTCTTCAGGCGTTCGTCGCCGCCAACGGACAGCATCCCCTCGCCCCACTCGCCATCTACGCCCTTGGCGGTGCCCAGATCGCGCTTGGCCAAAAGGATGATGGCATCACCACCCTCGCGATGCTCGCGGAGAAATACCCCGACAGCCAACCGGCACCCTATACCTACTTCATGCGCGCTCAGCTCCGAGCTGCAGAGCAAAAAGTCGAGGACGTCAATGCGCTCATGCGCCAGTTCATCGAAAAGTATCCGAAGGACGACAAAGTCTTCTTTGCCTACGACTCGATTGCGCAGAATTCCGTCAACCTCGCGAAGCCGGACGAGGCAACGGCGGCTTACCTTGAGTTTGTTGAGAAATATCCAGACAACGCCAAGGCCGCAGACGCCCTCGTGAAGATCTCCGCTCTCCAGCGGGGCAAGGCCGAACGCCTCGCAACCAATTATTCCTCCCTGGATACCGCAGCCCAGTCGCAGTGGAAGGATGCGATCCAAGAATCGCTTTCAACCATCGAGCTCCTGCTCACGAAATATCCAGACAGCCCGGATCTGGCCTCCGGACTCCAATCGATTCTGACGTCGCAGGAAATGCTTGTCCGCGCTCAGATTAAGGATCCCGCCGCCGTGGAGTCCTACTTTGAGGATCTCGCCGCCAAGACAACATCGCCTGCTGCGAAGAGCAAAATCCTCTTCACCCAGGCGGCTTTTGTGTCGAAGACCGACAAACCGAGAGCGCTCACCAAGATGAATGAGGCCTACAACGCCGAGGTCGTCTACTCTCCGGGCGACATCGACATTTACGGAATTGCCCTGCTTGAAGATAACAAAGCCGATGAGGCTGCGGCAGTCTTTCAGAAGCTCGCCAAGGACTATCCGAATCCCCCCGGAACGCCTTACAACCAAGCCCCAGCCATTGTTCAAGAGGCCCAGGCGACCGTCCTCTTCGGACAAGGCCGGGTCGCTCAGGAAAAGAAGCAGACCGCAGAGGCTGGCAAACTCTTCCAGCAATTAAAAGCTCTCTACCCATGGTCTCCAAAAGTTCTCGAAGCCGATTACGGCATCGCGGAGTCGCTGCGCGCCGAGTCGAAACCCGATGAGGCTCAGGTCCTCCTCACCGGAATCATTCGTGCGCCGAATGCCACTGCGGAACTCCGGGCGGATTCGTTCCTCCTCCTCGGGAAAATGATGGAGGATAAAATGAAGGCGACGGCAGACCCGAAAGACGCGGCGAAATTTCGCGACGGAGCCATCGATAGTTTCCTCAAGATCGCCCAGTTTTACGGCGGAGTGCCCGAGGCCGCGTCCGAGGGCCTCTGGCAAGGCGGCCAACTTCTCGAGGCGCAGGTCGCCGAGAGCACGGATGCCAAATTCAAAACCCAGCAGACGAAGCGTGCCCGAGATGCCTATCAGCAACTCATCAAGGATTATCCAGCCAGCCCGCTCGTCGAGAAGGCGAAAGAGCGTCTCTCGGCACTAGGCACACCGTGACCCGCAAAGCCCGCGCGGCCGAGCTCGCGAAACGGCTCCCATCGATTTACCCGGATGCCCATTGTGAGCTGGATTATACCACTCCCCTCGAGCTTCTCGTCGCCACGATCCTCTCGGCGCAATGCACGGACAAGCGCGTCAATATCGTCACCAAAGACCTTTTCAAGCGATGCCGGTCGGTCAAGGACTATGCCGAAATCGCCATTGAAGACCTGGAGGGCTTGGTGCACTCGACGGGCTTTTTCCGCAATAAGGCCAAAAACATCCGGGCCATGGCCGCGGTGCTCATCCGAGACCACGAGGGAGAAGTTCCGACAACTGTCGCCGCCCTCGCCGCCCTTCCCGGGGTGGGAAGAAAGACAGCGAATGTCGTGCTCGGAAATGCCTTTGCGAAAAACGAAGGGGTCGTCGTCGATACGCACGTCGGACGCCTCTCAGGAAGATTGGGCCTGACATCCCACACGGATCCGATCCGCATCGAGCAGGATCTGATGAAACTCTTCCCCCGCCCTCTCTGGACCGATCTCAGCCACTGGTTGATCTTCCACGGTCGACGCCGATGCCCGGCCCGGAACCCCGACTGCCCGGCGTGCGAATTGAGGGATATCTGCCCGGCGGCAAAGTAGCGCCTGAGCCTTTTGGGGTTTGTGTTGCGGGGTGGCATCCTCTGGAATATCGTTCGCGTCCGATCATCGCTTTCCTATGGATTTTTCTTTCACAAAAATGAATGGCGCCGGAAATGATTTCGTCGTCGTCGACAATCGCGACCTCACCCTTGCGCTCGCTGGAGAAGATATCTCAAAGATTTGCGACCGCCATCGCGGCGTGGGGGCGGACGGATTCCTTGCTGTCGAGCCTGGCCGTGAAGGGGCGGATTTTCGGATGCGGTATTACAACAGCGATGGAGGCGAGGCGGACATGTGTGGCAACGGGGCCCGTTGCTTCGCCCGCTTTGCGGCCAGACTTTTGCCGGCTTGGCCGGGCATTCTCTCTTTCGAAACCCCGGCCGGAATCATTCTCGCGCGCTTCGATGGGCCGATTGTCACGATCAACATGAGCGTCCCGAAAGATTTTCGAACGCCCCCCGCCCTGACCCTTTGCGGCAACAGATTTGAGATCCACTCGATCAATACCGGAGTCCCGCACGCTGTCGCCTTCGTTGAAGACGTGGAGAAAATCGACGTCCGTTCGATGGGAGCGGCTCTTCGTTGGCACGAAGAGTTTGCGCCCAAGGGAACAAACGCAAATTTCGCACAGATCACGCCCTCGGGGCTGATTCTCCGGACCTACGAACGTGGCGTCGAGGACGAGACTCTCGCCTGCGGCACGGGCGTTTGCGCGGCGGCCCTGATCCACCATCTGGTCTCGGGCCAACCTTCCCCGATTCCCGTCACGGTTCGTGGAGGAGATACCCTCCAAGTCGCTTTTGTCGAAGGCGAGCAGGGGGGATTTTCTGAGGTCACCCTCACCGGACCGGCAGATTTTGTTTTCGAAGGGGCCTATTCGCTGTAATCATCCTCTGCTATGACATTCGCTGGAACCCATACTGCCTTGGTGACACCGTTTCGTGACGGGGCATTCGATGCACAAAGTTTTTGCTCGCTCATCGAGAGCCAGATCCGTGGCGGCGTGGAAGGGATCGTTCCCGTCGGAACGACCGGGGAATCCCCGACCCTCAGCCATGAGGAACACAGCGTGGTCATCCAGACCGCCATCACCGCCGCCGCCGGTCGCTGCCTCGTCATCGCCGGGACGGGATCTAACGCAACTTCGGAAGCCATCGATCTAACCCGGGATGCCGAACGCCTCGGTGCGGATGCCGCTTTGTTGGTGGCCCCGTATTACAACAAGCCATCTCCCGAGGGCCTCTACCGCCACTTTCGGGCTATCGCGGAATCTGTCAAAATTCCCATCATCCTCTACAGCATCCCAGGCCGCTGCGGTATCGAGATTTCCGTGGAAACGGTTGTTCGCTTGGCTGCTGATTGTCCGAACATTCGCGCGATTAAAGAAGCGGGTGGATCGGTGGAGCGTGTGAGCCAGCTCCGACAGGCATTGCCAGCGACATTTGAGATCCTGTCCGGCGATGATTCACTCACCCTCCCCTTTCTCTCCGTCGGGGCCGTCGGCGTGATCAGTGTCGCCTCGAATCTGATCCCGGCCGAGGTCGCGAGAATGGTCAATCTCTGGCGCTCGGGCGACACCACCGCGGCGGCGGAACTTCACGCTCGCCTTTACCCGCTCTTCAAAGATCTCTTCATCGAGCCGAACCCCGTGCCTGTCAAATTCGCCCTCTCCCGGGCGGGCTCGATGCTTCCTGATGTCCGTCTTCCCCTTTGCGAAATGACGGAGGCCAGCATGTCCCGGCTTCTAAAAACCCTCACTGCCTGCGGTTTATGAGCAAAACACGGATCATCATTCATGGGTCCAAGGGACGCATGGGCCAAGCTCTCATCGCCTGCGCCCATGGGGACCCGGAGCTTGTTGTCTCTGCCGCACTCGACGCTGGGGATGATCTTGTCGGAGCCCTCGCCCATTGCGACGTTGTCATCGACTTCACCCATGCCTCCGCGACGCTCTCTGTCGCCAAGGCCTGCGCCGATGCGGGCAAACCCCTCGTTATTGGCACGACCGGGCAGACCGATCCGGACCGGGCGGGGATCCTACAAGTCGCAACGAAACTCCCGATCGTCTTCGCTCCGAACTTTTCGGTGGGAGTCAATACCCTCTTCTGGCTCACTCAAAAGGCGGCCGAAATTCTCGGTCCGGACTTCGACCTAGAGGTCATCGAGACACATCATCGCCTCAAAAAGGACTCGCCGAGCGGAACCGCCCGCCGCCTCGCCGAGATTCTAGCGGAAACGCGTGCCCTATCCTACCAATCCGATGTCCGCCACGGACGCGAAGGCATGGTTGGGGAACGGACTCGAACCGAAATCGGAATGCATGCGATTCGCGGTGGTGACGTTGTCGGAGATCATACCGTCCTCTACGCCGGCCTCGGCGAACGCCTCGAACTTACCCACAAGGCCTCCAGCCGGGATACCTTCGCCAAGGGCGCCCTCCGCGCGGCAAAGTGGGCTACCTCCCAGCCCCCAGGACTCTACGACATGCAGGATGTGCTGGGGCTCACCTAAACCGACGCCCTCTCATGAGAGTCGCTATCGCCCTCGGCTCGAACCTTGACGACCGTCTCGCCCTCCTCCGTCGGGGCCGGGATCGACTCCGACAGATTCATGACCAAGATGCCCCGTTCCTTTGCTCAAAAATCTACGAAACATCCCCTCTGGACTGCCCTCCAGGTTCCCCTCCCTTCCTCAATGCAGTCATCGAGCTTTCCACCTCCCTCCCTCCTTTTGATCTTCTCGCCCTCATGCAAAAGTGGGAGTCTGACTTTGGACGCCCGTCTTCCCATGCCCATCATGCTCCGAGAACCATCGATCTGGACATCCTCTATTGCGGGTCATTACATATATCGCATAGCATGCTAACTCTGCCGCATCCGCGAATTTTTGAAAGGCTCTTCGTTCTCGATCCGCTCTGCGACATCTGTCCGGACCGGAAAGCCACTCCAAAAAGTCACTCATTCCGCGAACTCCGCGATATTTTAAGATCGAGTCAGAATCGAAACTTATCATCTTTCATATATGATTTCTAATTAACATATTGAAGTATGTTTTTACTTTTTTAGATTTTGAAAAAGGATCCTGATTTTCTTCGGAGATCGAAGCGTGCTGGATGGAAGATTGCCGCCCTAACGGCCTACGACTATCCGACGGCGAGATTGCTGGATTCGTGCGATCTAGATTTCCTCCTCGTTGGAGACTCTCTCGGGATGGTTGTTCTTGGGTATCCGGATACGACCCACGTGCGGGTCGAGCACATGGTCCATCATACGGAGGCGGTCGCCCGGGGTGCCCGCGAGACATGGATCGTGGCCGACTTGCCAGCGAAGAGCTACGCGACGCCAGAGATGGCCTTGGAGAGTTCCCGCCGTCTCATGGACGCCGGAGCAGATGCGGTGAAGATGGAGGGCGGGCGGGAGTGTTTGCCAATGATTGAAACCCTTCGTGGTGCCGGGGTGCCCTTGGTGGGACATCTGGGGATGCTTCCCCAGCGAGTCATTGAAGAAGGCGGCTACCGAATTAAGGGAAAATCCGACCCAGAGGCCTCCTCACTCATCGAGGACGCCCGAATTCTTGATGAGATGGGAGTCAGCGCGATCGTGCTCGAGCTCGTCCACCCCCCCCTCGCGCAGCAAATCACGAGCGAGCTGGCCGCCCCGACGATCGGCATAGGGAGTGGGCCGGATTGCGATGGCCAGATTCTGGTTCTGCACGACGTCATTGGCCTGTCTCCGTGGTTCCGACCCCGCTTCGCCCGAGCTCGCGCGGATGTCGCCGGGAGTATTTCCTCCGCCGTCCGAGAGTTTGTGGCAGACATCCGGAGCCATGCGCCATAAAAAAAGTCCTCCCCGGACTCAACAAAAGTATTGCAGAGTCCGACGAGTGGTGAAATATCTCACCTCCCCCGAAAAAAGGAGTCTTAGCTCAATTGGTTAGAGCGCTACCCTGTCACGGTAGAGGTTGCGGGTTCGAGCCCCGTAGACTCCGCCACTCATTTCGAGTGGCGGAATGGCCAGAAGCCCTGATAAACACAAGCTCTCCGGGCTTTGTGGTCCAAAATCGAGGGGTGTGGAAAATGATGGGGAAAGCTGGTTTTTTTGTTACCCATTGTTACCCGCATGTTACCCGCTCCGTCATGGTATGAACGGGTTGGCGTCCGCCTTGTGAGCGGAAAGAAACTCGCTATGGCAAAATGGACGGTTACATTTTTTCCGTTGAGGCTCAGGGCGAGCTTCACCCGCTTGGAGCTTTCGGGGTCTGGAAGGCATTCTCTCCGTCGAAGTCGTGCTCTGCGAACTGCTCTTTCGCCTCCCGACAGGATAGGTTTTTCGAGGTAGATGGCCCGCAGAATCGCGATGAGATATTCACCCGACTACATCAACATCGAAAATGGATTCGCCTTCGATTGTCAAAGCGATCGGCTCATGAACGGGCGGCCTGTGTAGCTTCGGCGAAGACCACTTTTTCTGCTCGATCAACTCGCTCCCAACTGGGAGCAGGTCGGTTGTTTTTTTCCGTCAGAGTGGCGAGGATGAAAACGCAAACACTCCCTGATAACGACATCCGCCACTCCGATCGCCGCCATCCGGTGGACTTTCTTGAACCCCTCCCCACGCCCGATGATCAGCTTCACCGCATTTGTGAAGTCCTGAGCCGGACGTTCGGCTGGGTGGCCGAGGCGGACACGGTTGAACAAAAAGGGCTCCGGGCTTCCGTGGTTCTTTACTGCGTCCGGGCTGACCTGCTTGGCACGGAAACCCTTGAAAAGCTCGGGGCAAAGGCCGGAATGCCACAAGCCGTGGTTGACGAGCTTGTGTCGGATTTCTGCCACACCATCGGCTGGTGATGAACGCGCAGGAGTTCAAACTGGCAGGTGCCAGCGGCACGGACCGCGTTTCCGACCGGGTTCGGTCCATTCCCCTACGTGACCTGCTCACCTGGCACGGTTTTCCCCTCAAACGTGAAGGCGTCAGCTTTCGGGCGAAGGATGATCGCTACAACATCGTCATCCATGGCGAAAAATGGTTTGATAACCGGGCCGGTGTTGGCGGTGCTGGAGCGATTGACCTCCAGATGCACCTCTGTGGCGGGGACTTCCGAGCGACATGCCGGGTTCTGGCCGAACAGTTTCGGCCAGCAGCTGGTGGCTTGGCATTCCCGGAAAGTCGGGTTCGCGAATCCTTCCCGATTCGGCGATCATTCGAGGAACTGGCCTCTCAATACGCCGTGGCAAGCGAAGCCAATTGGCCGGTTGCTCACGACTACCTTGTGAATACGCGGGGTCTTGATCCGGATTTGATCGATCCCTTGCACGAGCGCGGATTGATCTACGCGAACAATCACCGTCCGAACCCGAGCCTGGTCTTTCTTCACCGCACGATGCAGGGGAAGATCGAAGGAGCGACACTCCGCGATACCCGCCATGACTCGACGTTCCGCCCATGTCTGGGGAACAAAACAAGCGCGTGGTTTTCTGTGGGGGATCCAATGAATGCGACCCAAATTGTGGCGGTCGAGTCTCCGATTGACGCGCTCAGCTACTACCAACTCAAACCGTCCAATCAGATAGCAGTTGTGAGTTGCGGCGGTTGCCACATACCCGACGAGCTTCTCTATAAATCCTGTGAGCGCCGGCAATCTTTTGTGGTAGCGCTCGATAACGACAGTGCTGGAGAGAGCGGGTGGCAAAGGGCATGGGATCAGACCACCGAATGGACGGGATTCAAAATCTCCTCCGACTGTCCGATTCGCAAGGATTGGAATGCTGATCTCATGGCCATGCGGCCAGCTGCTCAGAATCACCATCAAACGATCTGCCATGTCTGAAGCACTCCCAAACTTCATCTTTGGAGCGATTTATCGCACGAAGTCCGGACTGAAGGCTGCCTCGGAAACAGAGGCCCGTTTCAACTGTTACACGCCCGCCTCGCGGGACATTCCGAACGACGCATTTGTTGCCGATTGTTGGGTTTGCGACGCCCATGGACGCATTGATCCAGGTCTCAATATCTCGCCGATTCCGGTCCGAAAGGAAGACCTCGGGAAAATCATCAACACGATCTGTCACAGCCAGCGGTTGTGACTCCGAACCCTATTCTCATCATGCCACAACTGATTGCAGACACCCACACTTCCAT
>Ga0247844_1005821_pt1 | contig 15375 bp, 18 predicted proteins | sample LaCtaG_FD_192421 | JGI IMG/M metagenome (GOLD analysis project Ga0247844, IMG submission 192421) | Freshwater microbial communities from meromictic Lake La Cruz, Castile-La Mancha, Spain - LaCruzMarch201714.5m_1 | ecosystem: Environmental > Aquatic > Freshwater > Lake | place: Spain: Castile-La... | reverse complement strand
CTAACTGTTTCTCCACCTAATTTTTCTTCTTTGTCGAATTTGTTTTTGAAACCTGTTTCCCAAATAGTCATTAATTTTTTAGGATTCATGCTCTCTTCGTCGTCTTCAGAAGCATCAGATTCGTAAACCGATTTTTCTTCTTTGATTACAGTCCAAGTTTTTATACCATTGCTTATAATCGTATTTTCGCCATAAGAAGCATAAAATTTATTACCTTTTACCCAGCCTTTTCCAGTTTCGTTTTCATTTTGACCACTGTCTGCATTTTTGACATTTGCACTAAACTCAATGTAGAAAGATTTCAATCCTTTCATTTTTGTAGAAAGTTTATCTAAAATACCTTGAGATTTTGCGTCTTGTCCGAAGGAAACTGTTGATCCTAAAACTACAAGACAAATACTTAATATAAATTTCATTTCTTTTATTTTCAATGCAAATATCTAAAATTATGCCAAAAGAGAAAAGTTCTGTTTTTCAAATTTTAAAACACATTTGATTTTACTAGTTTGTGATTTAATTTATTTCGATTGCTTCATTCACTTTTTCAGCCATCAAAGCAATTTTCAAAACGTCTTTCATTTTGCTGACATAGTTGATTTTTAATCCTTTTAAATAATCTGGATTAATTTCAGCTACATCTTGTTCGTTTTTATCACACAAAATCAATTCTTTAATGCCCGCTCTTTTTGCAGCAAGAATTTTTTCCTTAATTCCTCCAACAGGTAGTACATCTCCACGAAGAGTAATTTCTCCTGTCATTGCAAGATTACTTTTCACTTTTCGTTGAGTAAATAGAGAAGCTATAGAAGTCAACATCGTGATTCCTGCACTTGGTCCATCTTTTGGAGTGGCTCCTTCAGGAACATGAATATGAACATTATGATTATCAAAAACAGATTGTTCCAAGTCTAACCAAGAACTGTGTGCTTTTAAAAACTCAAGTGCGATAATTGCTGATTCTTTCATCACATCACCTAAATTTCCTGTTAAAGTAAGTTTTCCTTTTCCTTTTGTGATGCTTGATTCGATGAATAAAATATCACCACCAACACTTGTCCAAGCAAGACCAGTAACGACTCCTGCAACTTCGTTATTATCGTATTTGGTACGTTTTCTTCCGGCACCAAGGAAGGTAAATAAATCGTTTTCAGTGATTTTTACATCAAAGCTTTCTTCCATCGCAATTTGACGTGCACGATTACGAACCAATTTTGCCGTTAATTTATCTAAACCACGCACTCCTGATTCATTGGAATATTCTTCGACTAATTTTTCCCAAATCTTTTTATCAACAGAAATATCTTTTTTCGTGATTCCGTGTTCAGCAATTTGTTTCGGCAGTAAATGACGTTTTGCAATTTCAATTTTTTCTTCGATGGTGTAACCATTAACTTCAATTATTTCCATACGATCTCTCAATGGACCTTGAATTTCCGCTAAACTATTTGCCGTTGCAATGAACATTACACGCGAAAGGTCAAATTCTGTTTCAACGTAATTATCGTAAAATGCACTATTTTGTTCAGGGTCTAAAACCTCTAAAAGAGCAGAGGAGGGGTCGCCGTGATTACTTCTACCTAATTTATCGATTTCATCTAAAACAAATACTGGATTAGCTGTTTCTGCTTTTTTGAGGTTTTGCATAATTCTTCCGGGCATAGCACCGATGTATGTTTTACGATGTCCTCTAATTTCTGATTCGTCGTGTAAACCTCCAAGCGACATTCTAACATATTTTCTACCCAAAGCTTCAGCGATTGATTTGCCTAAAGAAGTTTTTCCAACTCCTGGAGGACCATAAAAACAAAGAATGGGCGATTTCATATTTCCTTTAAGTTTCAAAACAGCAAGGTATTCCAAGATACGTTCTTTGACTTTTTCCATTCCGAAATGATCGCGTTCAAGAATTTTTCGAGCACGAACTAAGTCTAAATTATCTTTTGTGTGTTCTCCCCAAGGAAGGTCGAGTAACAAATCCAAATAATTCATTTGAACAGTATATTCTGCACCTTGTGGATTCATACGTTGCATTTTTTCTAATTCTTTGGTAAACAATTTTTCAACTGTTTTATTCCATTTCTTAGCCTTTGCACGCTCTTGAAAATCTCTAACGTCTTGAACCTGTGGGTTGTCACCTAATTCGTCTTGAATCGTGCGCATTTGTTGGTGCAAGAAATATTCGCGTTGTTGTTTGTCTAAATCTTTGCGAACACGATTGTGAATTTCGTTTTGCATTTCTAACATTTGAACCTCCAAAGTCAAGTGTTCCAAAACTTTAATCACCCGTTTTTCCATGTCCATTTCTTCCAACATTTCTTGTTTTTTAGAAACGTCAGCATTCATATTTGATGATATGAAATTTACTAAAAAAGTGGGACTATCGATATTGCCTATTGCAAATTGAGCTTCAGAAGGAATGTTTGGACTGTCGCGAATGATTTGTAACGCCAAATCTTTGATGGTTTTAAACATCATTTCCAATTCCTTATTCTTTTTGTCTATTTTTTTTTCTGTCAAAACATTTACTATTGCTCGCATGTAAGGCTCTGTCTGTAAAGGCTCAACGATTTCAAAACGGCGTTTTCCTTGAATGATTACAGTTGAACTTCCATCAGGCATTTTAAGCAAACGAATGATTTGAGCTACGGTTCCAGTTTTATGTAAATCATCAAAACCTGGTGTTTCCTCTTCTTGATTTTTTTGAGAAACAACACCAATAATTTTATTTCCTTTATTCGCTTCTTGAATCAGTTTGATGGATTTATCGCGACCAACTGTAATTGGAATTACTATTCCAGGAAATAAAACATTATTTCGCAAAGGTAAAATGGGTAGATCTTTAGGGAAAACTTGTTTGTTGACATTATCTTCTTCTTCTGCGGTGATCAAAGGAATGAATTCCGCGTCGTTATCCATTCCAGAAAAACCAAAGAAATCATTTTCAAATAGTGTACTCATATATTTTTTAAAGCGACAGATTGTCAGTTGTTATTAATCTTAAATACCCAAATGTAAGTATTTACAAGGGACGTCATAATTGTCAATAGCTATGCCAAATCTAAAGTTACTGAAAAAATGGCTTTGAAAATGACCATCTAAATCATTCATACTATTAATTTACCATCGACAACATAAAAAGACTTAATAAATCTAGAATTCCATTTAAAATTAAAAGATAAGTCAATGAATTTTTTGGTTTTTGAAAAAAAACATAAGTCGCAAAAAGTGGAATACTGACGTACGAAAACCAATAGGTTTGATCAGTGAATCCTGAAAAATGAATTATTAAGATAAAAATTGGTGCAATAAATTTGAATTTCAATTTTTCAACAAATGTCCAGCTGAAAATCGACAAAACGAGCAAAGTTAAGTGAACTAATCTTAAACTATCTAAAACCATTGTTTCTGTGAAAATGGCTAAATCTTTATCGTCTAGAAAGACACTCCAAAGAAGTTGATTGGTTAATAATTTGCATAAAATTGCAAGAAAATAGAGGTAGAAATACCATTTTCTAAAAGTCAAAATATCGCGCCAATTCCAAAAAGCAAATTGAAGAGAAACAATAATTAATATAAAATCAAAGATTGGAAAAGGTAAAATGAATGAACCTTGATCCTTAAATATAGAAAAACCGTAAACTAAAATAGTAAGAACAACAAGAAAGATGGTTCTTTTTTCGCGATTCATTTATTTTCCAATTGACTCGTAAATGTAATCAAAAGTAGATAAAATTTCAGCCTTACCGTCGATGACTGCAACATCATGTTCAAAATGAGCACTTGGCAAACCATCGGCAGTTGAAATTGTCCATTTGTCTTCTAAAGTTATCACTTTTTCAGTACCCAAATTAATCATTGGTTCAATGGCAATCGTCAAACCATTTTGAATTCTTTTTCCACGACCTCTTCTACCAAAATTTGGAACTTGTGGCTCTTCGTGTAAATTTTTCCCTAAACCATGTCCAACTAAATCTCGAACAACACCATAACCATGCTTTTCTGCGTGTTGTTGAATTGCCCAACCAATATCTTCGATTCGATTTGTAGTGTTGCATTGTTCAATTCCTATGTACAAACACTCTTTTGTAACCTCACACAATTTTTTCACTTCTGGTTTAACTTCACCGATTTCGAATGTATAGGCGTGATCTCCGTAATATCCTTTGTATAAAGAACCACAGTCAACAGAAACTATGTCACCTTCTTTAAACGGTTTTTCTGTTGGTAAACCATGAACAACTTGTTCATTTACTGAGATTAAAAGTGTGCTCGGACAACCATATAAACCAAGAAAACCCGGAACTGCATTTTGTGAACGAATGTAAGCTTCGGCTAGTGTATCCAATTCTTTTGGGGTGGTGCCTGGATGCATTTTTTTTGCAATTAAACCAAGAGTACGACTTACAATTTGAGCTGCCTCTCGCATGATAGCAATCTCTTCTAAAGTTTTATAACGAATCATGAATTTTCCCAAAAATGACATAGAGCGCAAAAGTAGTCATTCCAAATGAATTTTAAAGTTTGCAGAATCACCTTTGATTTTCATCTAGTATTTAAAACGTTAAAACTTTTTTTAATTTTTTAACTTTTGTTATATCTTTGACAAAAAAAGAAAAATGAAAAAAGTAGTAATGATGGTTGCAGCGGTTGCTTTTTTAGTAGCATGTAACGGCAGTAAAAAAGGAGCTTGGTCTGATGAAGATAAACAAAAAGCGAAAGATGAAGTGAAAAAAGTTGAGGCATCTTTAGATGTTTTAGGTGATAAAAAACAAGCATACGTTGATTGTTACTTAGAGAAAATCGAAGACAATTACGAAAGTTTTGATGCTGCAAATAAAGATCAAAAAGGATGTGAAAAACATGCAATGGATTGTGTTCAAGATATTTTTGCAGGTAAATAATTAACAAAATCAATAATTTATAAAGACCGATTCTCAAGATTCGGTCTTTTTTTTAAACCTTTTTTTTTAATTTATGATTGAAAATCAACAATTTGAACGTGTTAACTTAAATGATAAATCTCTGCTTGCAACAAGCTATGAGAATTGTCAATTCAATAATTGTGATTTCTCAAATGGTAATCTTTATGACTATAAATTTGAAGATTGTGAATTCTTTGAATCTAATCTTTGTTTGGTAAATTTAGCAGGTACAGCATTTAGAAATGTTCACTTTAAAGATTGTAAAATGCTTGGTTTACACTTTGACGATTGTACTACTTTTGGTTTAGCTTTTTCTTTTGAAAATTGTACTTTAAATCATTCTTCTTTCTATAAGTTAATAATAAAGCAGACCAACTTTTTGAATTGTTCTTTGGAAGCTGTTGATTTTACAGAAACCGATTTAACACAATCAATTTTTTCAAAATCTATTTTAAAAGATGCTGTTTTTGAGCGAAGTAACTTAGAAAAATGTGATTTTAGAAATGCACTAAGTTATTCTTTCGATCCTGAGTTAAATCGTATTAAAAAAGCTAAATTTTCGCGAGATTCAGTTATTGGTTTATTAGCGAAGTATTCAATAGAAATTGAATAAAATTACCCTTTTAATATTTTTTGAAGTTCTAAACTGGTATTCCAATTTCTAGTGGTAGCAAGGTTTTTAAGTTTTTTTCAATGAAATTATTTCTCAATTTTGTGGTTCCATAAACTGTTGGTAGATAGAGGTAAACAGCTTTTCCCGAAGAAAAGTGATCTCTTTTTCAAAGACCAGCATTCTTTCTTTCAAAACTTTAATCTCTAAAAAAAGTTGTTCTATCAAAGCGCTTTAATCCATCTGAAACCGAATTTTTTGTAAATTAAAATATATCAGTACTAAGGTCAGATGATTACCTTTGAAAGTGCAATAAATCACACAATAGTTGTAATTGAGTTAGTAACAACGGTTGATAAAATATTGATTATCAAAAAACTCAGACTCAATACTCCTAAAATTGTTAATATCCCCCTAAAAGCCCAAAAAAACAGAAAAATACGCTAAAATTTAGACTGATTAGTTACATTTACTTTTTGTTTTATCATTTAATAAATTTAAAATATGAGCAATTGTTTAAAAAACCTGAATTATTACCCAATGGGAAATATCGAAATCGAAACTACTGAAGAATCGATTATTTTAAAAAATTTGTCCAATTCTGGAATTGATGGTATTCTAATAGATACTGGAGGAGTTGAAGATTTTGTCCTTAATTTTAAAGAATTTCAAATTGGAATTAATAATTCCTTTAATGTTACGCATTTTGGAATTGACGAATACGGAAGATTGAAAGCATTGATTCAACAAACTTTCTATTACAATCCTAAGACAAATGCTGTTGAGGTGGCTTTAAATAGTAAGTTACTTGCACCAAGTGTTATTCTTAAAGGTGATAATGATGGTGTTGTTTCATTTATTGGCAAGTACATAACACCTCCTTACAACCCGACAATTAATTGGTGGCCGCTTGTTGGGGCAGTTGGATTGTATGTAATAAATAAGGTTGATTATAGTTACACTTATACTTCCAATTCAGATGGTTCATCTTCAAGTAGTCATAGCGTTTCATGGGGAGGGAAATTTTCATCTGGAACTGAAGGGGGACAATCAACATTTGACGGAATTAAGTTCAATGCAAATAATTTAGTTTTAACCTCTGATCAAATTATTGGAAAGGATGTACCAAGAAACAAACTTAGATTTGTGCAAATAACTGCCACAAATTATTCTGAAATTGAAATTATAGGAGCAAAAGTTTGCTAAAATGAAATCATTACTTGTATTTAATTCAGTATTACTATCATTGGGATTTTGGTTGCAAAGTTGTAAAATGGGTAGTAACGCTTCTGTTTATAAGGCTGACCGTATTTGGAGTTTCGATGTTACAGTAGAGGATTCTACTGGAAACATAGTTGATTCCTTTCAACTAAATATGAAAACAAGAAATTCCAATGTTGCTGAAAAAGCAATTAGACAAATTACGGTTGAATACGAATATTTGAAAAATGGAAAATCATTTGATACGGAAACAACTGGAATTGAGGATAATACTGAAAGAATTCATATTCATCCCCCAAGAGATTCTTATTTTGATGTTACAGAAGTTGTCCATTTTCCTTTTATCACAAAACCAATTGGCTCTGGTTTTAAATCCTCTACCGAAATGGTAATTCAGAAAGCGTCCTTTATCAATAGAAAGACCAATGAAAAAATTAATCTTGCCGGAAAAAAAATTAAACAAGAAATCGCTTTAACTGATTCTACTACTTTTTTATTCAAGAAAAAAGAAATAAAGTGTTACGTTGTTGAAGGAAAAAACCTGAACAATTTAACAGAGTTGGGACAGTTTACTGGTAAATTCTATTTCAATAAAAAATATGGCTTTGTGAAATTTATTTATACTACACCTTGGAAGTCAACTATTGAGGCTAATTTAAAAAGTGTAAATTTTAATTAATTTTCAAAATGCTTAAAAACCTGGAAAAACAATTTATCAATTAAAAAATATTTGCATGAATTATTCAATAATTAAAGAATCAACGATGTGGTCTACTAATTCGCTAAAAAAGAAGGTAGAAAATATACTAAACGAGAAAACGAACGAGGGTTATGAAGTTGTAACAGTAGCTTTTGGGTTAAATATGTGGTGGATGCCAACTGCATTTATCACGCTTAGAAAATAGTATACAATAAAAATGTAAAAAGATTTATAAGCAAAGAAATTAGATGAATTGGTTTATTAGCGAAGTATTCAATAGAAATTGAATAAAATTACCCTTTCAATATTTTTTGAAGTGCTAAACAGGTATTCCAATTTCTCGTTGTAGCAAGGTTTTTAAGTTTTTTCTCAATGAAATTATTACTCAATTTTGTGGTTCCATAACCTGTTAGTAGATAGAGATAAACAGCTTTTCCTTGACAAAATATTTGTTCACTTTCCGAACATTTTTCCACTAATTGAGGAATTAAATTACTATCTATTTCTTTCTCTAAAAATGTGATATGCATAAATTTAGTGTCAAAATTGAGTTGTTTCACAAAAGGATTTTCCATTAAAATTTTATCAAATTCCTCCTCATTCAATACAAGAACTGGAACGTTTAAATTAAAATTAATTTCTATCCCATTTTTTATAGTTGAGGCTATTTCTAATGTATCTTCTAAATTACTTTCGAAACAAATATTTCCACTTTGTATGAAAGTACTAACAGATTGAAAACCAATTTTCTCCATGCTTATTCTTAAAGCATCAATTTTAATCAAATTCTTTCCACTTACATTAATTCCACGAAGGATTGCAACGTATTTCATAGTTCTTTTTTTGTTCTAAAGACAATCAATCTGTCAGTCATTAACTCCAATTCTAAATTAAACTTCTCAGCGATATATTCCATTGTTTTCTTGCGATAAATGAAAACATGAGTAACATCCAAACGATAATGCCACGTTTCAAAGTCAATTTCATTTGAATACAAAAGTGTCATCACGATTAAACACCCGTTTTTGTTGAGCATTTTCGACAATTGAATCAATTCTTTGTTGGGTCGCTGAAAATGTTCCCAAACTTCAGAACAAACAATATAATCATACTTGGAATTTAAACGTTCCTCAATTGGTTCAAAATACAAGTCGTATTGTTCAATTGTGAACCCTTTATCTAAAAGCATTTTTGAAATTACTGGACCAGTTCCAGCTCCAAAATCTAAACCTTTGTCACTTGCTTTTTGATGTTGAAGAATGAATTCTGTTACTGGTGACACAAAGTTCTGATAACCAATATTATTCACATCATTGTTGTGCTTTTCGTAGTGTTTCTTTTCTTCTTCAGGAGTTAAATAAAGTTGTGCGTCCTTCACTAATGCAAAACAAGTTGAACAGTCGTAAAACTGAGCATTTTTCTTTAGTTTCAATTTAGTATCACAAAGTGGACAGTTCATCGTTTTTAAAGGTGTATTCAAAAGTAGGTAATATAATTCTCAAGCACTTCCTTTTTATTGGAACGAAAGCGATACCTTAATAATTTCTTTTACTTTTGCCACATGCGACTTGTTAAACAAATTCCACACGAACGATATTTGATTCAAATTCATCAATACAATGGAAAATATATCCTTAAAATTGAATTGGGACAATTTGAACAATTATTTAAAATCAGTGAAATGGATGTTATGAATTTAGATGATTTGGAAACAATGATTCAAGGTGAATTTCTTTCCAATTGTTTGAAACGCTTTGTGGAAATGCGCACCGACTGGCAAGAAGCATTCAATAAATTACAAAATCAAGCTTAATAATATGAAAAAAATTATTTCTTTACTAGTGCTTCCAACAGCAATTTTATTTTCTTGTGGTTCAAAAGAAGAGGTTAAAAAAGACTCAACTCCAAAAGTTCAAGCTCGTGATATGAACGGTTTAGTAATTGCTTATTACAGCAACGATAGCATCAAAGAAAAGTTTGAGTATTACAAACGCGAAGATGCGGCAGTTACAAAAAAACAAAAAGCATTTCAGTCTGAAATTCAACGCCGTACAACAGAATACCAAAACTTTTTGCAACGAAAAGACCAGGAAGCGAGAGGTGGTTTGTTATCTCAAAATGAAATCGCTCAAGCTCAACAAAAAGCACAGCAAATGGAAGCTGCAATCATGCAATATCAACAAAATGAAGGTGCACGTTTAGAAGAAGAAACACTGAAAAAACTGGAAGATATCAGTAAAAAAATAGAAGCTTTAGGTAAAAAATACTGCGAAAAACATAAAATCGACATTTTGTTAATTCATGGTGAAGGTGGTCAGTTGAATTATATAAATCCTTCAATGGATGTTACCACTGAGTTCATTAATTTCTTGAATGAGAACCAAAATCAGATCGAAAAAGACTTAAAATAATGTTGATAGCCCTTCAAAAGCAAAAAGAAAATATTGCTGAGTATTTATTGTATATGTTTCAAATTGAAGAGATTATACGAACTTTTCAATTAGATTTAGATAAAATAATGACTCATTTTGTGGAGCCAAGTATTCCAAATGTTTCCTATTTGAATCAATACCGTGAATGGTACGCCGATTTAATTAAGCAAATGAAAGTGCGTGGACTTGAAAAAGAAGGTCACACAGAAACTGTGAATGAAGTTATAATGGAGTTGGTTTATTTGCATACTACCTTACTTACAATTGTAAATGACGAGAAATACAAAACTTTAGTCGAACATGCTGCTGAATATTTGACTGAATTCAAAGGAAAAGCAAATATGACTCAACGCAACGATGTAGAAGCACTTTTGCATGCAATGTATATGAAATTACAATTGAAAATGCGCAAACAAGAAATCAGTGCGGAAACCGAAGAGGCAATGGATAAATTGCGTATTCAATTGGCTTATTTAGCAAGAGAATACAGTCGTATGAAAAGTGGTAATTGGGATTTCGTACAGAATTAGCCTTTGATTTTATTTTATTGTTAAAACTTCTATTTTCCATCTATATTCATAAAATATTGTTTACTAATTTTAAAAAATGACATTAGAAGAATTTAAAAAACAATATAGCGAAGACGACACACTAGGTTGGAAGGCAATCGATACACAATTAGCTAGCGTTTATGGTGAAATTGAACCCAGACATTATGGACCGTTGTGCGGTTTGCATTACATAGCAGGGGGAACTGACCCTATTGACGGCGTGAGTATTTATGATACTAAAAACCAAGAATTTCACAGACATTTGATTAGTTATGGAATGTCGGAATTATACTATGATGAAGAGAAAGTTGGCAATGATTTCAGTAAGTGGGGATTTGAATTTACGATGAGACTTGCGCCATTTCACGAGGATAAAGGCGACCCAATTTGGGCAATTCAAATCATGAATAATTTAGCGCGTTATGTTTATTCCTCTGGAAATTGGTTTGAAGAAAATCATTTTGTTTCAGCTAAAGGTCCCATTCGATTAAACACAGAAACAGAAATTACAGCGCTAATTTTTACTGTTGATCCTGAACTAGGTAAAATAAATACACCTTATGGAGAAGTGACATTTTTGCAAATCATTGGAATTACAGCTGAAGAAGAAAAAGCATTGGGTGAAGCACCAACTGTTGGACAAATCGAAGATTTAGTAGCAAAACTAAAGGAAACAAATCCTTTGTTAATCACAGACTTAAATCGCAAGTAGTTTGGAATCGAAAGCTTACTATTATAAAATCGGTAATTATTTGGCTTTTGCGATTGTAGGATTTTTTATTGTAGCTACTATCATTCGCTTGTATCCTTATACAGAAACAAATCTTGGGGTTTCTAACGGAATCGACGATTGGTTTCGCTATTGGGACAATGCCAAAGATATTTCAAAAAATGGTTTACTAATTCCCTCACAATCTTCAGTTTATTATGGTCCGGGGAGTTTTCTATACAGCTATTTCATTGCCTTATGCTTTATTCTTTTTGGTGAAAATTTGATTCCAATTTACTTCATTCAAAGTATTTTTTTGGCAACAAGTATTTTACTCATTTACTACGCTTTTCGTGATGAACTTTCTGGAAAAATCGGTCTTTTACTATTAATTACCTTGTTTCTTTTTGGAGTTTTGGACACCTATAAATATTATACATTCAAATTGTTAAGTGAAAACCTAGCCCTATTTACGCTAGCAACTTTCATTTATTTTATTAAAATCGGACTAGATAACCAAATTGTTAAATTTCAATTTTTGGCAACTTTTTTTCTGGTTCTTTCCGTTTTGATTCGTCCAACTTTATTTCCGATTGCATTCGTTTATGCCTTTTTCTTCGTCATTTATTACTTCAAAAACACCTTACTTAAAAAGCAAAATCTTCTTCTTTTGTTAGGATTGCTTTTCATAGGAATCACCATTTTAGGCTTCCGAAATTACTTAATTACAGGAACTTGGGTTTTCTTGCCAAGCGAAGGGACTTCTGATTCTTGGAAACAACTTTTGTCACTTGATTTTGATATTATTTATAAAAAGCTACTTTTTGCGCTCGGTTTTTTGAGTTCCTTAAATCCTGAATATTATCCACGACCGCATTGGTTTATAATACTTCTTCTTTATTGCTTTTACCTCTATCTTCGAATTAAAAATTGGAAAACCATTTCTTATTCAGAAATCCTATTCAACGTTTTTATTGTTAGTTTTTATGTGTTAACAATTTTGTTTGTTACAGTTGATTCTTATGGTTTTAGAGCTTTTTTACCTATTCAGTTTTTGTTAATTGCAATTTCTTTTTTGTCAATTGAAAAATTTATTCTTAGATTTAAAAAGGATTACAAAAACAAATAAATTATTTTGGTTAAATCTTGTCGCACAAAAAAGTTATGCATTATTTAGAAAAAGAGCTTTACGATAAAATTACTGAAGGTAAAGAAATTTTTGATTTTTTACAAAAAAGTGTACTAGATGGAATTTGGTACATGGATTTAGAAAATTCTGATATTCAATTTATTTCTCCAGAATTTTATAAAGTGTTTGGCTATGAAGATGTTGATATTTCTGAAATTGGAAATCTTTGGTCAAGTTTAATTCATCCTGATGATTTAAAAAAGTCGCAAGAATTGATGGCTAAACATTTAGCAAATCCTGAAATACCTTTTGAACAAATTATTAGGTACCAACATAAAAATGGGAATAGCATTTGGATTAGAAGCAAAGGAATTTCAATTATAAATGAGAATGGTAAACCAATAAGAATGCTTGGTGTTCATTCAGCATTAAATGTTTCAAGCTTACGAGAATTAAATAATCCAAACTTTAATTTACTGTCTCTTAAAAAAAATGAATTGACAGCAAATAGTCAGCAATTTTTTGGACAATTGTATGAAGATGAAGCTAAAAATAATGGAATCGAAGCGTTTTTTAATGATGTAAGTGAACGAATTAAACTGACCAATCAGATAAATTCAAAAAATGAACTTTTAGCACATTTGGTAGATAAGACAAGTGATTCCGTTCTGATTTTCAATGAGCAGCTTCAATTAATTTACGCCAACAAACAAATAGAACAATACATCGGTATAAAAATAGAAAAATATCCTGTTGAACTCTCTGAAAGTTTGAATATTATTCACCCAAGTCATCAAGCACAGATTTACGAAATTTACGAATCGGCAAGATTAAAAAAGGAAAAAACAGTTAGAGCAGAACTTTTAGCCAATCATGTTGAAGGCAAACTAATCTGGTTGGAAGATCATGTGAGTTTTGAATATGATGAAGCTGGAAACTATAAAAGAGCGTACGTTGTTTCAAGAGATGTAACTGAACGGAAATTAATTGAACTTTCCTTAGAAGAAGAGTCGTTGAAATACAAACAAATTGCTGAATTATTGTACGAAGAAAAAGAAGTTGGAAAAGAAGAACTTTATAAAAATTTGAAGGAATCAGTTGAAACTATTTTGATAGATGCGAGAAATGATATTGAAAAAGCTGGTATTCAAGAAAGTAAGTACATCCAATCAGCATTGGAACATTTAACAACAGCCATAAATGAAGTTCATAAAATAACCATTGAATCAAGTTCGCAATTTGTTTTCAAAAATTATTTTGTTCCAGCAATTAAGGAGTATTTTGATAAAATAAATATTTCATCAAGAATACAATTTGAAATTCAAGATTTATTAAAGGTTCGAACAAAATTAAATGAAGTTCAAAAGAAACATATTTTTAGAATTTGTCAAGAATTGTCTCAAAATGCAATCAAACATTCCGATGCATCAAAGATGGTTTTTAGATTTAATAAAATAGATGATACATTTATTCTTCTAGCAAAAGATAATGGTAGTGGTAAAAACGAATACAATGTAGATAAAGGTGTAGGCATAAAAAACATCCAAAACCGTGTCTATTTAATGAATGGAACGATTCGTTTTTTCTATTTTAAAAAAACTGGATTAGCGATTTATATAGCTGTTAAAGTTTTAAAATAAAGTAATCTTATGCTATGAAAGAAGTACAAAAAGTCGATTTAGAAGAGGAATTCAACAACAAAATAAGAAAAGATATTTCTACTTTCGAGTTCATTTGTAATGAAGTTTTGAATGGAATTTGGTATTGGGACTTAGAAAATCCAGAGCATGAATGGATGAGTAAAAATTACTGGACTAACTTAGGTTTTAATCCAGATGAAATGCCTCATACATCAGATTCATGGCAAGATATCACTCATCCAGATGACCTTGTTTTAGCAAGAGAGGTTTTACAAAAACATTTAGAAAATCCAAACATTCCTTATGATCAAACCTCTCGAATGATTAAAAAGAATGGTGAAGTAATTTGGGTAAGATGTAAAGCACAAGCATTTCAAAATAGTGAAGGTCGATTTACTCGAATGATTGGAGCCCATTTTTTTACTACAACTTTGGTCTTTAAAGAAAATGAATTAAACAATCAACTTGAGTTAAGTAACAAATCAGTTTACGGAGCTTTGCAAAATGATGAATTTGTAAATCCATCATCTCAAGCAATTCAAGAATTACTTCAACAACAAGAAAATTTAATTTCAAGAAATGAATTAAAAACTAATTTCTACCCCGATAAACTCTCAGACTTTTTTAGTAAATCAAGCAACAAACAAATAGGTTCTTATGTCCAAAATTTAGCTAACCTAGTTGAATTGCAAAATCAAATAAATTCACGCGATCATTTACTGAACTATTTTAATCAAAACACCAAAGATGGATTGTTAATTTTTAATGAAAAATTACAAGCAATCTATATAAATGAAGCTGTTAATGATTTGGCAGGAAAAAAGTTTAATCAATTCCCTCTTTCACTTACAGAAACCATTAATTATTTTCATCCCGAAGATTTACATGAATTAATATTAATCATTACTGAATCAATAGAACAAAAAAAAGATAAGTTAAGAACACAATATCGTGCTTTTTCAGCCGAACAAAAAACGGTCTGGATTGAAAGTAATTTTACTTTTTCTTACAATTCTTTTAGAGAATTTCAAAATGCATTTGTTATTTCTAGAAATATCACAAAAACAATAAAACTGGCAGAAGAATTAAAAGAGATTTCAGAACGAAGAAAAAAAATTGCCGAATTATTAATAGAGGAAAGAGAAAAAAATAAAGAAGAACTTTACACTGAATTACACGATGGCATTAATCAATTACTATTTGCTGCTAAGTTAAATATTGAAAACTCGGGCCTTAAAAACGATAATTTAGAAAAATCTGTTTCAAAATTAAAGATTGCAATTGAACACATTCGTAAAATAGCGCTCGAATCAACAACCCAATTTGTTTTTGGTGACTATTTTGTTTCTTCCTTAACAGACTACATTTTAAGGTTTAACAATTCAGCTGTTAAATTTAGAGTTGAAACTGACATTATAGAACCTTATATAATAAATGACCAATCAAAAAAACACATTTTTA
>Ga0247844_1005820_pt1 | contig 15376 bp, 8 predicted proteins | sample LaCtaG_FD_192421 | JGI IMG/M metagenome (GOLD analysis project Ga0247844, IMG submission 192421) | Freshwater microbial communities from meromictic Lake La Cruz, Castile-La Mancha, Spain - LaCruzMarch201714.5m_1 | ecosystem: Environmental > Aquatic > Freshwater > Lake | place: Spain: Castile-La... | reverse complement strand
TGCCTTGACGGCAGCATAGGTCGCGTCGAACGTCTCGCGCCCGCGGGCATAGGTCTCGCGGTTGAAGTCGCGGTAATCGGCCTCGTAAAGACCTTGTACCTGTTCGCCCGCCTGACCGATCAGCGCCGTGAAGTCCTGCCGGTGCGGCGACAGCACCCGCCCCAGGTAAGCCTGCATGAGACCTGCCAGTTCGGCCTGCTGGCCGCCGTCATAGCGCGTGATCACGGCGCGCACGGCATCCCATTGAAATGCCATCCCTGGCCGCCCCAGCGCGCGTGCGGCCAGATTTTCGCCCTCCTCGATCGAGCCGAAGGTGGAATGCAGCATGTCGAAGAACCGCCCCGTCGAGTCGAACTCGAGAAACGAGGCGCCCAGCGGCACGAGCAGGATGTCCGCCGCAGCCAGCCCGTTGATCGTGAGATAGCCGAGCGCCGGCGGCGTATCGAGGATGACGATGTCGTAGCGATCAAGCACGCCATCCGCGGCGAGCGTTTCAGACAGGGCATCCCAGAGTTTCCAGCCGCGTGCTGCCATGCGCCAGACCGGGATCTGGAACTCGGCCCAGTAGAGGTTCAGTTGCGCTCCGATCAGGTCGATGTTGGGCCAGTGCGTCGGCGCGATCAGGTTGGCTGCCGTCAGACCCAGTGCCTCGGACAGCGTGGCGTCCAGCGGCTGCGGCGCCTCGCCCCGTTCGGCACGGCGGCGGTTGTCGGCCTGCAGGTGGGTGGCATAATGGCGCGCGAGCAGCGGAAAGACCGTGCCCCATTCGTCTGCCACCTTGCCGCCGAAGATCGAGGTCATCGACCCCTGGCTGTCCAGATCGACGACCAGCACCTTGTAGCCATCCAGCGCCGCCGACATCGCCAGATGGGCTGCGGTCGAGGTCTTGCCCACCCCGCCCTTGAAATTTGCCACCGCCAGGACTTTCGCGGGCAAGCCCGCCGGGCGCCAGGGCAGGTAGGGTTTCGCCCGGCTGCCCTCGGCGCCGAAATGCGCCTTGAGCCGCAGCACCTCGTCCAGCGTGAACCACTTCGCGCTACCCTCGGTCTCGCTTGTGCCTTGCGGCAGGTCCGGTCTGGCACGCAGCACGCGGCGGAAATGGGCCGCGCCTACCGGGATCAGGTAGCGCGTCACTTCCCAGGTGGAAAACAGCCGCAGTCTGCGTTTGCCGCTGATGTCCAGGCCGCGCCGTGCCAGATCGTCGCGCCCGGCGGCGCAGGCGGCGGCGATGGCGGCAAATGCCGCCGTGTCCGGTGAAGGTCCAAGCTCTGCCAAGGCCAGGTCGGGGTCAAGCCCCACATAGGGCGGCAGGGGATCAGCCGGCATGGCAGGTCTCTGCGCCTCCTGGGGTTGGGTCATTGCTGCATATGCTGCGTTTTCGGGAAGATACGCAAAAAGACGGCGCATACAAGCTTTTTAAGCACATGCCTGTTCGAGCGGGCTTGTTCAGTGCTTTTTCAGGGGCTTTTCGGGCGCCCTTAGATCCGGTGGAGCTAGAGGTTGCTGTTAATTTGATGTTATTAAACAGTTAAGCTTCGAAAGGCCGAGCGGGATGATGCGCAACCCCATGATAAATAATATCTAATCGTGGACGCCCGCAAGGGGTGGTGATTCCGATCCGCCGTTCGTGCGATTCCGGTCCCCCGAAGCAGGCGACTCTGATCCACCGTTTTGGTGCCAGGACGCGGTTCCGTCCTGCGGTCCTGCGGGGCCTTGGCCGTGAAGCCCGCTGGACGCGCCTTGTGGATAACTTTAGGGTGGCTGCAACGGGTGTCACTGAAACCCCGAATCCTCGGGGGGTTCGCCAGACCCTCCAGAGCGGCAGGCAGGGTGCTAATGCAGGGCGGTAATGTGGACCATCGGGCAAGCCATGGCAGTGTCGTGAGGGATATCATGGCTCCGCTGCACCGTCCTGCAGGAACAAGGGCGGCGTAGCGGTGAGCCTGCCTGCCAACGCCGATCTGTTCTATTGCGATATTCTGGGCGCTGCCCCAAAGGATGATCTCGCCTCGATGGAACACCCGATGTTCTCGCTGGCGACCCGGCCGGACCTGAGGGTCCGCAACTATGCCCACAATGGTGTCGCGGTTACGGTGACGCCTTCGGTTCGCGGCCGCGCGACGATCCATGACAAGGATGTCCTGATCTTTTGCATCAGCCAGTTGGTTGCTGCGCTCAATGCCGGTCGTGCCGTCAGCCGCACCCTGCGTCTGACGGCACATGACTTGCTGATCGCCACCCGCCGCGATACGGGCGGTGATGCCTATCAGCGCCTGATCGAGGCTTTCGAGCGGTTGGCCGGCACCCGGATCACCACTAACATTACTCAGGGCGGCGTCGAGACCACGGCAGGTTTCGGTCTGATCGAGGCATGGGAAGTGGTCCGCAAGACCCGGGGCGGGCGTATGGTCTCGGTCAGCGTCACGCTGTCGGACTGGTTGTTTCGTGCTGCGCTGTCGCGCGCGGTGCTCACGCTGTCGCGCGACTATTTCGGCCTGCGCAAGCCGCTCGAGCGGCGGATTTACGAACTGGCACGCAAGCACTGCGGCCACCAGGCCGACTGGCGTATCGGGTTGGCGCTCTTGCAGCAGAAGGCGGGATCGGATGCGCCGCTCAGGGTGTTCAGGGCCGGGCTGCGCCGGATCATCGCTGATCAGAATCTGCCCGGCTATGATCTCGCTCTGGGAGAAGACGACATCGTCATCGTCACCCGGCGCCGCCTGGTCGAGGATGCTCAGACGGGCAGGGGGCCGGGAAGCAGTACGCGTGGCGGCCCCTTGTTTGGGTCCGATACTGTCGCGGCGGTGCGAGCCTTGGCGCCGGGTTGGGATCCTTACGCACTTGAGGCCGAATGGCGCGGCTTCTGGGTGGCCACCGGCCGCCCGGTCTTGCGCGCGCCCGAGCGCGCCTATCTGGCCTGGGTCAGGGGCCGGGTGGCACGGGGGTAGGGTGTGGCCCAGGGTCTGGCCCTGGCGTTTCGCACGCGAAACGGTGCTCGCCGTCAGAGGATGAAATCTGCCGCCACCATCACCGTGGTCTGGCGCACCAGGATCTGCATTTCGGCCGCGCCGTCGCCGTTCACGTCCGCCAGCACGATCACCGAGTTCTGCGCCGTCAGCGCCTGATAGCGCAACTCGCCCGCCGTGCCGCTGAAGGCCGCCGTGCCGATGAAGCTGAAGGCGTCGTTCACCCCCGCCGTCAGCCGGTTGGCATCGATTGCCGACAGGTCGATCAGGTCCTGCACTGCGCCGCGGTCAAAGCCGTTGATCGTGTCGCGCTCGGCCACGCTCGCCCGGCTGTTGGAGACCGCCGTGTAGACGAAGGTATCCGCCCCCAGGCCCCCCACCATGGTATCCGGCCCCTCGCCGCCGATCAGGGTGTCGTCGCCGGCGCGCCCGGTCAGCCGGTCGCCGCCGCCGCGCCCCTCGAGGATGTTGTCGCCCTCGTTGCCCCGCAGCCCGTTCGGGCCGTCGTTGCCCGTCAGGTGCAGGTCTCCGGCCCCGGAAAGCGCAACCAGCCGCTCGACATTCGCGGGCAGGGCATGATCGACCGAGGTAAACACCCGGTCGATCCCGCCGCCCTGGGAAAACGCGACCTCGCCCTGGATCACGTCGCCGATGTTGTCGACATGATAGGTGTCATTGCCAAGGCCGCCCTCCATCAGGTCCACACCCGCGCCGCCCTCCAGCAGGTCATTGCCCGCACCGCCAAACAGGCTGTCGTTGCCGCCGCGGCCCAAGATGCTGTCGTTGCCGCCCTCACCCGACAGGCTGTTGACGCCGGAACTCCCCAGGATAGTGTCGGTATTGCCGGTACCGATCAGGTGTTCGAAATTGCGCATCACCTCGACATTGCTGTCGCGGTCGGCTGCGGTTTCGGCGGCCAGATCAAAGATCGCCCCGGTTTCCGCCGCGCCAGACCAGTCGATGGTGTCGTTGCCGGTGCCACCGTCATAGAGGTCGGTATTGATGACCGAGCCGACGATCATCCGGTCTTCGCCCGCGCCCAGCAGATAGGTCTTGACTGCGCCGCGCCCGGTGATGGTGTCGTTGCCTGCGTGGCCTGCCACGGTGGCCGCGCTGGTATCGGCAAAGAAGACATCGTTGCCATTGGTGCCCAGCTGCCATTCGTCGGGGGCATAGACGGCGACCGGGTTCACCGTGTCGCGCGGATCGATGATCGTCAGCCCGATCTCGGCATCGGGCAGGCCGAAGGTGATCAGGACGCGGCCGTCACCGGCCAGTACGGCCTCGATGGGGCGCAGCGCGCCGCCGCCGATGTCGGCCACCGGAAAGCTCGGCCCAAGCGCCGTGCCCGCCGCGTCAAACCGGCGGCCGCGCAGGTCGGCCTGGTCGGTTTCGTGATACAGCACCAGGAACCCGCCATCCGCCAGCGCCACCACCTCGGGCCGGGTGTCGCTGCCGCCCTGGTCGCTGACCGCGATCAGCCCCGCCGCACCGGGCAGCAGCGCATCGCCTGCGTTCGAGTACAGGCGCATCGCGATATCGCCCCCGGCCGACCAGGCCAGTGCAAAGCCGCCGCGGGTCAATCCGGTCACGCTGACCGCATCGTCGATGCCGGTGGCCGCACCTTCGGCGGACAGTGTTCCGGTCACCGGATTGCCGTTGGGGGCCAACAGCATGTAGCGCACCTCGGCGGCGCCACTCTCGCCGCGGATGCTGGCCACCACATAGCTGCCGTTGGCCAGCACGGCGATATCGGCCAGGCTGCTGCCCTCGTCCGGCCCGATCAGCGTGATCGGCAGGGACCGGGTGCCGGTGTCCGGATTGTAGACATGGCCGGTGATGACGCCATCTGCGCCGTCGCCCTGGGCAACATAGGCCACCAGCGCCGAGGTCGGGCCCGAGACGACGACCCGCGGGTTGATCAGGCCGGGTGTAGCGAACGGCGTCACGTCCGTCGCGATGGTGTCGATGCCCGCCATCCGCAGTCCCGCCGCGTCAAAGCGGTCGATCCGGATGCTCTCGGTCGATCCGTCGCTGCCGCCGTCCTGATAGACCACCAGGAACCCGCCATCGGGCAGGGCGGCGATGTCGCCGTTGCGCTCGATCCCGGCGGTAAAGCTCTGGTTCAGGCGGATCTCGCCACCCAGCGGCTGACCAAGGGGCGAGAAGATCTGCGCGATGACGTCCTCGGCGGGGGGGCTGCCGGGCCCGATGCCCTCGGCACTGGTCCAGGCAATCAGAATGTTGCCATCGGACAGTTGGGTCAGGCGCGGGCCGGTCTGCGGCCCGCCGTCGACAGTGTTGACGTTCAGCGGCGCAAGCCAGGTGTCGGGGATCAAAGGCATCGTGCAGCCTTGTGCATGAGGGCGTCGTGCCGCAGCCTGCCACGGCTGGGGGTCATCGTGCCAGCACCATCACAGGCAACGCCATGGTGCGAATGCCGGAATGGCGCGGTCAGAGGATGAAATCCCCCGCGGCCATCGTCGTCTGCAGGTTGATGAAGATCTGCATGTCCGCCGCCAGATCCGCGTTCACGTTGACCTCGACGATCACCGCGTTCGGGCCGCCGAGGCCCAGGACGCGCACCTGCCCCGCCGCGCTGAAGGCGGCATTGCCGATGAAGCTGAGGGCGTCGTTCAGCGACGTCGCGGTGTTGGCGTCGATGGAGCACAGGTCGATCCGGTCTTGGACCGCGCCGCGGTCAAAGCTGTTGATCACGTCGCGGTTCGCCGCCCCGGCGCGCGATGCCGAGACCGAGCCGAAGTGGAATTCATCCTCGCCCGTGCCGCCGACCAGCGTGTCCGCGCCTTCGCCGCCGATCAGCGTGTCGTTGCCTGCGTTGCCGTTGATCTGGTCGTTGCCGCCCCGCCCGTTCAGCCAGTTGTCGCCCTCATTGCCCACCATCGTGCCCGGCGCGTCATTGCCCGATGCGTTCACGTTGCCCGCCCCGGCCAGGATGCGCAGGATTTCGGTATTCGGCGGCAGGTCGAACTGGACCGAGGTGATCACCGTGTCGATGCCCCCGCCCTGGGCGAACCCCACCTCGCCTGCGATCACGTCGCTGGTGCTATCGACAAAGTAGATGTCGTTGCCAAGGCCGCCCGCCATGAAGTCGTTGCCCGCGCCGCCATCCAGCCGGTCGGCGCCCGCGCCGCCGGACAGGCCGTCGTCCCCACTGGAGCCGATGATCGTGTCATTGCCCGCCATGATGAAGTCGAACATGGCAGTGCCATTCAACCCGGCATGCAGCGTGCCGAAGGTTGTCCCGCTCAGGGCCAGGCCAGTGGCGGTGACGCTGGGCACCTCGACCCCGATCGCCCCCTGCACCAGCCCAAGGCCGGTGACGGTGCCGCCGGTCAGCCGGGCGAGGAAGAAGTCACCGGGGTCACTGTAGGTCAGTCCGGTGCCAAAGACGGTGTGAAACGCCTGCGTGCCCCCCGGCGGCGGCCCCAGTTCGGTACGAAATGACGTCGGGCCGGGATTGAAGATGAAATTGCCCGCCAGGTTGGCAAGTTCGCTGAACAGGTTGACCCCGTTGCCAAGGTTCGAGACGCCAAGGATGAATGTCGCCATGCCAAAATCTCCCGTCCGGGTGCCAAATACCGCCAGAGCGCCCGCAGGCCGCTCCCCTGTCCGAGATTGGAAAGGTGGCGTCACCGCCTGTCAACCCGGTCGGGCCGTCAAAGCAGGAAATCCCCGTCCGGTGCCGAGACTAGCGGGGGGGGAGGGGCGGCAGGCAAGCCCGGTTGTTGACGCATGCAGGGCTGTCCCGCCGAAGGGCACGACCGGCGGTCTTCCTAGAAATCCACCCCGGCGCGTTCATGTGCCTTGATCGTGGTCGAGAACCGCAGCGCGGCCTCGGTGAAGGACGACCAGTTGCTGCCCAGAAGGTGGCGGCAGCGCGCCAGGCACAGGATGTCGGCCAGGGCATATTGCGCCTGTTCGGCCGAGCGGTCGTAAAGCCCGCGCGCCAGCCAGGCGATGCGCGCGCCATAGGTCTCGGCAAAGGCGCGGTAGGTCTCGGGCAGGTCTGCGGCCAGAAAGACCTGCGCGCCGGGCTGATCGCGCAGCAGCCCATCGAGCCGCGCCATGAAGCGGGAATAATGGCTTTGGCTGCGCCAGTGGTTGATGGCGGCATGCCCCTCGGGTGTCCAGTTCCGGGCCGCGTCATAGCTGTTGGTATCGCTGCCGGGCGCGCCCTCCATCCGCACGTGCAGCGCGATGTCGCGGTGCGGCGCCACGCCGGCGACAAGTTCCGCGACGGCGGGGGCGGGGACCAGGCGGTGCAGCAGGCGGTTCTCGCTGTCCCAGGTGCTGGCGGGGTGGTTCATCACATAGGCGGACCTGACATAGGCGTCGTGGCCGTCGCGCAGCATCAGCGGCGCGCCTTTCTGCGCCCCCGGTTCGATCTCCATGTAGTTCAGTACGGTTGCGCCGCCGGCACTGGCCCGGGGCAGGAAGCTGTCCTCGATCACCGCGCCGTCATAGACGAAGAGATCGGCCAGCCGCGCCGCACAATGGTGGTCGGGCTGCCAGACCACGACCAGTTCGCGCCCCGTCGCCTTGGCCACCGCCGCCGCCGAGCCTATGGCGCGCAGCCGGTTGCCAAGGCCATGCTGGGCGTCGATGTACAGTTTGTCGCGCACCGTCCCCCCCGGTGGTCGCGCAGGGGGGCGTTCAGAGGGGCGTTCGGGGGGCGGCAAGGCGCGTGGTCCGCTGGCAGCCAGATCGGCCAACCCCGGGACAAGGCGCAGCACCGGGCTGGCCAGGTCGCGGCGTACCTCCTCTGGTGTGACATCGCGATGCGCGCCGATGTTGTAGTAGCTTGGCACGAAGGCCTGCCCCGCCATCGCGGCCGGCATCCCCTGGGGCAGCCGCGCGCGTGGCGCGCGCCAGACCAGGACGCGCCCGCTGCGCTGCGCCAGTGCCAGGATGCGCTCGGCCATGGGGGCCAGTGCGGCGGGCCCCTGCGCCAGCAATCTCTCGTCCAGGTCGACGACCAGATGGCGCGGCGCGGCGGCAGCGGCGAGCCCCGCACCCGAGAGCATCAGTTCCACCTGCAGCCCGCCGATCCGGTCCAGCCGGCAGACGCGCAGCAGCAGGTCCAGTTCGCGCCCCGGCAGTTCGTAGGTACGCAGGCCCGCCCGCCAGGCCAGCATCTCGGTCGCGGCCAGCCGTTCGGCGGTGGCCTGCTGTTCGGGGGGCACAAAATGGATCGACCCTCCCGCCCGGACCAGGGACAGGTGTCCCGGAGTCACCGCCGCCACGCGGAACGACAGCATGATGCGGTCGCGGTTCCAGGGCGGCATGATCGTGGCGATCATCCGGTTGGTGCGGATCTTGTACATCGCCATCTGCGCCAGTTCGGCCCAGCCCGAGGGCATCTCGACCCTTGCCTGGTTCAGCCGGGCGGTATCGTCATGGTCGAGGTGCGTGATTGTGTCGGCGGCGACGTCAACACGTGCGGTCCCGGCGGCGACCAGCCGGTCGTAGATTTCGTCATCGTCCCAGCCATAGGTAGTGATGTATTCGTTAAAGCCGTTGACCGCCATCAGGTCGTCCATCCGCGTATAGAAAAACCCGTTGACGAAGGATTGCCCCGGCGCGGCCCGGCGCCAGTTTCCCGCAATGAAGCTGGCGGGCGGCAGAGGGTTTCTTGCAAAGAAAGCGGGTGTCAGAACGATGTCGGCATCGGCCTTGAGCACGCGTGCGAAGCGGGCCAGCCGGAAGCCCAGGTTGAAGGCATAGGACAGGATCCAGCGTGGCTCGTCCTCGGCCCGTGCAACCAGAAGCCGGGGGTCGGCGATTCCGGCGGCGGCCAATTCTTCTGCCACCGGCCGGTCCGAACCCCAGTCGACCACCACGACCTCGCCGATCTCGGGGCAGGCCAGCCAGGTGGGCAGGGCGCGGATCAGGTTGGTGGTGCGGTTGCGGCTGCACGTGACCAGCGACACCCCCTCGGGGCGCGGCCCCGCGGGCAGGCCCAGCAGCGCGCCAGGCTGCAGGTCCGGCCGGGCGGAGGCCCCTGATTGCGCGCTCATCGCTGCCTCTGGTTCCAGCGCCCGGGTCGCTTAGCCGCGCTTGGCCAGAAGCACGCCAGTCTGCCAGCCATAGGCGTTTGGCTTGGCCAGCCGCACATCCATCCAGCGCCCGATCCGGTCAAGCCAGGCCTGGCGGCGATAGACGGCGCGCTGCAGCCAGGGCGTGGTGCGGGTGACAAAGGCGATCCAGTCCTTCGACAGCATCCCCGTCGCCGCGTCCAGTTCGGCCACGTGCCCGTTCGAGGCATGGCCGGGGGACATGCGTTGCACCTCGGCCAGCGTGTTCTCGTCCGAGATGGTGATGTAAAGCCGCCCGCCGGGCCGCAGCACGCGGCGCATTTCCAGAATCCAGGCATCGTCCAGCTCGCCGATATGGGTCCAGACCGATCCGGCAAAGATGAAGCCGAAGGAGCCGTCCTCGAAGGGCAGGTGTGGGGCGGTGGTGTTGGTGAAGAAGTGGAACGGCGGCGACAGATGCGCCTGTGCCCAGTGGATCGCGGCAGAGTGCAGGTCCACCCCCCAGACCTCGGCCGCTGCTGCCTCGGGTTCCAGGTGCCGCAGGAGACGTCCTGCGGAACAGCCGAACTCCATGATCCGCTCGCCCATGATGTCGAACCCGTCGCCGGCGATCAGGCGGCGCATGATGCGGATGTCGTTGACCCCGCCCGACAGGTAGAGATCATCGTGATACTTGCCGTCCTTGACGCCATAATAGTGGCGCAGCGCAGTGGGAGGGATGCGCTCGGCCAGCGGGCGGGCGGCATCCTCGGGCGACATGGCATAAAGCGCATAGCCGGACTGGCTGCGATCCTCGGGGTAATAGGTGCCCGCCAGGTTGGTGGCGTTCATCAGGAGCGTTTCCAGTTCGCGCGCCTCGAGGCTGCCTATGGCGCTGCGGAAGCGTTCCTGGTTGGCCTTGGTGCGGTCGATCTCGGTCATCTCAACTTCCTTCGGCGTCAATGCGAGCCGCAGCGAAACGGCTTGGCAAACGGGCTGCGCAATGAGTGCGGTGTAGCATGTCCTGCCCCGGCGTCCAGTGGGCCGCTGCACTGCGGCGGGCGATCTCAGCCCGCCAGCCGCCGGACATGGCCGCTGACCGGGATTTCCAGCCGGTCGAATACCGCGCACAGCCGCCGCGCGGTGGCCGCGCGCCAGGTGTCAAAGGCGGCAGGGTCGAAGTGTACCGCATCCAGCGCGGCCGCCAGCGAGGGCGCGGCCATCGCGGCGTCGAAATCCAGGTGGGGCAGGTGCATGGTCTGGCCCAGTTCGCCCGTCCGGCTGTCATGGGCGATGATGACACCGGGCGTGCCGGCTGCGATGGCGGCCATGTTGCCGTGCAGGCGGGTGCCAAGCGCCAGATCCATGCCGCGCATCTCGTCGCGCCACGCGGCGGCGGACAGGTAGAACCGCCCCGCCTTGGCCATGAAGGCCCAGATGTCGATCTCGTCCGTCTCGGGGGCCAGCACCGCCGAGATCGAGCGCCGCGCGTTGCGGTCGAGTGCGTACCAGTGCCCGTTCGCGGCCTGCATCGCCGCCACACCGCCGGACTGCTGCACGTAAAGCCCGTCCGCCGCCATTGCCCAGGCAAAGAGCCGCCGCTCCAGGTCGCGCTTGGGCGGGTCGGGGCGGATCTCGAAGGGCGCCGCGCCGGTGACGGCCAGCCGCACCGGCGCGGCGGGATCGGCAGCCAGCCGGCGGCGTACCGTTGTCAGTCGCGCCGCCATCGCCTGTCCCAAAGCCGGATCGGGGTTCAGAAGCGCCGACGGGCAGCCGAGCACCTCTGTGCCCGTCAGCCCCAGTTCCTCGCAGACGGTTTGCGAATAGGGTCCCCGTACCGAGATGAAGGCCGCCTTCTCGCGCAGCACGTCGACCAGGCGCATCACGTGCGGATCGGCGCGCAGGGCGGCAATGGTGTCACGCTCGCCTCCCAGTTTCGGCGACTGCGCCCCCAGGCCGAGTACCACGACCGGCAGGCGCTGGTTGGCGATATAGTTGGCCAGCCCGGTCCAGTCGGCCCCCAGGCGCAGATGATTGGCGGCCGGAAACACCATGGCCCGCGCCTCGCGCAGGGCGGCGGTGTCGCTGTAGGGCGTTTCGGCCAGTGAAAAATGGATCAGCGGTGCATCGACGATCTGGGTGGCGGCATACTGGAACATGAGGTTGCCGGAGTTGGCCCCCAGTACGCGCAACAGCGTCTCGTCATCGAAACGTTGCGGGTCGCGAACGTATCCGGGTGTGCCGAGGATGGCAAATGCGGAAGCGGCCAAGGGTCTCTCCTGTCAGGGCGGGCAAGGTCACGGCATGCAGCGGCGACGTCAGGGGGACGTGACCGGGGCAGGCACTGTCCCCAGCTTCCGATTGTCCGGACCGCCGCAAGACATCCCCGGGTGATTCCCTGAACGCCCGAGGACCCCCGCGCGGACCCCCTCGCGCCGTATGCGGGCTTTGGTCGGGCTTTTCAATACGCGCACCTCTTCATGTCAGGTTGTGGCGGGCCGGGACTGTACATCAGCCGCGGATGGCCGCTGTTTCCCTTTGGCTTGCGCGGAGAAAGGGGGAGGGGGCTGGACACCCGACGATCGTGTCCGGGAAGCAGACGGTTGGAGAGGGGGGCCGGAGGTGATGCCCCGAGCACGGCGCCCTTGACCCTGTCCGTCGCTTTGTCCCAGAAGGGGACCAATCACTGTCCGCCTGTCGCCCTGCTGCGTCTGGCGCCGTCCAGCCGCCCCGGGGGTTTCGCCATGCAACATCCTGTGCCCTCACCTGTGCCGGTTGCCTTCTGGTGCCCCGACCCTGACCGGTCCGCGCTTGACGGGCTCGTCGCGGTCCTGGCGCGTCAGGTTCGCGGCGGCATCGCCCCCCTTGTCGAGGATGAGGCCGGTCTTGCCGACAGCCTGCCTGCGGTGCTGGGTGCCGGGGCAGGGCCGCATTGCGTGGTGTTCTGGGCCGGGTTCGAGGATCATCTCGCCGCGCTGCTTCCGGGTTCCCGGGATGCGCGCGGCGGCAGCGATGCCGTGCCGCAGGACGCCCCGACCGTCGCGCTGGCGCTTGCGGCCTGGGAACGGCGGGCCCGGGCGATGCTGAACGCTTTCGCCAGCGCCCGCCGCCGCGTCACGCTGGTGCCCGCCGCCGCCCTGGCGGGCTCGCCGGGGGTGCTGGCCGATGCTCTGGCGACGGTTCTGGGCGCGCGCGCTGCCGCGGCAACCTCCGGTCCTATAGGCGAGTCGCCGGTCGATCCCGGCGATGCCGTGATTCTGCCCCCTGGCCGATCGGCCCAGGCCGGGCTGATGGCGGCCGCAGTGCTGCAGACCGCACCTGCCGCGCAGCGCCTGCTGGACGAGATCGAGGCCGCCAGCTTGCCGGTGCCCGGGCTGTCACTGCGCGGTGCGCAGACGGCGGCAGGCCTCGCCGCCCTGCTCGAGGCCGGGGCGGCACGCGAGGAGGCCCGCCACAGGGCGGCGTTGTCGCTTGCCGTTGCCGAGGCGCAGTTTGCTACCCGGGTTGAACTGGAGAGTTCCGCCGAGACCACGCTGCGCCACGAACGCGCGGTGCGAGACCATGCCGAGGCCGAGCGGGTCCTTCTGGCAGAGGCGATGATCGCCCAGGACGAGGCGCTGGCGCGCCACCGCGCCGAAGCGGCAGCCCTGACCGCGCGCCTGGCCCGGCAAGAGGCCGAGGCGCGCGCCGTTCAGGACCGCACCGCCGCAGATCTGGCCGAGGCCCGCACCGCGCTGGCCAGCGCGGTGGCCGCGCGCGACGAGGCGACCGAGACCGCGCGCCGCCTGCAGGAAAGGCTGGTGCAGGGCGAGGCGCAGGTTGCCTCCCAGACGGCCGCGCTGCAGGCCGCCGGGGTCGGTGCCGAGGCCCGGGCGGCTGCACTGGCCGAGGTGCAGGCCGCACTTGCCGAGGCCCGCATCCGGTTGGAGGCGGCCTTGGCCGGGCGCGAGGGACTGGAGGAGCAGACCCGCGCGCAGGAGGCCGAACTGGTCGTACTGGGCGCCGAGGCACGCCAGCGCGCCGAAGTTATCCGCCGCCAGCGCGCCGAACTGGTGGAGGAAGCCGCCCGCCGGGCCGCAGCCGAGGCCGAGCGGGCCGCGCTTCTGGGTTCCACTTCGTGGCGGGTCACTGCACCACTGCGCAGCATCGTGCTGACGCTGCGCCGCCTGAAAGGTACAAGATGAGTGACGCACCCCCCGCAGGGACCGGCCAGGCCCAGGCTGGTCCTCAAGACAAGGGCATTCGGGTCGCAATCGCCGGGCTGGGATATGTCGGGCTGGCCAATGCCGTACTTCTGGCCAGCCGCCACCGCGTGCGCGCCATCGATATTGCCGCTCACCGGGTCGCGGCGGTCAATGCCGGGCGCTCGCCCATTGCCGACCCGGGTATCGCGGCGGCACTGGCGGCGGGCGGGCTGGATCTGCAGGCCACCACCGATCCGCAGGCGGCCTATGCCGGGGCCGAGATCGTGGTGATCGCGACGCCGACCGACTACGACCCGGTCACCGACTGCTTTGACACCGCGACGGTCGAGGCGGCCATCGCCGCCGCCCGTGCTGCGGCGCCCGGAGCCGCGATCGCAATCCGGTCGACCATCCCCGTCGGCTTTGTCGCGCGGATGCGCGCCGAGACCGGCTGGCCCGACATCTTTTTCGTCCCCGAATTCCTGCGCGAAGGGCAGGCGCTGCACGACTGCCTGCATCCCAGCCGGATCGTCGTGGGGGCCGACAGCGCCGCCGCCCGCCGTTTTGCCGCCATGCTGGCCGATTGCGCGGTGGCCCGCGACGTGCCGGTCATCTTCACCGGCCCGGGCGAGGCCGAGGCGATCAAGCTGTTTGCCAATACCTACCTGGCGATGCGGGTCGCCTTCTTCAACGAACTGGACAGTTATGCCATGGCGCACGGCTTTGCCAGCCGCCAGATCATTGGTGGCGTCGGCCTCGACCCGCGGATCGGCAACCATTACAACAATCCCTCCTTCGGCTATGGCGGCTATTGCCTGCCCAAGGATACCCGGCAGCTTCTGGCGAATTACCGCGAGGTGCCGCAAAACCTGATCCGCGCCGTGGTCGATGCCAACAGGACCCGCAAGGATTTCATCGCCGAACGAATCCTGGCGAGCGGCCCGCAGGTGGTCGGCATCTACCGCCTGGTGATGAAACAGGGGTCCGACAATTTCCGCGCCTCATCGATTCAGGGGATCATGAAGCGGATCAAGGCCAAGGGCGTGTCCGTCATCGTCTTTGAACCGACCCTGGCCGAGGAGAGCTTCTACAACTCGCCGGTGATCCGCGATCTTGCTGCCTTCAAGGTCCGGGCCGATGTGATCGTCAGCAACCGGATGGCCCCCGAACTGGTGGACGTGCAGGCCAAGGTCTTTACCCGGGACCTGTTCAGCACCGACTGAGACCAGCCGGAGGCGGCTGCCGGCATCCGGTTGCCCGGGGCTGTCGGCGGCACCGGTGCGGCAAGTGCAGACCAGTTCCGCGCCCCGATCTGCCAAACTTGCAACCCGGATCCCGACCCGACCCTCGGCATGATGGCAGGGATGTCATCGCCTTGCAGGCAGGAGACCGCCGGTCACCCTCGGCCCACCGCCGACCCGGCTTGACCCCGCGTCACCGGTGGTGGCATGATCGCGACAAAGATCGTTTTACCAGGCAGTGATTTGTGACCGGCCGCTGTGTCGGCTGGTTGTCGCACAGATCTTTCCCAACGGAGGACACCATGGCCATCACCTTTAGTTACACGTTCGTCGATCAGAACGATTTCACCCCCGTCACTAACGACGTCGCCAATCCCGCTATGGCCGCGCTCAGCAACGGCGGCATCGTGGTGGTGGCCGATAACGGGGTCAACGACAGCCGCGGCCAGTATCTGAACAGTGCGCTGGTCCAGACCGGCAGCACCGGCGGTATGATCGGAACCTCGCCGGCCGCCGCGCAATTGACGAACGGCAACGTGGTGATCGCAACCCAGGACGCGGATTCGATCCTCTACCGGATCCAGACCACGACCGGGAGCCCGGTCCTGGGCTTTACCGACATCGGCGACGCGAGCAGCACCAATGCCGATGTGGCGGCGTTGCAGAACACCGGCTTTGTCATCGTCAGCCAGGACAATTTCGGCGCCACCGACAACGACATCGACGTGCGGTTCTACAACAGCGCCGGGACGGAGCAGTTCAGCCGGACCGTCGACGGCAGCGGCGCGGACGACCGCAACGCCGCCGTCGCGGTGCTGGACAACGGCAATGTCGTGGTCACCTACATGCGCACCATCGGCGCCAGTACCGATGTCCGCGCCATCATCTATGACGCGGCGGGCAATGTGGTGGTGTCCGATTTCCTGGTCGACAGCTTTGGCAGCATC
>Ga0247844_1005813_pt1 | contig 15386 bp, 23 predicted proteins | sample LaCtaG_FD_192421 | JGI IMG/M metagenome (GOLD analysis project Ga0247844, IMG submission 192421) | Freshwater microbial communities from meromictic Lake La Cruz, Castile-La Mancha, Spain - LaCruzMarch201714.5m_1 | ecosystem: Environmental > Aquatic > Freshwater > Lake | place: Spain: Castile-La... | reverse complement strand
TAAACTATTTATATTTTACTTCATTGACTTGCTGCCCTTGCACTTCCATTTTTTCCGAGAAAGTCGATTTGGACTGTTAGGATCAGATTTCCAGTCGCCTTTAATTTTTGCAGATCGGGCGCAGTAGGCATCTCCTTTTGCCGTGCCGGGCCGAATTCGCTTCCCGCCATCCTTCGCCTTGCCTGCCTGCCCGTAGGAAACCTTTCGAGTCCTGCCAGTCACTGCATTTTTGACAACTTTGACCGAGGCTTTTCCTGCTGCTGGTTTCGCTTTCATTTTTTAACAGGTTTTTTCCTCGCGGTCTTTGCAGACTGCTTAAATTCCTTTGCAGTTGGCGCACCCTTGCTGCCTGCCGCTCGCATTGTCTCGCCACTGCCTGCCGCAATGCGCTTGCGTTTCGCGTGGATGTTAGCGTATAGACCGACTTTTATTTTTGCCGAGGATGGTTTCTTTTTAATTTGCATAAATTACATGATTGCAAAGTTTCCTGCCGAGGGATCGTCCTTATCGTCTGGCGAAACGGCAAGGTCATCGAGTTCCCGTAGCGCAGATTCAAATCCCTCCTTATATTTTGCCTGTAAGGCAACCGCTTCGATGGTCTGCCCCTCAACGCGAGGGATTCGCGACTGCAAGTAGATTCGCAGGCGCATTTTTGTTTTGGCGTTGTACTCGCGCAGGCGAGCAATATCATCTGGTTCCCAAGTCACTTTTTCTTATCCTCTCCCAAAACACTTTTGATGTTTTCCTTTGCATCGGTGACGATGCTTTTCACATCCTTCTTGCCTGTCGCTATGTCGCTCGCGCCTTTTACGATGCCTTTGACGCTATCCTTCGCGCCTTTTACAAATCCCTTAACTGCCGATTTGCCTTTGCGGTAAATGTTCTTGGCAACCTCGACTACCTCGTCATCAATCTCGTCGCTTTTGCCCTGCTTGGTGATTCGGTCGTAGTTTGCCTGCTCCTCTGCGGAGAGCAGGGAGTCGAGTTCCATTTCCTTCTCCTTTATCGTTGGGAGTGGGGTTACCTTTTCTTCGTCTTTTGGTTTTGATTTTAGCTTGTCCATTATTTTTTACTTTCTCTTGCTTCTCTAAATGCTTGTCTAATTGGAATAAATTTTGGTTTTTTTACAAATCGTTTCTGCATATCACTTTCAATTCTATTTGTATTCATTTTATCTTTAACTAACTGAAGTACTTCTGGAGTTAATTTTGCAAGATCAATTGCATTTTCTCCAATATCTATTGCTGCTCCACCAATCGCACCAACAATTGCTCCTGCTGGGTTCCCTGAATAAACTCCTCCAGATGTTGCGCCACCCACCATGCGAGACCCTAATCTTTGAAGATTAGCAATGTACGGATTATCTGTTCTTCCACCGTTAAGATCGTCTAAAATATTCTGTGTTGCGCTTTCGGCTACAATTCCAGCAGCAGTCCCTGCTCCCAGTGCTTTTAAATTTAATGGAATTGGATTTTTACCAGTTGCCGTGAATTTTTTGTACAATTGCTTTCCGCCTTCGACAATTGGATCAATAGTATCATCCACGCCTGCTTGCGAAACAGGTGAGTATTTTGGCTTTTGATATGTAACTCCTCCCATAATTTTTATCCTGCTGTTGGTGGTTTGCCGGGCGCGGCGATCTCGTTGATTGCTTGCCCCTGCGATGGCGACGATGCCTGTAGTGCCTCGCCCATCATGTTTGCTTGCGCTACAGAGGGTCTCTTGCCTGTTCCTATGCTTCTCTGCTGTGCCGCGCCTGCCGCAGGCAGCAAGCCTTCTGGAGGCTCGGTTGCAGTGCCTGCCGTTAGCTTCGCGATGGCAAGCTGCAATCCCTCGCGATATGTCGCGGCTTTTTGCTTGTCCATTCCCTTCGCCTCGCCTGCCGCGATGTGGGCGGCGTAATGCTGCAACGCTCGCGTGAAAGGTTGAACCAATTCCACTGGCAATGCTCCCTCTGGCGCACCAGCAATGACTGGCATGAGCTTCTCGGTTAGCGTCTGCAAGTGGATATCATCATCGTCCCTCGGAGACACTGGCACTTCTTGACCTGCAAGGATCGACTGCAATTCGATGACTTGTTGGCGAGTAGATTCTATGGCATTTGCCTGCACCATGTCGGGCGGAAGGAGGATGGAATTCGCAAGTTCCTGACCAACCTTGCGCGACCAGTCGAGCTTCATCAGTTCGGCCTGATTCACATTCGGGTTGCCAGTGTATCGCTGGATCAGCAAATCAAGGATTGCGTTATCCTGCGCCAGCATATCTGGCAGGAGTTCCTGCGCTGGAGAAAATGCCAAAAGCATGATGTCGGAAGGCGGCAAGTTGCGCTCCAGCATTTTGAGGCAGCAATCAATTGCGTCCTCGTCCAAGTGGCGCGGGATATCGAACGGAACCATGAAGGACGGCAGTTCCATTTGCGATTCTGTGAATACCTCGACCACTTCCCGTTTTGCCCAGATGGAATCAGGGTTGCTGATCCTCGCGACATCCAAAAGCGTCTTCAATTCGGACGCAGTTCGGATGTGTTCTGGATGGCAGATACCTCGTTGCATCCGTTGCACTGCCTGCGACCACTGGAACATCCACCTCGCCAAAATACCTACGCGAATCTGGTTCTCAATCGCGGCGACTCGGTTGATCTCTGACGCAGTCTTGTCGCCAGTCTGAATTCCCATCGCAGACGATGGTAAAAATGTGCCTACCTGAATCTCTGCGAGTCCGCTGATGAACTGGTCAAGCTTAATAAAATCCTCGACATCCGCTGGCATCTGCTGCTGCAACAATTCGTATCCCTCGGAGATAAAAGCTACAGGGTGGTTAACAGTCAGAGGAGCAATCCCAGTCTTTGCTGTCGGGCCTTTTCGCAGCAGCAACATTCCGCGCAAATAGGTATTGTCAATGATCAGATTTCGTGCCTTATCGACTGCAATATGTGTGTTGTACAAGTCGCGCCCAGCACCGCGGGAAGACATCAAAGCACCTGACCCTACCTCAATCGCAAACAACGCGAGGCAGTCGCTCATCTTGTGATACCGATCCAACTGAGTGCAAATTTCCTCGCCAGATTTGTCGTCAAAAAGATATCGGCTAATCTTGCCGTTCGGTTCCTTCACCAGTAGCTCGCCCAGTTCAACATACTTGGCATCGTTCTCATAGCTCGCTCCGTAGCTCCCTTCCCGCATCCAGTCTTCGTATCTCCGCGCATCGTCATCGCTGTCGAGCGTCCTGCCAGCAGGTTTTGCGTTGTTGATTGCTTTGACCAAGTTCTTGATGTGCCACCCTGCCATTGCACTCAATTCAGGGTCTTCCAAAATCGGCAACAATTCCGCGATCTGATACCTTCTTTTCCGCGCCCAGATTGGAGTTGCGTCTGCCTGCTGCGAAGTTTCAATGCTGAAAAAAGAATAGTCTTGACGCATGAATTCTGGTTTCCAATCTCGCGTGTCGTCCCAGCACAATGCGGTAAATCCAAAGGTCGTATTCTCATGCACGATTTGCGCGATGAGGTCGTTCAAGCCTGACCATCCGCGAACGCACTTTGTAATCTCTTCGCGGAATACTTTGGTCTTCTGCTCGCTGTCAATGCTCTGGATCGGGAATTTCGAGTAGGTGAGTGTCGATGCCGCATCGATGACTGTTTTGAATGGTGGTTGAATGCGCGAAACCAAGATTGACAAGAATCCAGTCGGTCGATTGCTTCTCCAATTCTGACCCATCGATTCCAACTTCTTTGGCGAGTAGGGAGGTTCGTTGTTGAGCTTCTTCTGGATCATCGCATTCTTGCGGTTCCTCTCGACATTCTGCTGCTTGAGCCTGCGATAGGCACTGTGGGCTTGCGTGGAGTCTCGAAATGTTCGGCTGACCTTGAGCGTTTTCGGATCAACAACATCACCTTTTTCGTTTCCGCCTTTGTCCGTAATCTCCAGATCAATCCTCTGATCTTTATCGCTCCCGTCCCGAATCCTCGGAGCTTTGGTTGCGTAAAGATTCGTGATTTCAGCGGGTATCGCTTTTGAATTTGTCATAGTTATTTTAGCCAGCACTTGTCTGGAAGATTTCCGCTGATCTCTAAATGCTCCGCATCGAAAAATACTGCTGCCCGATTGTCGTGCCGCAGCACCGCACATCCGCCGAGGCGAGGAGTCGAGGCAGTGTCCCTCGCTTTGCGTATGCTCGCAGAGAGTCGCTCGGTTGCCGTTATGCAAGCACCACAACCTGACCTCCAATTAATGTTTTTTGGACAGTCCAAACATATCCTCGCTCTCGCCTCGGCTAATTCGGAACTCACAAGATTAACTTGCTTGTTGGAATTTAAAATGTTTTTTGCCCATGTCGTTATATCACCCAGCAATTCGGACTCGCGATTCGGCGGGGTTACACTCGTAACCACCACCATGTCAACTCCATGACAGTAGGTTGGGTAACTGCCGCACAAAAAGGCATTGATGTCGCCTTTAACATCGCCATTCGGTAGATAGTTCTCGGCGCGATAAGACTCAACAGTCGAATACAACTCGTTGAGCGTATTCGCCTCAAGAAGTACCTCGCCATCTTTGTAGTGCCAGCCTCCGGGTGGCTTGAATCCATGAATTGGTGTTGCCATTATTTAACGCATAATTCTTGTTTTTAACTCACAAAATTAAATTATCAAGCAATTTTTAACTCAAATATTAAAATTTACTCCGAAAAGTCAACATATCCCATACTTTCAATAGTCTGCATCGGCTTTTCAAATGATTTATCCTTCTTCGGCTCGGTCATCGTCGCAACCAATCCCTCTCTCTGCCGCAACAAATACACCAACAAACTCAACGAATCAAGTTGGTCAGGAGAGTTCTGCCTCGTTCTTTTAACAAAATCTCCTTTGCTTTCAACTCTCACAAGTCCCTGCCCTGCTTGCTTATACCTTCTTGCAGTTGCTTGCCTTACCAAATCTTCGTTAGCAAATGATGGCGATATCTTCAGGTATTCAAACTCCAAGAACCTTGCCAATCCAAAAATTAACTCAGTCACCACACCTGAATAAACCTCGTTCGCTCTCTGCGTGTCCTCGCCCAAAATACTTGTCTCGCTTGCCGCCCAAGAATAGTTGACTCCCAGCACTTCCTTGCCAAACAGACTGCACAACGCATCAGAAATGCCTGCGCCATTCCCAGTCCGATCCACGCACAACCAATTCGGTGCAATCTTCATCTGCTTGCAGAAATCCATGATCTGCTTCGTCTGCTCCAGAGTTGGTTTCTTCGGGAAGTCGATCTGCGAGTCCAACTGCAAAACAACTCTCGGACTCTTCCAAGGAATGAACGCTCCACTCCTCGGTGTCCATCCATCGCTCAATCCAAATCTGCCATGCGAGCAGACAACTTGATCCTTACCTTCCAACGCCAAATCGAACGCCGCCAGCGGTACAACTGGGCCGATAAACCGCACATTCCCCATCGCATTGTCCATCATGGAAGGAGTAATTATCCCCATTGCAATTCCCTCCTGCGGAAACCATCCCCTCGCCATCGTAAAGTACTCTGCCGTCCGCCCCTTGGCCTCGTACGCCTGATAACCCTGCCATGTCTGAAACCCGTGGAAAATCACTTTCTTCTTGACGACATTTTCGCACCTCGCCGCATCCAGTCGCAAAATATGCCATCCATCGCGGGACTCCCACTCGAAATCTTCCTCGCAATCCACAGTCTGCCATCCTCTCGTCGGTTCGCATCGCTTGCCAAACTCGCTGGTTCTGTCCTTCGGATTCGATGCGCCAAATATCTTGATTCTCCCCTTCGCTCCTTCCGTATCCGCAGCAGACAGGATGTTCTGCAAGCCCTCCCAGACCCCAGCAGGAACCTCCTCTGCCTCGTCCAACACAACATGAGTTCTGCTCATCCTTCCCCACTTCTTGTCATGCTTCGCTCTTGGACTCGGATGAAATCCACGCAGCGTTCCCATGCCTGAATCTCCTTTCGGAACCGCTACCAGATGGATTCCGTTCTTGTCATCGTCATTCCCCTGAATGCTCTTTACCAAGTCTTCTGATCCCTCAAATTCTGGCCTGACCAATGCCGTCCGATAAAAGGTCTTGATGGCAGCAAAGACATTCCTCTGCGCGTGAGCTTCGGTCAGAGAGACCACTTTGACGCAGGTATACTCTGGGTCTCGCATCCAATCCAAAAGAAACCATGCCGCCGCATTGAATGTCTTTCCCATCGCGCCTGCTCCCTGAATCAGCAACTTGTCATATTCAAACAGGCATCTCCATGTCTCCTGCGCGGAATGTGGTCGCCAGTCGTACACTGCCTCGCCCCACAACACAGTTGCCGCCGCTTCAAATTGGTCAGCGTCCAACAACGACTGGACATACTTCATCACAACTTCTCTCGCCAACTTCTCGCCCAGCACAATCTTCCCACTCACGCCGCTCGCCATGTTCTTCAACAACCATTCCGCAGCATAGATGATTCCCATCAAATCATGCCGCTCCGCTTGCTCCCTGACCTTGCGAGCAATGTTCAGTGACTGCTGGACTTGATCTTGCTCTACCATTTTCCTTTTGGGCATTCTTCCGTAGCCATGATGACCTTGACTTGCATATTGCAACCGCACTCGTTGCATTTCCCCATCCCACCATAGCCAGCAGGGTCGAACATCTCGCAACTATCGCAAACGCTCAACCTCCTCCTCATCTCTACCTCATCAACACATGGCAATCCTGCTTTGATAAAAGTAGCAGCACTCGCCATAAAATTCTTTGCCTTCTCAAATATGTTCATTGCTAATCCTTCCTTGTTCGATGTCCGAATATTCTTTCAGCGTCAGTCCCATTCTGCTTGCCGCTGATCGCTGATGCTCTTTGCGCTTCAGCCTGTCTGCTCTCATTCGCTTTCCGATATCAATCCACTTCTGCGTCTCGTCAGGGACTTCACCAGTTGCCTCGCACAGACGACAGGGCAACTTCCCAAATTTGTTGTGCGAACTCCCGTCTTTCATATCGAAATGAGCCACTCCGATAAAGTGACCGTGACCATTGCAATCAGGACAGTTCATTCCAACTCCTCCAGATAGAGCGGCGTTGTCTCGCCAATCCATGCGCCTGCAAGGTTGAATTCAAAGTACTCCTCGGCTTGCTCCTCGTCCAGTGCCTCGGTGACTTTCTCGGTTAGTTCTGTATCGGTCATAGCTTTAGCCATTGCACTGGAACAATAGGACAGAGTGCAGCATCGGTTGCTTGGAATACGATAAACTGCAACCCGGGGTGCTTCTCCGCGAGTCTGGATGCCTCCTGCTTCGCTTTGATCAAGTCCCAGTGGATGCGGGTGGGCGGGTACAGCGGGTCGATGCTACAGGCTCGTTCCTCGTAGCAGGATCGTTCGGTGGTCTTATGGAGTCTGGTGATGATGTACATGGTTATTCGTCCTTGTTAGGTCTATTTATTGGGTTTCACTATCTATTATCGTTGTTATCAGAAGGTATAGTCATTTCTGCTTTGTAACCTTACTATTTTCAGCTACATACGCTTCCACTGCCGCCATGTCATTTTGCGCCTGTTTTAGTCCTTCTGGAGTTCTGGAATAAGTATGCGTATAGTTAGGCATAGGCTTGCCCCTCTGTAGCCTCGGCCCGACTGGGCATCCGTTGGCAGTAATCGTGTACATAATATCAAACTCGATCTTCATAAGGTGCTGGTAGTTTGCCTGATTCAAGCTCAATCGACTCTGTCTTTAATCGTGATGGGATTGCAAATGAGACTGTAAGTGCAGTGTTGCCTGTCTGCTCGACCTCGACCTTGTCGCCATACTTCTTAGGTGCGATCTTGGATGCTGCCCACTTGAGAGCGTCCATGCGTAGCCTGCCTATTGATGAGTCATGGGATTGGAATGCTTCATCTACGATCATCTCGGCGTAATAGTCTGCCTGTTTTGCTCTCGCCTGTGTGTATTGCTGTCGAAAGTTTTCGTCATCTTGTAGCCATCGATAGATACTTTTCTGTGCTGGCATATGTTCGTCGAGAATCATGGTGCGTAGGGTCTCTCCATGAGCGAGTCGTTCGCAGATTTCATCGGCGATGTCTTGAGTAAAAACGGAAGGTCTACCCATTTTTTTTTGCTTTGGAAGTTCTTCAGTTGGTTCAGGTAATGAATTGTCTGACATAATAAATTTGACTTTTTAGCATTTTCGTTACTTATTGAAGAGTCTTCGTTAAGCCATTGGGCAATGGCTTAACTGCGAGGTGAGTGATTGTGGTGCTGTTTGCCGATTGTTATCGTTGTGGTAGATGATGGTCACGATAGTTTTTTCGTCTTTTTTGTGTTTACATTTTTGTTGGTGGTAGGATGCGTCGATGGAGGCTGGGTCATCGTCAGGAATGAGGCCAGCGTATCGGAGTTGATCTGTGAGAGGTTTTGTTCCGCCAACGAAGTTGTCAAAGTCTTGGAGTTTGGTACTGACTCGTTCAATGCGGAGATGAGTGCGAGTTTTGCCTTTTGTTTGTGTTTGTGGAGATTTGACCAGTGGGATGAGAGGATCGTGTTGAGGGATGGGGTCAGGTATTCGTTGAGGTGGAGGTGCAGTATAGTAATTCCCGTCTGGGTGTCGGTGGTAACCGAGTGATGCGAGTTTGTCATGTGTCCAGTCGCTCATGTTTTAGTGTGGCGTGAATTTCGTTCGAGAGGTTGTAGGAGAGTTTGAAGAGGTCGATTTTTGAAGTGATTGCGAAGTTGAGTTTATCGATTGAGTTTTCCATTGCGAGTTGCATTTCTGGCGAAGGGATTTCGCAGTGTTTGGTGGCGAGGTCTTCGTAATCCATCAATAGTTTTTTGACATTGATGATGAGGATGGTTGCTGCGGTTGTGAGGTCGATTTCGGTCTGTGTGGGTGGTTCTGTGGATGATGGTAGTAGCATGGGAAAGGGTGCGAGGTTTTTATGCGGTTACCTCGCTGGGTTAAATGAATGACCAGCATAACATAGTTGCCGCCGCAATTACCCGATTGGTTGATGGAGGAGCAGGTTGCGCGAGCCTGCTCTGGGTGTTCTCCGTTTCATGTACGCTGCCATCGTGACCATCATCTACCACAATGGGATTTCGTCGCCGTCCTCGTCAATGGTCTTGACTGGAGGCATTGGTCTGGTTGCGGGTTTAAGCGCGACTGTTGCCCTTGTAGGAGCAGCAACAGGTGATCCTGTGCGGCGAGGCATTGATGCGGCGAGGTCTTTGGCGATCTCTGCTGCTTTGGCTTTAGCCTCGGCCTTTGCTGCCTCCGCCTCCTCTGGCGACTTGCCGCCACTGGTGCGGTCAAAGTTTGGATTGTTCAGCCATTTCGCTTTGAATGATGTCTTGCCATTGTAGTCATCCTGCTCGACCACTACCTCAACTTCTTGCCCTGCGAAGTTGATGTTGTCCCAGTTCCAGTCGATGCCGAAACAAGTTTCGAGAATCTCAATGGTGCGCTCTTGGGTCTTCTCGGAGAGGTAGCCATACCAGTCGATGGTCTTGCCCTTCTGTGCGCCTTCAGTTTCGATGGTGACTGGGATGCGAATGAAGCGTGTTCCGTTTTTGCTCTCGCCCAACCATCCGTAGATTGGTTCGGTTACTTTACCGCAATATGTGCCTTCTTGATCGATTTGATATTTACTCATATTAATATTTATATATTGGTTGTGTTGGTGCTGTTGGTTGCTCGGTTGCCTGCTCGTTTTGTGGCGCGATACTTTGCAGTATGTGCGTCTCAAATTCTTTGAGTTTTGCGCCGACTGCATGAGCGTAGTTCTCCGCTACTTCTTGATTGGCGATAGCGATGGTGATGCTTGTACTGACTGGTTTCGTGTTGCGTTTGCAGGTAGTGACCCGCATATTTAGTTTAGTTATTTTGGGCTGTTTCATTTGATCATATGTGTGCTTATTGATTCATTTATTTCATAAACTTGGTCATGCAGCTTCAAGCGTGTCGGCTTGCATTTAATGATGTATGACTCATCTTTGAAATATACTCTGTTATTTGGATAAATTGTCAAGCGACCTTCATCGGTGACTGCCCAAATCATTGTCTTGTCCTGATCTGGAGAGGCTGAATAGCTATCATTTAAATGTGTTGTTTGGAATAAATATTCTCCATCAACAAATCCATTACAGGTAAGTATCTCGCACTTGCGCCCAAGTAAATGGGGACATTCAAGTATTGTAAACTGATCGGAATAGCAGTTCCACATTTGCGTTTCTTCAGGCAATAAAGAACTGCCATCGGGCCAGAATGAGATAGCCCAAGGAGGCACATTGCGATAGAGCATCCCGCCATCTTGGAAAATCACATTTAATCCCCATGCCCTGTCAGGTATGGAGCAGATTTGAATCCATTGTGCCTTTGCCCATCCTACTGGCTCCTCGTGGGTGTAGTTGGTATCAACCCAGATAAATTTCGAGATTATGAGTGATCCTTGTTTTGTATATAACATAGTTTATTTGCGTGTTGTTTCGTCAATTATTATACATATGGCAACTGATGCCATAGTGATGATAAGTGCTATTATTTCATTGTCCATTGTTTTCAGCAATAAACGGAATTGTTTTCATTCTCGTATGCAGGTTATTTTTATGCCGTAATGCCATCCGACAACTTCCACCTTTGCTCCTAACTTGGCTCGGAGATGGTCAGCAAGGTCTTCTTGGAAGATTTGCTTTGGTGCGGATGCTGAACCAGTTTTGAAAGTGACCGAAGTCGCGAGGTTGAGTCACATTTTTGTTTTCATCACATACATCGCATTTTCCGTAATTCCATGTTGATATGCGCGGAGAACGCTTACCGTGTTTTGACCCGCATTCCCAGCAAGTCCATTGTGGATAGGCTTTGTCCATATTAGTCGCTCCAGCAATCAAATGAACCGCTGTAAGTGTATGGGGTCTTGCTTGTTTCGGAGAATGCGAATGACTGCCCACCGAATCCATGTAGTCCTGCCAGTTCAGTTACAATTTTTTTGTCGAGAGGCTTTTCTGAAGTGATCTTGAAATTTCCCCAATCATGTGTGCCTCGGTCATTTTGATTGATTTCACCAGTGATGATGATTGTGTTATTTATTTTCATGTTTATTTATCTATTTTAACTATTGTATTGAAGTCCTTGATTCTGCGTAAGATTGCACTGCCTCGGTCTTCGGAAAGCATTGCAAGAAGTTGTTGGTTGGTGGTGTTTGTGGTGATTATTGTTGGCATCAGGTTCTGACTCCTGTGTTCCAGAAGGTCAAATAGTTCCAACTCTGCGCGTTCTGTCATTTTCTGTTTGCCAAGATCGTCCAGCATCAGCAATTTTACTCGACGGCATCTGTCGAGTGCCTCTTCGGCCGATGCTCGTTGCTTGCTCTCGGAGTGCCACTGCTCGCCTGCGAAGCGAGCGAACTCGGTGCAGGTTAGTCCGTAGACTGTAGTGCCTGCGAAGTGTTCTCGGCGCAATAGCCACCATGATGCACGGGTCTTGCCCGTGCCGGGCTTGCCCTGAAGGTACAATCCCGTTGGTGATTGTTTCCAGTTCTGCACTGCCTCGCGAAAATCCCCGTGGATGCGTTTTAAATCGCTTTCCCGATACAGAGGTGGGCAAATTGATTCAAACGCGCAGGAGAGCCGATTCTGGCGATTGGCGGTGGCATCTGCATTTGCCTTCATGTCCTGTTTTGTGGCGCAGTCATCGCATATGACCGATAGGTTGAGTTTCCTGCCGCAGACCACCAGTTCAGGGATGGTCATCGATTCAAAGCAGATGGCGCATGAGTGTATTTCGAGCGTAGTCATATATTTATTACCATTCCCATTCGTTTTTCACTTCAGTTTTTGGAGGCAGCGTGACAGGTACAACCCGATTTATCCAACCAATGATGAATTTGCGAGTCATGTCTCGCTTGTTGGTCTCGCACCATGCCTTCATCTTGCCGAGTTCGGACTCGAGGTTGATGTCTGGGTAGTGCCGCTTGAGGTCGGCAATCCATTCTGCATCGACTTGTTTTTGCTCGCGCTTCTTTTTTGGCTTTTCGACTTCGTCAACTTTTCCTGCGTCACTGTTACATATAGCGTAAGCTATATTAACTGTAGATGAAGATGAAGATGTAATGTTGCCCAATGGTTGCAAGGGTGGTTGCAAGGGTGCTTGAACCATCCTTGACTTGCGTAACTCGGCAGATTTCCTGCCGCCTTCGCTTGACTTCTCGCTCCACCTTAATTGTTTACCACGCTCTTCTTCCAAACGCTCATGTACAAGAACAGTGCCTCCGCTCAAGGGTGGTTGCAAGGGTGCTTGCAAGGGTGGTTGGAACATGGTTAGTACCCTGCTTGCAAGGGTGGTTGAAGCACCCTTGCCTATGAGTCGTGCAACTGCTTCAGGATCAGCAGGCACAGACCCATGTTGCCAGCAGTACGCGAGCAGTCGGATGTATGCGCCCTCTTCCTCCAGAGTCATCAAAGAGACTCGCTGGCTACCCAACCAGTCAGAAGGATAGAATTGAAATGCGGGTGATTTATTCATGTATTTTCAAAAATGATTTTATTCCAGAGATTACTTCTGCCTTCTCTGAAAGAATACTTTTGTGCAACTGCGTTTGTGAAGAAATAATTTCTTCATGGTTCAATGAATCAATGTATTCATTAAGATTTTGCCTGAAGCAACCCTCTGGAAGAATTGCTTTTGGGTTTAAAGCGTATCCGCTTTTATTTATCGTCTGAATTGTGTTTGGAGCAAACAAGCATACGACATTGCACATAAGTGCCTCATAAAACCTATTTGCCATGAAGGCAAAGTTATCATGTGTATGCTTGTCCTCGATGTATAAACTGTATTTATAGTTCCTCAAAGACTCTCTTCCAATCTCCCAACTCAATGTATTTGTGCATTTAGCAGTACAACCTAAATCAAGTAATTTCTTCCAGTGTTTGCTACTTGTCGAGACAGTTAATCCAGAATGAAGATATTTTTGGAAGTCATCAGACCTATGTTTTCTATATGTCCCGTAATAAATTATGCGTTCTTTTTCGTTCTCTATCATGTCTTTCTTAACTTCAATGTCATTCCTGAAAATGAGTGAATTCAAATTGCAGGTATGCCATTGATCGATGAAGTCATTTAATTTTTTATCAGCAATATTCTTGCTCAAAATCCAATGCCTGTATCCTGATCTCGGATTATTGCAGATCATGTCGTACTTCCTGTTTTTATCGGTAATCGCATATCTTAACAACTGATTGTCCTCAAGATCGTGATCGTTTACCAACCAGACCAACCTTGCGTCAGGATTATTGTCGATGAACTGCCTGTACAACTTGTGCGGCATATATGGAGATGCGTAGCAGCAAATTATAACATCGTACTTATTCAATATTAATTTGTGGAATGCATACTCACCATCACATAAATCTGCATTCAATTCATTTTTAAGGATTATAGAGTTCCTGCAATGAACTATTGATGTATCCGAATAGTTTTCGCACAAAGGTTTTGATTTGGAAGTAGCTTCAATGATTAGAGTTTTCATCAGCAACACTTCTCTTGGTTTGAAATATCTCGGCCAAGTCATCCTCCTGATCCATGATTAGGCGAGCATAGCAGGCGCGGAAGTCGTTCGACAGTTTGTATGGTTCCTCCGAATCGGTAGCCATGTAGTAATTCCATCGTAACACCTCGTAGAGCATGGCAATGCCCAACTTTGCGTCTGGTTGCCGCTGGCGAAACTGCCTCGCCAGCGCAACAAGTGAATCGTAAACCTGTGGGTTGCCAGAATGGAATCTGGCGAATCGCGCAGGAATTGAATCGTCCTGAACCTCTGGAAGGTCAAAATCAATTTCTAATTGATCTATCATATTATTCAACTTACACCCAAGGGAAGTAAGACAAATCTTTATAAGTTTTTGGGTCACAACAAACTTCCTCTATTGCAATTTCAAGTGACTGTCTTGCGATTGCTGCATCGTCACCATCTTCTAATTTACCAGCCCAAATAATTGCTTGAATTCTATTGTCCTGAACAATTTCTGTAACTATATCTTTAATTCTATCTTTTATTATTTCTGAATAAATCCCAGATAATGTTTCAATAGTCTCATCCTTGTCGTTTTTTTTCATATATTTATTTATTTATCGTTGTTCTTTCATCTTACTCTAAATCTTTGATTTCTTGTTTATTAAATTTTTCTTTGTATGTATGTTTCATTTTATTTTATCTTCGACTCGGTGAGTCTGGCGTTGTTCTTGGTGTAGACTGCCTGATCTGCCTGCGGGAAGTACCCGCGAGGTTCTGCCCATTCGCGTAATACTTCGCCTTTGATATCATCGCCAATGAGTCTGGCGATTTCGAGGTATGTTGCTTGCGTAGCCTGCGCTGCCTCGGCAACAACAGCAATCGGGAAGGTCTCGGAATCCTTAACCTTAACCAATCGGAATCCATCGACGCTTGCTCCTGCCTCGATCTGACGCTTTGCCTCCTCCTTCGCCCAATCCCATAATTGCTTTTTGAAGATATTTGCCTTCCTCAAGAACGAACCAAGTCTGGCAGGGTCTGCCGATAGCTCGGCCTTTATGGTATCAATTGATACTTCTTGTAACACGATTGCCTGCGTCTCTACAACTGGGCCTACAACCTCAACGCAAGTTGATTTTTTAGCGCACCACCCGCAATACTGGCAACTCTCTGGCTTTTTGTCAGGGTCGTTAGCCTTCGCCAAAATCCGCTCGACAATTGCCTTTGCTTCCAGAAGCGTGAAGTGATGGGTCACCACCAATTTCTGATCGGTGAATAACAGGTGAAATGTCCACTCGTCTGCGAATTCGCGTTCCATGTTGCCATAGGAGTATGCTGCCGCTTGGGCCTCATAATCGTAAATCTGCCCGGTTTTGAAATCGTACGAAGTACAAATCCGCGATGCGCGAGCATCCTCGGTTCCTTCATGCGTCATGCCCGGCGTCACCACCTTGAGATTTGCCTCATCGGTCTCGACCTTCGCGCCATTGGCGAGTCGCAGGAGTTCCTCGACTCCCCAAGTCGCAGCATCGATGTCCCGTTGCTCTGTCAGGTCTTGGATTGCCGACTTGTCGCCAGCGAGCAACCTGCGTTGCACTGCGTCGATTTTAACTCCGCGCCCTGCGGCGGGGGATTGACCCCCCGCCGACTCGAAACAAGGACACGCATCGAGTTTTGGTAGCGATGAGTGTCGGATCACTTTGCTGCCTCCAGTGCCGCGCCAATGAACTTCTCTGGCGTTGACTTGATGCGGTTGAGCAGGTCTCCCTCCCCAAGGTCGCGCCATGTTTGCCCATCGCTGATCTTCGCCTTTCCAACGAGGAATGCGTTTACTCCGGCTTCGTTTGCAGAGAGCAAACCTTGCCAGTCTGTGTCCTCGACAATCTCGGCAACCTCGGCAGAAGTC
>Ga0247844_1005811_pt1 | contig 15388 bp, 13 predicted proteins | sample LaCtaG_FD_192421 | JGI IMG/M metagenome (GOLD analysis project Ga0247844, IMG submission 192421) | Freshwater microbial communities from meromictic Lake La Cruz, Castile-La Mancha, Spain - LaCruzMarch201714.5m_1 | ecosystem: Environmental > Aquatic > Freshwater > Lake | place: Spain: Castile-La... | reverse complement strand
GAATAACCCAATATTAAAGGTTTACTTAACGAGTTTTTTATTTTTGGGGCAAATGCATTTGTTAATTGTGAATAGGTATTATTTTTTAAAAATGTAGTTGCTGCATTGGGTTGCCCTTTTAAAATATTAAACCCATCTTGAATACTCATATTTGTAATTGCGTTTACAAAAATACTTTTTGCTTGCGGTGCCGCATCTTCAGCCGCTTTATTTATTGCCAATATTGCATCATTCAATAATTTTTGACCACCAGGTAACTTCGATAAATTATCAACTATAGGTTTGGCTTCAGGTGGCAATGCCAATTTAATTAGTTCATTGCCTAAATAGCCATTTACTCTGCTCAATGAAAATACTGAACTATCAATTCCAATGCTCAATGCGTTTTTTAGTCCTTTAATTACTTCTTCATTAGTTAATGGAATTTTGGTTGGTAAATTTAATGTTCCTCCATTTTGTTTGGCAACATGCTCTAGCACATCGCACGATTGTGCTGCTATTACTAAAACTACGCTTAAAACATAAATATATAATTTCTTCATAAGCTGCAATTTTAATAAATAGTTTTCATAAAAAATTGCTTTTATAATTTGCATTTATATATTGCACCAAACAAAACTAAAAAAAACATAAATTAAAATTATGAACAACACGACTACTACTGGGCATCCAAAAGGACTTTATTTACTTTTTGGTACTGAAATGTGGGAAAGATTTAGCTACTACGGTATGCGTGGCTTATTAACCCTTTATTTAACTAAAGCAACAATCGAAGGAGGACTTGGATTTGATGATGCAAATGCAGGTTTATTGTATGGTATTTATACAGGCTTGGTATATTTAACTCCAATTTTTGGTGGGTATTTAGCCGATAATTTTATTGGGCAAAGGAAATCAATAACTATTGGAGGTATTTTAATGGCAATTGGTCAATTCAGTTTATTTATGTCTTCGGCAAATGCATTACCATTCTTTTATTTAGGTTTAATTTTACTCATAATTGGAAATGGTTTTTTCAAACCCAATATTTCAACCATTGTTGGTCAATTATATCCGGCTGGAGATAATAGAAAAGATGCAGCTTTTACTATTTTCTATATGGGTATTAATTTAGGTGCATTTTTAGCACCTTTAGTTTGCGGTTACTTAGCTGAAGATTACTTTGCAGTAAAAGATGTAGCAAGTGGAAAAGTTTTATCTTTTGGTTTTAATTATGGTTTTTTAGCAGCAGGAATTGGTATGGTACTTGGCCAATTAATGTTCAACATGCTTGGTCAAAAATATTTAGGTGACTTAGGAAAAGAGCCAGGTGCTAAAGTATTAAAAGCACAAGCAGCTGCGGAAGGAAGAGTCGATCCACCTTTAACAAAACCTGAAAAAGACCGATTAACAGTTATTATTATAATGATGTTATTTAATATTTTCTTTTGGGCTGGTTTTGAACAAGCAGGTAGCTCTATATCATTGTATACCGATAGATATATAGATAGAGGTATTGGTGATTGGACTGTTCCAACTTCATGGTTTCAATCAGTAAATCCATTATTTATTGTTTTATTAGGTCCTGTTTTTACCATCTTATGGACTGTTTTAGCTAAAAAGAAAAAAGAACCAAATACCATTATTAAAATGGGTTTAGGTATGATATTATTAGGGGTTGGTTTCTTTTTAATGATTGGTGCAGCCTTAGAACGAGGAGGAGATGTGGCAGATGCTGCTGTAAAAGCAAACTTAATGTGGCTTGTTGGTACTTATTTAATTCATACAATGGGTGAGTTATGTTTATCGCCTGTTGGTTTATCAATGGTTACTAAGTTGGCTCCTATTCGTTTAGGTTCATTAATGATGGGTGTATGGTTTTTAAGTAGTTTTATTGCTAATTTCCTTTCTGGTTACTTGGTTCAGTTTTTTGCAACTATGGGAGCTCAAACAATTTTTACTATAATTTCAGCTGTAGTTATTGTTTTAGGATTAGTTGTGTTAATTATTTCGAACCAATTAAAGAAAATGATGCATGGTATTTCATAAAATGAAAACCTAATTTCATATAAAACAATTTAAATTTTATTTAATAAGTCTTACAAACATTGTAAGACTTATTTTTTTTTATACTTTCGCGCAAAATATATGAGAAATAAACACCCTTTAGGCTTACCTTTCCTATTTTTTACTGAAATGTGGGAACGTTTTGGGTATTATTTAATGATTGGCATTTTTCAACTTTATCTTACAACATCTATTGAAAATGGTGGCTTAGGTATGGATAGAAAAGATGCTGCAGACATTTATGGGACTTTTATTGCATTTGTTTTTTTAACTCCCTTTTTAGGTGGGTTATTAGCTGATAGAATATTGGGCTATAGCAAATCTATTTTTATTGGTGGTATTTTAATGGGCATAGGTTATTTGAGCTTAGCTATTCCGGGAACCACTTATTTTTACTACTCATTAATTTTAATTGTAATAGGTAATGGTTTTTTTAAACCAAACATTTCTACACTTTTAGGTAATTTATATAACGAAGAAAAATACAAACATTTAAAAGATTCAGGTTATAATATTTTTTACTCAGGAATAAACATAGGTGCTGCTAGTTGCACTTTTATTGCTGCTTTTATGCGAAATAAATATGGATGGAGCTATGCTTTTGCAACTGCAGGAGTTGGTATGTTTGTTGGTTTAATTGTTTATTATATTGGATTAAATAAATACAAACATGCCGATGTTTTAAAGTCTGCACAAAAAGAAGACATGTCATTATCGAAAGTATTTACAACAGTATTTTTACCTGCAATTGTGGTTGGTTTAGGTGCTTGGTTTTTACCGGGAAATATATTTGGAAGTGACAGTACAGATGCATTTATTTTTGCAACAATCCCAATCATTGTTTTTTATATTGGTCTTTATATAAAAGCAAGTATTCAAGATAAAAGACCCATTGCAGCACTTTTAACCATCATGTTAGTTTCAGTTATGTTTTGGGCTGTGTTTAAACAAAATGGAACTGCATTGACTACATGGGCACAATATTATACTGATAGGGAAACCCCTACCCTTGTTAAACCAATTGCTGAAACTTTATATCAAGTAGAAAAAGTTAGTAATAAATTTGATACAGTAGAAGCTTTTACAGATAAATTTTCATTAATTAAAGAAAATGGAAAAGCTAAAAAAATATTGGATAAACATGTTTATTTTAAAAACTTACAACCTGAATTAACACCACCCGAAAAAACTGAAATATCATTATTTAACACAGAACTATTTCAATCAATTAATCCTTTATGGGTTATTATTTTGACTCCAATTGTAGTTGCATTTTTTGCATTTCTAAAAAAGAAAAAAGCAGAACCTAGCACAGCTTCTAAAATTGCATTTGGATTACTAATATCTTCATTTAGTACATTAGTAATGGTTGGAGCTGTATATTATTGTGATAATGGATTAATTAAAGCATCACCTTGGTGGCTTATAGGTTGTTACGGTGTAGTCACTGTAGGTGAGTTGTTTTTAAGTCCTATGGGTTTATCGTTAGTTTCAAAATTAAGTCCAAAGCGTTTAACTGCTTTAATGATGGGTGGTTGGTTTTTATCAACCTCCATTGGAAATAAACTTTCTGGAATATTAGCTACTCTTTGGGATGGATACGAAAACAAAGCCGATTTTTTTTTGGTTAATTTTATATTATTAGGATTTGCAACAGCTATTATGTTTTTATTGTTAAAATGGTTGAATAAAATTTTGAAAGAGAATATGGGGTGATGAAGTGTAAAGTGTGAGAATTAGGAAATGAGAGTTGGGAAATGAGAGTTGAGAGATTAGCAATACAACTATTTAACGATTAACAAATAAAACGATTAACAAATACAACAATTAACCAATACAACAATTAAACAATTATCGAGCAACGGAAAACGAACAACAGTAAAAAAAATGAACAAGTGGTATCTTTTATATACAGCCCCAAGGGCAGAAAAAAAAGTTGCTTTAGAATTAAATAAAAGAGAATTTGTAACTTTTTTACCGTTACAAAAAAAAATAGTTCAATGGAGCGACAGGAAGAAAACAATTGAAAGTCCGTTGTTTAGTTCTTATATATTTATACATACATCATTAAGTTATTATTATGAACTTTTAAATATCCCCGGAATAGTTAAATTTGTAAACTTTCAAGGGCAGCCAGTGGAATTAAAAGAAAGCCAAATTGATCTAATAAAATTAATGGTGGCCAGTTATAGTGATATTGAAGCTGTGAATGAAGTTTTTGAAAAAGGAGAATCAGTAAAAATAATTGCTGGTCCTTTACAAAATCAAATTGGTGAATTAATTGAATATAAATCGAATAAAAAGGTAATGGTTAAAATAGAAAATACTGGATTTTCTTTAATTGTACAATTACCTAATAATATTTTACGAAAAGTTTAAAATGAATAAATCTAAAATAGTGTTATTAAGTCTCTTAGGCTTAATCTTCTTTAATTCTTGCGTTTCTAATAAAAAGTATATTTTAATGCAGAATGCAAAAACCTCTACTTCAGGCGATTCCACTAAAAGTAATTATTTAATTAATAGAACTTTAGAATATAAATTGCAAGTGAATGACATTTTGTATGTAAGTGTTGCTTCTACTGATGCCTTGGTTAGCCAAGCTTTTTCTCATTCTACTGGTGGAAATCAACAAATGATGCAAGTTCAAGGAGGGTTAGGCAATATGTTATATATAACAGGCTATTCGATAAATGCCAATGGTGATATAAATTTACCCGTTTTAGGAAATATTAAAGTTGTTGATTTAACTGTTCAGCAATCTAAAGAAAAAATAGAAGTAGAATTAAAAAAATACTTTAAGGTGTTCCATTTAGTTGTAAAATTAACAGAAATGCCTTTTACAATTATAGGTGAAGTTATGAATCCTGGTAGATTTAGTGGGTTAATTAACCAAGTTACCTTATTTGAAGCATTAGCACTAGCTGGTGATTTTTCACCCATTGCAAATAGAAAAAATGTTACTATTATTCGCCAAAATCCTGACGGGATAAAAGTTTATAAGGTAGATTTTACTCAAGCAGATTTAATCAATACACCTTACTTCATTTTACGACCAAATGATGTAATTTATATTGAACCATTAAAATCGCGTACGATTGGAAATTTTAGTAGTTTTCAAAATTCTTTACAAACAATTACTCCGCTATTAACTACTCTGGTTTTAGCTTTAAACACCTACATCATTATTACTCGATAAAAATGGAAAATAAATCAGAAAATATTCAAGGTCAACAATCCAATTTTTCGGAAAACTCTTTGAATTTCAAGGTTATTTTAGGGAAATTTATGGCATTTTTGCCATTTTTCATATTAAGTATTATTGTTTCTATTTCAATAGCTTTTTTAGTAAATAGGTATGCTACCCCCAGATATGCCTTAAAAGCTTCTTTATTAATTAAAGACAAAAGTAGAGGGGCGTTCGATGGAGCTGAAAGTTTTTTACAAGGTTCCTCTTTATTAATGCAGAGTAAAAACATTGAAAATGAAATTGGGATTCTAAAATCTAGAACGTTAGTTGAAGAAACTTTAAAAACCTTGAATTTTACTGTTTCTTATTTTGGTGAAGGTAAAGTAAAAAAATCTGAAAAATATATTGATTTACCCTTTATAATTGAATTAGACACTAATCATTTTCAATGTTATGGTGTTCCTATTTTTATCAATTTTAAAAGTAATAATCAGGTAATAATAACTTCAAAAAACAAGCCTGGAAAAGTGCTAATTCCATACAACGAGCAAGTAGTAGAAAATGTAAATGGAAAAATTGAAACTAAAAGTTATGACTTATCTCAACCTATAGTTTTAGAAAACTTGAAAATAAAAATAACTTTATTAGATAAAAAACTGATTGATCAAAACGAAAATGAATATTTTTTTATATTAAACACAAAAGAAAGTTTAATTAAAAAATATGCTAATAGTTTTGCAGTAAAAACAATCAATAAACAATCTTCTATAGTAGAAATTACTAAAGAAACGAATTATCCTGAAAAGGATGTGGAATTTTTAGATGCTTTATGCAAAACCTACATCAATTTAGGTGTTGATGATAAAGCTCAAATATCGAAAAATACCATCAAATTTATTGATATACAATTAAATGAATTAAGAGACACCTTACAGAATGTAGAAAATAGATTATTAAATTTTAAATCAAACAATAAATTAATTAATTTAGGGGAAGAAGGTCGACTTATAATGACCAAGTTAAGTACACTTGAAAACCAGAAAGCTATTGAGGAATCGAAGTTTAAATATTATTCATACTTGTATGATTATATATATATAAACAAAAACTTTAAAGAAGTAATAGCCCCAAGTGCCATTGGTATTGTTGATCCTTTATTAAATTCATTGATTTTAAAATTAGCCGAGTTATATTCCAAAAAAATTACCTTCGAAAATAGTATGCAAGAGGCTAATCCTGCCATTTTTGAAATTGACCAAAATATCAAAAACATCAAATTATCATTAATTGAAAATTTGAACAATATCAAAAAACAATCTCAACTAATTATTGGCGATTTAAACAACCAAATTAATATTGTCGAAAAAGAATTAAGCACCATTCCAGTAACTGAACGACAATATTTAAATATCAATCGTAAATTCAATATAAGTGATAAATTATATACTTATTTACTAGAAAAAAGAGCCGAAGCAGGTATTGCTGGAGCATCGGTTGTGGCAGATAATAGAGTAATTGACAAAACAATAATTACTGGAAAAATTTATCCTAAAACAGCGTCAATTTATTCTATAGCTTTAGCCATTGGTTTAATTATTCCTCTTATTATAATTTTAATTATTGAATTTTTCAGTACCTCAATTCTCAATCACCAACAATTACAACAGGTTTCTAAAATTCCATTAATAGGCAATATTATTCATAACTCTAGTAATAATGCCTTGGTAATAGCCAATTCTCCCAAAGCTAGTATATCAGAATCGTTTAGAAATTTAAGGAGTAATTTAAATTATTTTATCAATCAAAAAGAAAAGAAAGTAATTCTAGTTACTTCAACTGTATCTGGTGAAGGAAAGACTTTTGTATCTATGAATTTGGCTTCAGTAATTGCTATTAGTGGTGCTAAAACATTATTAATTGGAGTAGATTTACGTAAACCGAAAATTTTTCAAGATTTTAATTTGAATAATTCAATGGGATTAACAAATTATTTGATTGGTAAGGTAACTGTTGATCAAATTATTCAAAAATCAGGAATCGAGAATTTGGATGTTATTACTGCAGGACCTACTCCACCAAATCCATCTGAGCTATTAATAAGTGATGAATTTGAAAACTTATTAAATTTAATGAAAGAAAAATATGACTATGTAATACTTGATACCCCCCCAATTGGCTTGGTTGCTGATGGATTGGACTTAATGAAATTTGCCGATTTAAATTTATATATAGTTCGCCAACGTGTAAGTAGAAAAAATTATTTGAACTTGATCAATGACATTTATATGACTGACAAAACAAAAAATATTGGTATGGTATTTAACGATGTAAACTTTGCTCCTGTTTATGGTTACGGGAATGGTTATGGTTATGGTTATGGTTATGGTTATGGTTATGGTTATGGCTATGGTTACAGTTATGGAGCCTATTCAAGTTATGGGGCTTATGGCAATGAATCAGAAAAAGTAAAAAAACCATTTTGGAAAAGAATAATTGGATTATAAAAATTATTTTAAAAAGGCCATCTCAAATGCCTTAAAATGCTCGTCAGTTCTCGACTTCGCTCGAACTTAATAATTTCGTTTTCAAAACATTTCGACTACGCCCAATGTTACAAAATACAAAGAGGTTGTCCTTAGAGACAACCTCTTTTTTTATGCTACTTTCTATGAAGAGTATGAATTGTAATTGATGTGATTCTACTGATTAACATGATTAATTCATCAAACAAATGGTGCGGGAACAATTCCCCCTTGTGAATTGGACTTGTGCGGCTGCGAAGGGGGTTAGGGGGATGTTTGGAATTTCAATCTCATCGAACAAAAGTTTTTCTGCACCTTTTGTCAATAACAAACAATCTTTCAATTGCATTTTATTAACAATACTTTTAATTTGCGGCTTTAAGGTCAATTATATAATTTGCGACCAATAGCGGAATGTATACTTTTTAGATTCCCAAAAACTAACTAATGATAAACCATAATTCAAAAATTTATATCGCTGGTCACAACGGAATGGTTGGTTCCGCTATAAACAGATTATTGGTGAAAAAAGGTTTTACTAATATCATCACAAAAACAAGTAAACTACTTGATTTACGAAACCAACAGTCAGTTAATCAATTTTTCGAATCTGAAAAGCCAATTATAGTTATTGATGCTGCAGCTAAAGTAGGAGGAATTTTAGCTAATAATAACTATCCTTATCAATTTTTAATGGATAATATGCTTATTCAAAACAATTTGATACATGCTGCACATGAAAATGAAACTGAAAAATTTATTTTTTTAGGGAGTTCTTGTATTTACCCAAAATTAGCTCCACAACCGCTAAAGGAAGGATATTTATTGACTAGTAGTTTAGAACCAACCAATGAATGGTATGCCATTGCAAAAATAACAGGGGTAAAATTATGCCAGGCTATAAGAAAGCAATTCAATAAAGATTTTGTAAGTTTAATGCCAACCAATTTATATGGACCTTACGATAATTTTGATTTGGAAACTTCCCATGTTTTACCTGCTATGATTCGTAAATTTCATGATGCGAAACAAAGTGGAAATAAACATCTTGAAAGTAGTGAGCCTGTCGAAAGTAGTGAGCCTGTCGAACTATGGGGAAGCGGCTCTCCCATGCGTGAGTTTTTACACGTAGATGATATGGCAAAAGCTGTTTTATTTGCTGTTGAAAATGTTTTACCAGAATATTTATATAATGTAGGTTCAGGCAAAGACTTAACAATAAAACAATTAGCAGAAACCATTCAACATATTGTTGGTCATAAAGGAAAAATTATTTGGGATACTAGCAAACCTGATGGAACACCTAGAAAGTTAATGGATAATTCAAAAATGGAAAACTTAGGTTGGAAAGCAGAAATAAGTTTAGAAGATGGAATAAAACAAACCTACCAATGGTTTATAGAAAATTTAGAAAATGTGAAAGAAGTAAAAATGTAAATACAAATATAAATTGTCACCCTGAGCCTGTCGAATGGGTGAGAGAGTTTTAATTTGAAATGAATAATTATTATATCTATATCTTATTATGTTCTGATAATAGCTATTATATTGGTGTTACTAATAATATTCAAAATAGAATAATACAACATGAAAGTGGATCAGATTCATTGTCATATACATTTAATAAAAGACCAATAAAATTGGTTTATACAGAAACCTTTAATGATATTAAGCAAGCAATTGAAAGAGAGAAACAATTAAAAAAATGGTCTAGAGCGAAAAAAGAAGCACTTATTAACAATGAAACGGATAAGTTGAAAGAATTATCGAAAAATAATAAATAGAAATTCGTTGATATACTCATTAGTTTTTGTACAATCGCATTTTGGATAAGGTAAATAAAACAGTATATCTTTTTTTCTATAAACATTTAATAATAATATTGACACTTTATAAATTCTACAAAAAGTAAGATTTAGTTATATTTATCTCACCCATTCGACAAGCTCAGGGTGACAAAAAATATATAATCGATTAACCTTTTTACAATTAAACAAATAGACTAATAAACCATTAACGATTAACCATTAAACAATTAACCCCTAATCAATTAAGCAATTAAACTCTAAACAATTAAGCAATTAGACAAAACATGAAAACAGCACTTATAACAGGAATTACCGGACAAGACGGGGCTTATTTAGCAGAATTTTTATTAAAAAAAGGATACTTCGTACATGGAATCAAGCGAAGAAGTTCTTTGTTTAACACCGATAGAATTGACCATTTATACCAAGACCCTCATGAAAAAAATGTAAACTTAAAATTACATTATGGTGATCTAACGGATAGCAGTAATTTAATTAGAATTATTCAAGAAACTCAACCTGACGAAATATATAACTTAGCTGCAATGAGTCATGTGCAAGTAAGTTTTGAAGAACCTGAATATACAGCTAATGCAGATGGAATTGGTACTTTACGAATATTAGAAGCCATTCGTATTTGTGGCCTAACTAATAAAACAAAAATTTATCAAGCATCTACTTCTGAACTATATGGTTTGGTGCAGGCAGTTCCTCAAAGTGAAACTACCCCTTTTTATCCTCGTTCGCCATATGCAGTAGCAAAAATGTACGCTTATTGGATTACAGTAAATTACCGCGAAGCTTATAATATGTTTGCTTGTAATGGTATTTTATTTAACCACGAAAGTCCTTTACGTGGAGAAACATTTGTTACGCGTAAAATTACCCGTGCAGCCAGTAAAATTGTATTAGGTATGCAGGATAAATTGTTTCTTGGGAATTTAAATGCCCAACGTGATTGGGGACACGCCAAAGATTATGTGGAAGCCATGTATTTAATTTTACAACAAGAAAAACCTGAAGACTATATAATTGCTACAGGTGTAACTACCACTATTCGAAAATTTGTGCAAATGGCTTTTGCAGAAGTAGGTATTACGATTTCATTTAAAGGGGAAAATGAAAATGAGGTTGGTTTTGTTGAAAATATCAAATTCGAAATTCTAAATTCTAAAAATATAAATACTAACTTAAAGATTGGTGACGAAGTGTTAGCTGTAGACCCACGATATTTCAGACCAACAGAAGTAGAATTATTAATTGGAGACCCAACAAAAAGTCAAACTCAATTAGGGTGGAAACCAAAATATAATTTACAAATGTTAGTGGAAGACATGATGCAATCAGATTTAAAATTAATGCAAAGAGAATTATTTTTAAAACAATCAGGACATAAAGTATTAAGTCAGTTTGAATAATTATTATTTTTTAATCACGAAACCTAGCAATCAATAAACAAAAAGCTATTTATAACTTATGAAAATGGTGATATGTTTAATAAGCTTTTGAAATCTTAATTATAGCTCTTAAACTTAAATTATTGATTACGTATATTTTACTAATTTTATATATTACATAAAAGTTAAATTTATTGGTTGGTTTTTTTTAAAGAAATTTATATACTAATATTGAGCAATAAAAGTACTCGTTTTTATTTTTTCTTGAGTATATTTAAATATTTGACACAAATACACACTGTGACTCACCAAGCGAAGCTGTAAATAAGTGTTAAGTGTTAAGTGTTGAGTGCTAAGCTTAAAGTGTTAAGTGTTGAGTGCTAAGCTTAAAATGTTAACTATTAAGTTCTAAGTTTTAAGTTAAAATATTTTAAACTATCGTAATGTTTCACGGAATTGAAGAATTATTTGTTTGGAAAAAAAGTAAGAAACTAATAAGGATTTGTTGCCAATTACTCAAAAGAGTTTTAACAAATACCATCCATTAGCCGATCAAATAAGCAGATCAGTCATTTCAATTCCATCCAATATTGCTGAAGGTTGTGAAAGGGTTCAGATGCTGATTTTGCATGATTTCATTATATATCAAGAGGTTCATGTGCTGAGTTAAGAACTAAATTAGAGTTGGCAAAAGTTTTTACTAAAAATGTATATGAAAAACAATATTCGGATTTCATCATTGAAGCCGAAGAAATATCCTAAATGATTTATGGCTTAATCAAAAGCCTTAAAATAAAAAAATAATATTCCCCTACTTAAAACTTAGCACCTAAAACCCAAAAATCAATTGCTCGAAGCATTAATTACATCTAAAACACGTATCAAATTACTGCTAAAATTTTTTTTAAACAGCAATAATAGAGACTATTTACGTGGACTAGAAAGTGAGTTTGGTGATTCTTCAAATTCAATAAGACAAGAATTAAATAAACTTGAAACCGCAGGATTATTAGATAGTAAAAGCGAGGGGAACAAAAAAATTTTTAATGCCAATACCAAACATCCTCTATTCCCTGAAATAAAGAGTATTTTAATGAAATTTACTGGTTTAGACCAGTTAATTATTAAAGTAATAAATCATTTAGGTGATTTAAAAGAAGTTTACTTAATTGGTGACTTAGGAAGAGGAATTGAAAGTGAAATAATTGAATTGGTTTTTGTAGGAAATATTGATAACGAATATTTACATCAATTAGTAGAAAAAGCTGAAAAACATATCAAAAAGAAAATAAGATTTGTTTTATTTTCAATGGATGAATTTATTGAAAAAAAAGACCGTATCATCACCGAACACGATTTGTTACTTTGGAAAAGTGATACCTTATAAAAAATAAAGCTTGCCCGTGGTTGTTACCGATAGCTATCGGTATGCTGACCAACCACAGAAAATAAGAAATAAACAAATTGTTGGTGTCGCTTCGCAAAACACCAACAATGGCCTAAATAATTATTTAAAAAACTAAAAACCAAGAACTAAGAACTGGGTAATATAAGCTAAGTACTATAAATTTCAAATGCAACCCAAAAATCCATCCCAATTATTATCAAAACATTTATTCTGGGACATTAACCCAGAAATATTGGATTGGGAAATTAATAAAAAAACAATCATCGGAAGGGTACTTGAAAGAGGAACATTGGAGGAATGGAATTGTATTGTAAAAATTTATTCATTAGCTACCATTACTGAAATACTCAAAAATTTTAGAGATTTAAACCCAATCGATTTAAATTTTATAGCAACAATTAGTAATACTCCAAAAGAAAATTTCAGATGCTTCAATACAAAGTTGTTGACCAATCAACACTGGATTTATTAATAAAAATAAATAATTGTGCATTGTTCCAAAATTATCGATTAGTTGGAGGTACCGCACTTGCATTAATTCACGTACATCGAAAATCGATTGATTTAGATTTTTTCGGAAATGAAAAAATTGATACTTTTGAAATGATGTCATTCTTTAACTCCATTGGAAATGTAAATGATATAAAAAGTTCCAAAAGAATTGATTCATTATTTTTGAATGATATAAAAGTTGATATTGTACATTATCCATATTACAAGCTTTAAAAACTCAAAATGGATATCAGTATTTTAGAATCAAAAATTCATACCATTAGAGGTGAAAAAGTAATGCTTGACTTTGATTTAGCAACTCTTTATGAAGTAGAGACAAAAGTTTTGAATCAAGCAATAAAAAGAAATAGTCTTCGTTTTCCAAAAGATTTTATGTTTCAAATTACCTTGGAAGAACAAAAATTGATCTGGTCACAAATTGTGACCGGTTCAACAAAACATAGAAATAAAACTTATTTACCTTTTGCATTTACAGAGCAGGGTGTAGCAATGTTAAGTTCTGTATTGCGCTCTGAAAGAGCCATTTTAGTAAACATTGCGATTATGAGAGCATTTGTTGAAATTCGAAAAATCATTACACTTCAAAGTCATATTGATAAACAATTCATGAGTTTAAAAGTTGATTTAGAAAAAAGATTAGGAGAACATGATATTCAATTTTCAGAAGTTTATACCTTATTATAGCACTTTCTTGATGAAAAAAAAGAAAAATTAGATTGGGATAACAGAAAAAAATTAGTATACTAATTGTTTTCTCAAAGCCCGAGTGAATTTACAGTCAACACTTTGAATTCAAAAAGAGGTTGCATGCAACGACTTTACAAATTTTCGGAATACAGGATTTAAAGATTTTGTAGATAATAGCTTGTTTAGTGGCGAGCGTGGGACCGACAAAAATGCGGGCCAGCATTGGCCTTGTGTGTGGAAGCATATTTTTGTCTTGTCACGCCTTGCGGGATTGTTTCTTTTTCATCTAAGGAAAAAGAAAGAAGAAAAAAAGGAAAACAATGTTCTGTTGATTGGTTAGACTCCAACAATGAACAAAATAATTAATAAATACTTGGTGCCACTTCACAAAAAACACCAACAATCCCAAAACCAATCAACTTAATTAACCTCCCAACATATAGGGAAACCTATCAACCTTAAAAACATGAATAAAATAGCAATCATTGGCCTTGGATATGTTGGCCTTCCTTTAGCAGTTGAATTCGGAAAAAAACAACATGCAGTTGGATTCGATATCAATCAAAATAGGGTAAATGAATTGAATAATGGGCACGATAGAACATTAGAGATTAGTGATGAAGATTTAAAAGCAACTTTATCAAACGTATCTGAAACAGCTAGTTTTAAATGCACTACCAATTTAGAAGAAATAAAAGATTGTAATTACTATATAGTTACCGTTCCAACCCCAACAGATAAAAACAACCGCCCTGATTTAACACCTTTATACAAAGCAAGTGAAACAGTAGGTAAAGTATTAAAAAAAGGTGATATTGTTATTTATGAATCAACGGTTTACCCTGGTGTTACCGAAGATGAATGTATTCCTGTTTTGGAAAAAATATCTGGATTAAAATTTAACATTGACTTCTTTGCTGGTTATTCCCCTGAAAGAATCAATCCTGGAGATAAAGAACATACCGTTACTAAAATTTTAAAAGTTACTTCGGGTTCTACTCCCGAAGTGGCAGAAAAAGTAGATCAATTATATAAAACCATTATTGTTGCAGGAACACACAAAGCAAGTTCTATTAAAGTGGCTGAAGCAGCTAAGGTTATTGAAAATTCTCAACGCGATATCAATATTGCTTTTGTAAACGAGTTATCTAAAATATTTAGCTTAATGGGTATCAATACCAATGATGTATTAGAAGCAGCTGGAACAAAATGGAATTTTTTAAAGTTCAAACCAGGTTTAGTTGGTGGACATTGTATTGGAGTTGACCCTTATTATTTAGCTCAAAAAGCGCAAGAAGTTGGTTACCATCCTGAAATTATTTTAGCAGGACGAAGATTAAATGATAGCATGGGCGCTTATGTAGCTACCGAAACTATCAAGTTGATGATCAAAAAAGATATTAAAGTAAAAAATGCCAATATTTTAATGTTAGGATTTACCTTTAAAGAAAACTGCCCTGATGTTAGAAATACCAAAGTAATTGATATCATCCAAGAATTAAACTCATACCATGTAAACTTAACGGTTGTTGACCCTTGGGCTGAACCAGCAGAAGTAAAACATGAATACCATTTAACAACACAAAAAGAATTACCAACCAATACCAAATTTGATGCAGTGGTATTAGCAGTTGGACACAATGAATTCAAAGAAATTGATATCCAAAATTACCTTAATCCCAACCACGTTATTTTTGATGTAAAAGGATTGTTAGATAGAAGTTTAGTTGATGGAAGCCTGTAGGAGGTTTAGTGGGTTTAGAAAGTTTAGTGAAAAAAGTTTAGAAAGTTTAGTAAATTGGTTCAAATAATTTAAA
>Ga0247844_1005803_pt1 | contig 15407 bp, 15 predicted proteins | sample LaCtaG_FD_192421 | JGI IMG/M metagenome (GOLD analysis project Ga0247844, IMG submission 192421) | Freshwater microbial communities from meromictic Lake La Cruz, Castile-La Mancha, Spain - LaCruzMarch201714.5m_1 | ecosystem: Environmental > Aquatic > Freshwater > Lake | place: Spain: Castile-La... | reverse complement strand
TGGCCTGAAAACTCGGCCCAGCCACCTCTGTCCAGTGGTCCCGCCGCACCCCTCATTTAAGGTCGCCACGCAGTGTTGCGATCGTGGGGGTGTTTAGTTGCGAACATCGACGTCCCATTCCAGCTCCAGTCGCTCGACGTCGGCGACCTCATCTGAATGCATCACAATCTTGAAAACCGGTTGAAGCCGGAAAGTCGGGATGCGTTATAGATGTTTCTACACAATAATAACAATTTCCATATTCGCAAGGTGCATCCCCGAACAGATATGGGCACCGCCGCAGAATGTAGCGAGATAGCTTCCTTTTCACCTAAAATTCAAGTGCATCGGATCAGGATTTACGCGTTCGTTGAGGCCATACAGGGTTAAGGGGACCAGCACCATGTCGCGAGATTTGAGTTTCACAGCGTCTCGCATGAGATTCTTTGTGACAAGCCGCGCCTGCGCGACCACCGGAAAGTGGCGGAGCATTTTCGCGACCTGTTGAGGTATCTTTTGCGGATTGGTTGCGAGTTGGGCAAAATCGCCTGGATGCCGTGCCAGATACTCCATAGCAAAGGGCAGGAAGTTGACTATGGTGCCGCGGCTCACCAACAAGACCAAAGCGATCATTGCGAGCACTTCGTAATCGGTCAGTTGTGGGCCGTTCACTTGGCTGTGGATGGTTGTACTAATCAATTCGCAACCCATGGCGTTCTCACCGACATCAACCGCCGAGCTGGCGACCGCGAATTTTTTGTTGGAGATCATTTTGGTCTTGCCGATATTGCCGTGATTGCACTGCTTGGCATACAAGACATAGTGACCAATACTGGCATGATTACCGCTTGGCAAAACTTCGCGCCTGACATGGACGATTGGAATGTGCTGTATCCAAATTTGAAGCGGTTCGACGCACATCACCGCGACCGGCCATCTGTGAAGCAAACTGCCCCATTTATGTTTGATTTGGCCGAGAAGATTGTTTGAGGAGGGTTAATCCTCAAATATTGCCACAGCCCGCGTCCAACCCGCTGATGCAGCTCGTATCTTCATCGGGAAACAGGCAATGGTAAATCCCGTGGGCGGCAATACCTCTAGATTGTGCAGCTTTTCGAGGTGACAATATCCGATATCGCGCCCGGCTTTATGACCTTCCCAAATCAATTCCGCATTGCCAGTTGATTCATACGCTTCGCGTGTATGGACGAACGGTGCGTCCCAGCTCCAGCCGTCGGTTCCCGTCAAGCGGACGCCGCGTTCAAGAAGGTACATAGTCGCTTCGTAACCCATGCCGCAGCCAGATGTGACATAATTATCCTGTCCGTAACGCTTGCCCGCAGCCGTGTTGACGACAACGATTTCAAGTGGGGAAAGTGTATGACCAATACGCGTGAGTTCTGCCTCTACATCAGCGGCGGTCACGACATAGCCGTCTGCGAATGTCGTAAAATCAAGCTTCACCCCGGGCTGAAAACACCAATCGAGTGGCACCTCGTCAATCGTTATCGCACGCTCGCCCTTGTTCATGGTTGAAGCGAAGTGATAGGGCGCGTCCAGATGGGTGCCGTTATGCGTTATCAACTCAACCTTCTCGATCGCCCAAGCCTCACCGTCCGGCAAATCTTGTGCCGTTAGGCCGGGGAAAAAATTAATCAGGGAAGGGATCGACGTATTGTGGTCGATATATTCGATCTTCGGCTTATATGGTGGCGGGTCTGAAATTACGTCATTTTCGAGATAGATGGAAAGGTCGACTATTGTCCGTGCCATGCATTAAAACTCCACTCTGTCGCCGCCTTTGAGACCCAGCATAATGCGTGCCTCGCTCGGCGTCGCTGGTTCATGCCCCATTTCGCGAATTATGCGCACGATTTTTTCGACCTGCTGCGCGTTCGATACCGCAAGCTGGCCACGTTCGATGAATAGGCTATCCTCGAGCCCAACGCGGACGTGCCCTCCCATGAGTGCGGCTTGAGTGAGAAATGGCATCTGATACTTGCCAGCAGCGAGGACAGACCACTGGAAACTGTCCTTGCCGAACAACCGGTCGGCGGTAGATTTCATGAACATCAGATTTTCAAGGTCAGGCCCGATGCCACCCATTATCCCAAAGATCATCTGGATGAAGAATGGCGGCTTTACAGCGCCGCTATCGACAAAGTATGCAAGGTTATAAAGGTGACCGACGTCGTAGCATTCATGCTCGAAACGCGTGCCCGCTTCACCCATTGTCTCCAATATTGTCGCGATATCCCGGAACGTGTTACGAAAAATGAAATCGTCGGAACCGAGAATGTAATCCTTTTCCCAATCATGCTTCCAACTGCTGACCCGCTTGGCGGCAGGAAACATGGCAAAGTTTATGGTGCCCATGTTGAGCGAACACATTTCGGGCTTGAATCTAACGGCCGCACGCAGGCGCTCAGCCAATGGCATCGTCGCCGAACCGCCGGTAGTGATATTGACCACAGCATCGGTCCGTTGTTTGATAACGGGGAGAAACTGGTTGTAGACATCAGGGTCACCAGTGGGGCGGCCGTCTTCCGGTATCCTTGCATGAATGTGAAGTATCGCAGCGCCGGCTTCGGCGGCTGCAATGCTCTGCTCGGCAATCTCCGCAGGTGTGCAGGGCAGCGCGTCCGACATGGTCGGTGTATGCGCGCCGCCAGTCACGGCACAAGTGATTATGATCTTGCTCATTTGGGCTCCATTAACGAACGGTTTAGTCCGAGACGGTCGGCGCAAACCTGAATGCGAGAGACTGCGCCATCGGTCACGTCGAATAATCCGGCGAGCCGGAGGATCACGCTTTGGCCGACAAGTGCAGGATCCAGATCGGGAAAGCCGCCCTTGTATTTGCCGATGCACGAGAGGTGGAAAGCACCGCGATTGCCTGCCGAAAATAGTTGGTCGACGGTGATCTCGGCAACGGCAACAAGATCAGCAAAACGAGGACCCTCTGCACTAATTTCATCGATGTGCGAGGCGTCGGTCCAGTTGGCTGGGTTATTGAGGAACCCGCGTGCGATGGCCTCTACCTCGTCGTTAGGCGCTTCGCATGGGGCGTCCCAGGGGGCAGGGTGAGGTGATTGCACTACATCGCATGTCGCATGTGCCAGCTGCCTTTTGCGTGCGAAATAATCCTCTTCGGCCCAGCCCTGATGGAGTCGACCATTTTTAATTCGGAATAGCGTCACGCCTCCCCAAGTCGAAAGCCGCCCATTATGTCGGTTGGAAACTCCATGTTCGGTGAAACGCATGGCTACGGCATCCGGGCCAATGACAGTATCGTGCACCGTCACACAAAGACCCGGAAACTGGTCTAGCTGCGCAGCGGTTGCGGGCAGATATGCGTCATCGCGTCCGGCAATGAGAACACCGCTTATGCTAAGCGCATAATCGGGCTCCATAATCGTCTCGACCGCTGCCGGATTGTGGCAGGTGAGAAAATCTACCGCGAAGCCGCGAAGTAACCGAGCGGATGGACTTATGGTCATGCATTTTCCTTCAACCACTCCGGGTTTCGCATTTCTTTTTTGAGAATTTTGCCCGATGCATTCGTCGGCAATTGCGTAACGAACGCCACTGAAGTCGGGCATTTATAATGAGCCAATTGCGCGCGTGTGAAAGCAATGAGTTCGGATTCTGACGGATGGCTTCCGTTACGCACAACCACAAAGGCTTTGGGTGTCTCGCCCCAGCGTTCGTGGGGGACACCAATAACGGCGACCTGGGCGACGTCTGAGTGTTGATAAAGCACATTCTCGATCTCGGTCGGGTAGATATTCTCCGCACCTGATACGATCATATCCTTGTAGCGGTCGTGCATGTAGATAAAGCCATCTTCATCGCGGTAAGCAGCATCACCCGTGCGCAGCCAGCCGTCTGCTGTGATCGCTCTTGCGGTTTCTTCAGGCTTGTTCCAGTATCCGAGCATGTTGGCTTTGGAACGGATACGAATTTCGCCAACTTCCCCGACCGCTACCGGATTTTCTGTCGCTGGATTGACCAGCATCAGCTCGTTCCAGGGCATGGGCCGACCGCATGACCGTAAACGATTGGCAAAGGGGCCGTCGGGTTCATGTTCTTCCGGCGCCAGCATCACGACGGTTCCTCCTGTTTCCGTCATTCCGTACGTGTGCATAAATCCACAACCGAATATTTCGATCGCTTTTTTGAGCACTGCTTCGCCAATTGGAGCTGCGCCATAGACGATGCGATTAAGGCTGGTCAGATCTATCTCAGCCACTTCGGGCAAGTCGAGTAGCATCTGGATTACTGTTGGTACGAAAAACCCGTGCGTAACTTTTTGATCTCGAATGGCCGCTACGATGTCACGCGGCACAACTTGCTGCATTAGCACCGTATGGCCACCTTGGCTCATGCAGGTCATGGCATAACCAATACCACCAATATGAAAAAGCGGACTGGCCACAAGATTGACACTATGATCGGACATGTCCCACAATTCGTTGGCCATCCGTGCAAGATATGACAGGTTACCGTGACTGAGGACAACCCCCTTGGGGATCCCTGTTGTGCCGGACGTATAGAGCAAAAGAAGCGGGCAATTTGGCGATGGTGTATGCCCGGCGTCGTCGGGGTGCGCAGAGTCTCGCCACATCGGATAATGACTGAGCAGTGTCCGGGCCTGATGCGGCATGACAAGCGAAAGCAAAGGCTGAAATTCATCCTCGATAAAAAGGAGCGATGGAGACGCGTCTGCGAGAATATCTGCGATTTCCCGTGCCGATAATCTCCAGTTGATAGGCACGAATATGGCACCAGATTTAGCACATCCGAAAAATAGCTCGAAATGAACCGATGTATTGCGGGCAACGATGGCGACCCGGTCGCCTGATTGGATGTCCGAAGCTGCCAGCGCACGTGCAACACGACTTGCACGCGCATCCACATCGGCAAAGCTCAATGTTTCCGTGCCGAATGTAAGGCACGGTGATTGGGGCTTTTGCGTCGCGTGGGATCGCAACAACGTGACTAAATTCGCTTCCATAGGTTAGTAACTCTTTGGTAAACCTAAGCTATGCGTTGATACGTAATTCAGGATCATTTCGCGACTGACCGGGGCAGTTCGATGTAAGCGCGCAATAAACCACAAATCGGAAAGACCATATTCGTTAGAAAGACCATTGCCGCCATGGACTTGAATTGCCTGATCGAGCGCTTTCAATGATGCTTCCGCTGAAGCAAATTTTGCCATATTCGCAGTCTCGGCCGCGTCCTCCCCATTGTCACATAATTGGGCTGCGCGTGCGTTGAGAAGGCGAGCCGCTTGTACGTTGATATACGCCTCTGCAAGTGGGTGAGCCACCCCCTGATGCGCGCCAATTGGCGTATTCCAGACGGATCGGTCTTTGGCATATTGCGCGCCCTGTTCAATGGCGAATCTGGAAATGCCGTTGTTGATAGCCGCCGCAGCGACTCGTTCTGGATTCAGGCCAGCGAATACCTGCTTTAGCCCTGCGCCGGGTTCTCCGATCAACGCATCTTCGGGAACTTCGACATTGTCAAAGAATACGGTGAACTGCTTTTCAGAAGTGCGCAGCGCTGCATCGATGCGGGTCATGGAAATGCCCGGCGTATTGGTAGGTACAACAAACAACGACAGCCCTTGACGCGACCCGTCAGTGACAGGGACGCCATCGCGTGCAACGACCATAACGGCGGCGGATTGATCAATGTCTGACGTCCAGTATTTAGCGCCATTAATGACCCAACGGTCACCGCGCTTAACTGCGTGTGTAGAGACTTTATGGGTGTTTGAGCCTGCATCGGGCTCGGTAATCGCAAAGCACATTTTGCGCTTTCCAGCCGCGATGTCGGGCAACCACTCGCGCTTCATTGCCTCTGTTCCCACACTCCCAATGATGGGCGCTGTGATCGATGAAATAACCATAGCAAGTATCGGACAGCCTTGCGCTGCCGTTTCTTCGATACAGATATTTAAATCGGCAAGACCGCCGCCACCGCCGCCATATTCTTCGGATACGTGCACACCTAGAAAGCCTGCGTCGCCCAATTCTCTCCAAAGCGCGTCAGGCTGCTCGCCTTTATTTACGACGTCCTGAAAATACTTACGCCCGAATTTGCCAACGAGCTTGCTAACACTATCGCGCAGGTCCCGATGATGCTCTGCTGTATCGCATAACGAGGATTGAAATAAGTCAGATGCCATGTGAGTTGCTCCAAAACAAAGTTGAAATTATTGCGGCCAAGGGAAGAACCCCTCGCCGGATTTGACACCCAGCTTACCCTCAGCGACCATATCAATGAGGATTTGGGGTGGTGAAAAACGAGGCCCATGCGCGGCCTCCAATGTACGGGCGATATCGAGCCGCACATCTAGTCCGACGATATCACTCAGGCGCAGCGGCCCTACTGGATGCCGGTATGCAAGGACTGCAGCCTTGTCGATATCTGTGGCAGTTGTAACGCCTGACTCAACCATTCGCATCGCTTCAAGACTGGAGATCAGATCGAGCCGACTGGTTGCGAACCCGGGGACGTCGCGCACCGTAAGCGATTGCTTGCCAAGCCATTCGACAAAATGCCGGGCCTCGATGAGGGACGCTTCCGAAGTGTATTGGCCTCGCACTAATTCGACCAGAGGTAGCGACCACACGGGATTGAAAAAGTGCATTCCCAAAAATATGGTTGGATCGGGCAACGCGTGTGAGAGCCGATCAATCGACATTGCACTTGTATTGCTACCAATCAATTTTGGCGCACGTGCTGACACGGCAGCCAATACTTCAAGTTTGAGTTCCAGTTTTTCAGATACCGTTTCTATCGCGACATCTGCGGCCAGTGGTACTTGTTCAACCGTCGTCACGCGCTCAATTCGGGAACGAAGCGCATCGCCGCCTGCCGCGTCCATTTTGCCGCGCGCGATGGACGACAGAACAGTATCATCGACAGTGCGGTTAAATGCCAATGCACGAGATTGATCGGGCTCCACAACCGTCACTGTCGCACCCGCCATGGCTGATACATATGCAATGCCGACACCCATTGTGCCGCCTCCAACTACTGCGACGTGTTTCATCAACGGCCTTTCCACTGAGGAGCGCGCTTTTCCGAGAATGCCCGAGCGCCCTCAAGAGCGTCTTCTGATCCGATAACTAAATCTACTAATGGTCGTTGCAACGTCCAAATGTCGGCCTCTGGCCAATTCGGGGCTTCACGAACAATACGCTTTGTCATTGCAACACTGAGCGGCGCGTTGGCAGTTATCGCCTTGGCCAGCGCTAATGCCCCATCCAGTGCAGCCCCTTCCTTTGTTACCCGGTTCACCAACCCCCATTTGTGGGCAGTATTGGCATCCATTCGCTCTCCGGTCAGGGCATATTCAAGCGCGATTGCTTCCGGAATCCGGCGCGGTAAACGGACAAGGCCACCTGAACCTGCCACCAGTCCCCGTTGAACTTCTGGCAATCCGAACCAAGCAGTTTCTGCCGCCACAATCAGATCACATGTGAGTGCCAGTTCACACCCACCAGCTAAGGCAAAGCCTTCTACAGCAGCAATTAGAGGTTTTTCCGGCGGCGCTTCGGTTAAGCCTGCAAAGCCTCTTCCTTCAATTTCCGGCCGCTCGCCATCCGCGAACGCCTTTAAGTCCATGCCTGCGCAAAAATACCCACCATGACCAGTTATAATGCCAACACGCAGTTCAGGGTCAGATTCTAGCCGGTCGACGGCGGCTGCGATGGCAAGCGACACTGCTCTGTTAACCGCGTTGCGTTGAAGCGGTCGGTTTATCGCAATAATCAAAACTCCATCGAGTTGTTGAATTTCAACGGGATCCGACATCGTTCAAGCCACTGCAGTTTCGGTAGGGTCGAGCGCATATCGCCCCAATTTAAACTCGGTCAGATCAGCCGTCTCTGTCATTTGCCAATATTCGAGGATCCGAAAAGGATTGTTAACAACCACACGGCCTTTTGAATTCTTATAATAAGTTTCAACTCCGGGATAGGTCCAGACCATGCGTGCGTGCGTGCTGTCTACCTTCTCATTATACGCATCATGAACGTGCTTATCGACTTCGATCTGGGTGGCTCCCTTTTCAAGCATTTGACGAACCAGTGACATGACATAATGCATCTGTCGTTCAAGCACGGTTATAAGACTGCCACCATGACCAAACTGCGTGTTCGGTCCGTACAGGCAGAAGAAATTGGGATAACCAGGCACAACTGTCCCTAAATAGGCGCGCGCGTCGTCCCCGTTCCAATCATCATGAAGCTCGCGGCCGCCGAGGCCTATGACCTTCATTGGAGCTAGAAGATTTACGACATCAAACCCGGTTGCCCATATTAAAACATCTGCCTCGTGTTTCTTACCGTCAGTTGTAGTGACGCCAGTGGCGTGCGCTTCTACAACAGAGCCGGTGACGAGTTTGACTTTCTTTTGCGCCATAGTGCGGAACCAACCATTGTCTAAAAGCATACGTTTTCCAAAGGGCGGATAGCCGGGCAAAACCTCCGGCAGGAGGTTTATGGCACTGCCAAGTTCTGACTTGATGTATGCCTCTAAACTTACGCGATGCGCGTCGTTAATGGCATTGATCGATCGACCACCACCGTCCCAAGAAGTGTCCTGCTGCAAAGCTTCGTATAGCTTGTCGTTAAAGGCCCAGCTGAGCCGCAGCCGATACCACAACCGATACAGCGGTACTTCAATCAACAAACGTCTTAAGGAGCCAGGGATGTCCTGACCGAACTTTGGGAATGGTGCAGCCCATTGTGGCGTGCGTTGTACAATGGTGAGCGAAGCGACTTTGTCGGCGATCGCGGGCGCAACTTGCATGGCACTTGCGCCATTTCCGATCAAAATTACGTTCCGCCCCTCAAGATCTATGCCTTCCTCGGGGTAGCAGGCAGTGTGGACGCTTGGTCCCTTGAAGTCTGCCAGCCCCGGGATATTGGGCAGTCTAGGCTTGTTAAATGCACCAACCCCACTGATCAAAAGATTAGCGCTCATCAGCTGCTGTGTGCCGTTTGCATCGATTAGACTGGTTTCCCATTTTCCGGAAATCTCGTCAAAGCGGGCTTCGACAACTTCGAGACCAAAACGAATGTGGCGACGAATGTCGTACCTGTCTGCTACGCTCTCTAGATAATTATGGATCTCGCTGCTGCCAGCAAAAAATCTTGACCAGTCGTATGCGGCGAATGAAAATGAATATAAATAACTCGGAACATCACATGCCGCGCCGGGATATCGATTTTCAAACCATACACCGCCCAGGTCATTGTGACGCTCAACTATAGTGTAGGGGATGCCTGCACCTTCGAACTCTATCGCCGCGCATAGGCCGGAAATTCCAGCTCCGATAATTAAGGCGCAGAAATCGGAATTCGCCGGCGTACTTATCGGGGACGCAACGGAGTTTTCGCTTAACGCCAAGTCCTTACGGATCATTGGTGCATATGATTGCGGCACGACTTCGCCCAGCGAAGCGCTCATCATCTCAACGAGCAATTCATCCGTCGGATTCGGAAGTGCGGGGCTTTTTCCGGATAACCAGTCGGTCAATGCTACATAAGCAGCATCCCGGATTTTTTGCTTCACGCCCAGGGAGAAGCCACCGCTGTCATTATCATCCAGGCCACGGGTGCGCGACGGAACAAATTCGCCCTCGATCCAGCTGCGATCGCCCGTTAGGTGCACGAGCAAACAACACAAGGTGGGCAAATTTGCCGCAGTGAGCGCATTTACGAGCCAATCCTGATCTCTCGTGCTGTCTTTCTGTCCGCTCATAATCGCACTGACGTCTACTTTCTGTTTGCACCGCTACACGGCGCGTATCGATCATAAAATTACAGGCAAAAATATTTTTGTCAACATACATGTTGATGATTTTGCTGCCTCGTTGCTGGATTTAACTTCCGGTCGAATGATCTGAACTGAACCATATTTTCATGAAATATTGTATATTTAAATAAATAAAATAAGAAATTAGGGTATCGAAGTTTGGTGTAATAATATCCTCGAATTCAAATGAATTGCGGTTCGATGCTATTTCACACAGGTGTTGACGGCTATAAATTTTTCTGACAGAAATTATGGTGAAAGAGTAGTCCGCTATGGAACACTGAAACACCACGGCATGGTTTGCCCCAGAAAATGGCTGTCGCGTGAAGATGTGGAGGCTACCCGCGCCTATTTTGCTGGTCGAGCGAAAGTTCTGGCGACCAAAAGCATCTGATAAATACCGGATTAGGAGAGTTTGTGATGGAAGTGCGCTACGACATGCTGGTGAACGGTAAATTGACGGGCGGCAGCCGAACGGTTGATGTTGTTGATCCGGCGACAGAAGAAGTATTTGCGGCCTGTGGTTGTGCATCGCGTGAAGAAATCGAAGATGCCGTAACCGCTGCCGCAGCGGCGTTCCCCGCCTGGTCCGCGACCTCCATCGATGAGCGCCGGGCTGTGCTCATCAAAATGGCTGAAGCCATCGAGGGGAACATCGAATCCATCGCTCGCACGCTGACCCGTGAACAGGGAAAACCAACAGCCGATGCGCAAGGTGAGGTGGGCGGGGCAGCTTATTTCCTGCGCTATTATGCGGGGCTCGAAATTCCCGTCGAGTTAATTGAAGACAGCGAAACTCGGCGGATCGAATTACACCGCCGCCCGCTTGGTGTGGTGGCAGCGATCGTACCGTGGAATTTTCCGGTTCTTACCGCTGTCAATAAGGTCGGCGCAGCGTTAATTACGGGTAACACCGTGGTAGTAAAGCCAGCTGCAACCACACCGCTGGCAACATTGCAGGTCGCAGCACTTTGGAGGGATATCGTTCCAGCGGGCGTGGTGAATATTGTTACCGATAAGAATGATCTCGGAGATGTGCTCACCAGTCATCCGATGGTACGTAAAGTAAGCTTCACGGGATCGACTAGTACAGGCATGAAGGTCATGTCGTCGGGCTCGGACACGCTTAAGCGAATGACATTAGAACTCGGCGGCAATGACTCAGGCATCGTTCTTGATGATTGCGATCCGGATACCGTCTCACAGCAACTATTCGATTCTGCATTCATGAACAATGGTCAGGTCTGTGTCGCCCTAAAGCGTTTGTATGTGCATGACAGCAAATATGACGCCATCTGCGCAAAACTCGCTGAAATTGCAAAAGGAGCTATTGTCGGGCCCGGCTCGCAACAGGGTACACAGCTTGGTCCCGTGCAAAACCGTGTTCAATTCGAGAAACTGAAAGCCCTGATTGATGAAACACGCGCTGAAGGAACAATAATCGCAGGGGGTGACAGCCCCGACGGTCAGGGTTACTTCATTAATCCCACAATCGTGTGTGATATCTCGGACAATGCGCGCCTCGTAACCGACGAACAATTTGGCCCAGTTCTGCCGGTCATGCGCTTTTCGGACCTAGATGACGTAGTTGCACGCGCGAACGACAGCAGTTTCGGCCTTGGGAATTCGGTTTGGTCGTCGGACATCGAGAGAGCCGGTGCAGTCGCTGCGCGGCTCGATTCCGGCACTGTGTGGATCAACAAGCACGGTGATATCGGCCCTGACACTCCATTTGCTGGTGCGAAAATGTCAGGCGTTGGCATTGAAATGGGGATGCACGGGTTGCTTGAATTCACGCAGGCTAAAGTTATCAACTTTTCAAAGCCGGTAAGCGCTTAATCCTCTAAGGGCCATAGGGACTTTCAAGGCCAGCCAACAACAATTCGGCATATGTCTTGCCGATCTCCTCGGCGCTGATATCGCTCCGATCAGGCCGGAACCAGCGGTGGGTCCAACCGACGATGCCCAAGATGCCATAAGCTACAACACGAGCCGATCCGACTTTTCTTAGGCTATTATCGGCATACCCCGTTTCGATAATTGAAATGACGGCATCAACGGTCTCGGCGTTGATTTTGCGCATGGACTTGGACCATTCAGTTCGGTCATCGCTGACGTGGCTAAGGTTCTCGCGAATATATATGTAAAACAGAGGGTAGTTATCTCCGTAAGACGTCATCAATGCATTGATGAGGTCGCGCAATTTGCGGCTAGGGCTGGCGCCGCTTGATTCTATCTGTTTGATGATTTCGAGGTTACGTTCGACCACGGCGCGCACGAGTTGGTCAAACAATTCCTCTTTTGATGAAAAGTAATAATAGAGAGATGCTCGATCGATATCGAGTTCCGCCGCTACCGCACTCATGCTGGCGCCTTTAAAGCCCCGAAGGTTAAAAACGCGTATTGAGGCTTCGGCAATCTCTTTTCGGCGCGCGTCATATGATGCGCTGGAATCGTCTTTCGCAAGTTTGCGGCGTTTCCCGATGTTGCTCACTGATTTCATAAATAGTCCCTAGTTTCCATTCTAAACTCGCATCTGCAAGCGCGGCCCCAACATCACGTATTTGTCCGTTTGCAGTACTGCCATTATTCTGGTGCCTTGCGCAATCAGCGATACAGAAGATTCAATTGCCATCGACAACAAGCTTAAAGTGTTTGCACGAACATTGCAGAATTTTCAACAATAGTGTTGACGAAAGGGTCTGCTTGATGCATCCTTTAATCAGAAACGAATCTAGTTTTGCTGCAAAAGTGCAGAATAGGAGGCACCTGATGAGTCGCACTGACGCGCTGAATTCCTTACTGATTACGCGCGATACGCCAGTCGGGTACAATCTTGAGAGCATAAAGAAGAAGGCCGTAATTCAGCTGATGGGTTCGCGTCTTTGGGGTCGATTTAATCCGAACCACTGGGACCCTGTTTACGCTGCCGCAACAGGTCTTTCTGCACCGATCCAAACGGGAGAAATGTCCTCGGCCTATCTGGCCGAAATGTGTGTGAATCACTTCGGTGCTCAGATGTTTAGCAATGCCCGCATGGTTTGCAAATATGTGGCCTCTACGCTGGCTAACGAAGTGATCGTTACGCATGGCGTAGTCAAAGAAAAGACGCCCAAGGGAAATGGTTTCAGGTTCACAGTCGATATCTGGAGCGAGAACGAAGCGGGCGAAAAGAAAACAGTCGGCTGGGTGGAAGTCGATGTTGGTGTTTGAATAAAGCAAGGGAACGAAAGATGAAAGCCGATACCATCCGAACTGACGCCCTTCGTCCGTTGAGCGATATACAAATAGAGCAGACGCGCGAATTTATTGATAGCCTAGAGCAAGGGTCTCAAACCTATTGGGATATGGTTGAGATTGGTGACGAGCTATCGCGAGATCTCCATATTACGCCCGAATTGGTGATCCTGTATGCTGACGCTGTGGAGGACTTCAATCCGTGGTATGAAGCATGGAAAATGAACACATGGCATATCAAAGGTGAGTCCCCCTTCGGCGGTGCTATTGTGCCGCCGGTTCTGGTTTCGCATTTCGTTTTGTCTGTGCAATTTGACCATAACAAACCATTTGCGATAGGTTCAATTCACACTTTTCACGACTCCGAGATTCTAGCGCCCATTCCCGTTGGCGCGACCGTGAGGATCGCGACCCGGGCAACCGATAAATATGAAAAGCGCGGAAGGCGGTATGTCCGGCACGAAGTGCACGTCACTGACGTTGAAAACGGAACGCATTATTTTCGCGAAACGCGGGATATTCTGTCGCTATGATGACGCAACAGTATGCGAGCACTCCGATCGTGGACGGCTTGTTCGAAATTGTCGCGGGAACTCCAAAACTGATCGGCTCGCAGTGCCATGCTTGCAACACGATTTATTTCCCGCAAGCACTAAGTTGCCGAAACCCTAAATGTCGAGGCAAATCGGTTGAGCAGACATTCTTGCCTCATTGCGGCACTCTTTATAGCTATACCGTGCAGAGATATAAGCCACCACCTTTGTTTCGGATGGACCACTGGTCGCCATATGCTTTGGGCCTTGTCGATCTGGGTGACGGTTTACAAGTAATGGGCATGCTGACTGGCATAAAGTTAGACGAGATAGCCATCGGGATGGAACTCAAACTCGTAGTCGAGCCGCTGTATTCTAATGCCGATATTGGTGAAAAACTGACGTACAAATTTGCGCCAGCGGAAAGGGCAGGTGCAGCTTGACAAGGTCAGTGTACGTATTAGGTTCAGGAGCACATCCTTGGGGGAAATGGCCAGACAAGCCGCAGCTTCAACTCGCACATGAAGCCATGAATTTGGCGCTCGCAGACGCGTCATTAGCTTGGCCCGACGTTCAAGGTCTTGTTGCTGCAAGCTCTCGGTTTGAGGGGGGCATGGGCTGGGGTCTGCATGCTAATGAAGTTGTTCAGTCGGTCGCTGAACAAGGTATCCCATGCATTAATGTTGGTGGTGCGTGTGCTGCAGGAGCAGTAGCATTTCAAACAGCTTATGCGTTGATTGCCAGTGGGCAGCATGACGTTGTTGCGGTTTTGGGCGCTGAACGAATGCCTAAAGGCTTTATCCCGCGTCCACCAGGTAGCCCTGATGATATCAGCGATAGTGATTATCTGCGTTGGGTGGCGATGGGGGCAACAAACCCAGCCTACTGGGCTATAGAAGCCAACCGACGTAAATATGATTTTGGGACAAGCGACGAAACCTTAGCTCGAGCTGCGGTCATGATGCGGAAAAATGCGAGTGGCAACCGTCTCGCACGCTTTCGCGCACCCACGAGTGTCGAAGAAGTGCTTGCATCACCGATTGTTGCCGATCCGCTGCATCTACTAGAAATTTGCCCAGTCAGTGACGGTGCCGCAGCGATCATTTTGGGTACAGAAAAATATACTAGAAAGACTGGGCACAAGCCAGTGGAGGTTGCGGGCTGTGCAATCGCTACCGGCCAGTTTGGTGACCCAGCACGTCGTATTCCAACGGTATCGACTAACGTTTTACCTAATGTTTCTCACACCAGTGAGGTTGTAAATGCCGTCAATCGCGCATCTGAAATGGCAGGAATTGGACCAGAGGACGTTGATGTATTAGAAATGGCAGACAATACAGTCTGGCACTTGCTATCCTGGCCTGAGCTGTTTGGTTTTTATGAACCCGGACAAGGCGACTGGATGCTGGACAATGGCAAGCTTGAAATCGGTGGTCAGTTATCCGTGAACCCTAGTGGCGGCTTTTTGTCTTTTGGCGAAGCAACGACTGCGCAGGCGGTTCTTCAGCTATGCGAACTTACGTGGCAACTCCGCGGGGAGGCAGACGGGCACCAAGTCCCTGATGCGACGATAGGTATGTCAGCTGTGTTAGGCCTCGGCGCGAATGGCGGGTCGGTTATTCTGAAAACCTGAGACACGGTATCGCCGTGACCAGTGAAGTTTCCGGCTTTGCTCAGTGTCGACTTAGCGCCAACGTAACATAGATTTTTGACCACCCAGAAGGGGACAGAACAATTTGTAATACACGCCCTGCGCATTGCCTTCTCGGCGGCATAGCTCCGCAATAGCGATGACAAACTCGTTACGTTCCTCGCCGA
>Ga0247844_1005798_pt1 | contig 15416 bp, 12 predicted proteins | sample LaCtaG_FD_192421 | JGI IMG/M metagenome (GOLD analysis project Ga0247844, IMG submission 192421) | Freshwater microbial communities from meromictic Lake La Cruz, Castile-La Mancha, Spain - LaCruzMarch201714.5m_1 | ecosystem: Environmental > Aquatic > Freshwater > Lake | place: Spain: Castile-La... | reverse complement strand
ATAGCTTCCCGCCACGTGCCCCAGCAAAAGAAAACCCGCCAACATCGCTAATCCACCACCACCCGTGACGGTCAGCGCCATCCGAGCTCCCCGGCGCGACTCGGACTTGTGATTCCAATAGCCAATCAGCAAAAATGACGACAGGCTGGTGAGCTCCCAGAAAACAAAGGTCAGCAAAATGTTTTCAGTCAGGACGATACCCAGCATCGCTGCCATGAACAGCATGAGCAAGGCATAAAACTTTCCTATGGAATCAGTCTCGGCCAAATAATATTTAGCATAAAGAATGATCAGCAAGCCAATACACAAAATCAGGAGCGTAAACAGATAGCCTAGGCCATCGAGTCGGAAAGCGAAATTAATCCCGAGCTCGGGCATCCACGGAATGCTGGTGACTATTTTTTGACCGCTAAAGATGGCATCACTAAAACCCAGTAGTAACCCTAGGCTAGCAAACGTCACGGCAGCGACTGCCAAGGCGGAGGCTAAACGGCTCACCCTCGCAGCGAGAAGTGCCACCGTTGTCCCGGCAAGCAGAGGTAAGAGAATAATCGTCAGTAGTGTCATAACATTAATGTCACAGTTGTGGCGTTGCATGTGAATCGACAAGCAGCCATCATGCCCTCATGAGCATCCCTACGTGCAGGCTCGCCTTCTGCGCTCTGCATGATAACAAAGTCTTAACCTCTGAGCTTTTTTAGCCACGTTATATAGATTGACAAAGCACGAGATCATTGATGTCTAAGCGACTGCGAATGCTCAGTCAAACATCACCTTTCCAGAAACGTCAATCGTGACCTGCACTAGATTCGGCTCAAAAGAAAATTTGATCCTATCCGCTGCAGGTGCCGACATCGGTGCGGCACTGCGCATCAATATCGGCCCCGAACTCGAGCCACCAGGACTACCGAAGTCAAGACTGAGGATCTTGTAAGCTTTAAATCCAAACGCCAATGCAGCAGCCTGTGCGCGATCACGAAACGCCTGCGCAACCTCAGTCAATAACTGTTTTTCTTCTTGTCTGCGCTTGTTTGCCGAAAGGGAAAACTGTATCGACGAAACAGCAAGTGCTGTTCCTAAAATGCCCGCTGCTCTTTCAGCCTGAGCTAAATCGCTCGCGGTCAACACCAACTCGGCGCGCCCTTGCCAGCCGTCCGTCTTTCCCTCTTTGTTATAGGATGGTGAGGTCCGAAAGCTGCCATTCGAGAGCTTAAAACCCGTTAAATCTTTGACCAACGCCCTCGCCTGCTCAAGGGCCTGAGCTAACGCACGGTTGACTTCCGAGGCAGAACTGCCCTTTATTTCGTGGGAAAAAACGATCCGGATTTCGTCCTGCATAACCTGTTGACTAGCGGTGGCTTGCAGGGATGCCGTCACGGCACTTGTCCCCTGCGATGCGCTCAATCCCGTCGACATGATAAGGGTCAAAAAAGATAAAACAATCAAGTATGCGGATTTCATCTTTTATCTGCCATACCAGTCTTGCACAGCCGCAACATAACGCTCGACGCCCTCGGAGACGCTTGCAGCCTGGAGTGCACCGTAAGACAGACGTTGATAATTTGCCTCTTGCGTATTGGTCAGACCAAAAGCAAAGCCGGGAATGGAGACCACCTTGTGCTTTTGCGCCATGGCGCGATTAAACGCGAGTGGATCCTGCTCACGCTTGAGTCCTGGCATTTTCATCAGGACATAAAAAGCGCCCTGCGTTTTGGGAAACTGCACTAAATCACCGAGCTGACTCAGCGCTGCGTACACATTTTCTCGGACAGCAGCAAGCGCCTCTATCTTGGGCGCCACCCACGCACGACCATATTTCAATACCTGTAGCGCCAACAATTGTGAGGGCACGGGTGCGCAAATCAGATTCGTGTCTTGAACTTTGTTCATGGCATCAAACAAATCCGCGGGGAAAACGACATATCCAAGACGCCAACTCGCCATGCCATAGTTTTTAGACATGGAGTAAAACGAAAAGGTATGCCGACTGGCTCCGGGCAAAGACGCTGGCGAAAAATGCCTCGATCCATCGTAGGTAAAGTACTCGTACGCCTCATCGCTAAAATGGTAAATCCCATTATCAGCACAGAGCTTGTTGACAGCGGTCAAGGAGGCCTCGGAGTACACAGCTCCCGTCGGGTTGTTGGGTGAAACCGTAATAATGGCACGGGTTCGCGGTGTAATGGCGGCCGCCAGCGCCTCGACATCGAGACTCCAATCCTCATTGACGGGGACCGTCACGGGCACACAACCACACATCCTTATCGCCATTTCCTGGTTAAAGTAAAACGGCATCGGCAAAATAAATTCGTCACCTGGGTCACCCACAGCCATGACGCAATTTAAAAACGCCATATTGCTGCCCGCAGTCACCATCACGAGTGACTCAGAGCCCGGTTGAACATGATTATCAGTCTCGAGTTTTTGGGCTAGCGCTTCGAGCAAAGCTGGGTGTCCCAGAACAGCTTGATACTTATGAAGTTGCGTATCGCTCATCAGCCCCGGAAGCGCTTTGATCGCGTCCTCTGGAGGGCCATAGTTGACGACGCCCTGCCCTAGAGAGATCGTACCGGGATTACTGCGGACCAGTTCAGCGATAGCGGGAATGATGGGGGCATCGACCGCCGCCATCCGAGAGGAATACCGTTTCATGGATGAGCCATTCAATAAGTTTTTCTATAGTCATAGCTTATAGCAAAATTTGCTATGAAGCCCTCACGGACAAAATCTCTATGTGCGCTAACAGACTATACGATCATATAAAGAGAGACATAGCATGAAGCGCAGCCAACGATTAGCAGGTAGGTGTGATTCATATTCAGCCTAGCTCAAATGTAGTCATGCCATAGGTGTCACCTAAGCGCACATCCCCTATGCTTCCTGTGTACATCCTAGCAGTCTCAAACATAGGCTGCATATCATGACGGCGAACAAGTGCCATTGCCCCTGCATTGCACTCGGGGACATCAAGAAAGACAGGGGTATTATCAGCCAATCTAGCGCAAAGCGATGCGTAAAGCTTTTCAGCAACGAACTCAGAGTTAGCAAATAGGGGGCCAATTTTGAAACCAATCCGACAGGGGCGGATGACTCCATAACCAGAGATCTCACCTTCTTCAATTAAACCAAGCGCGTAGCTGCCAGGTTGCCGGATCCATTGAGATATAAAAAATGATCTGTCTTCTGGAAAGAATGACCTGTCGAAAGCCTGAATCTTTGAAAGTGGTATCTGATCTAGAGGGACGGTCGAGGCATAAGAAAAATCTGACTCTAATCCATCCTCTCGTGAGCGACCTTCAAAGCGTATGTTTCGGTGAGAAAGTTGAAAACCAGATTTTTGATAATTGCTTTGTTGTGCCAGGACACCATCTAATCCAATGACGCGACCATGCAAATGACGCATGCCCGCCTGCCAAATGTCCCAGCCAAAGCCGCGTCCGCGAAAATCTGGGTGAGCGATATAAAGGCCAATAAATCCAAACTGCTCCCCGTATTGCACAGCCGACATGACAGCGACAGCTTGATTACCCATCTTCGCGATCAAAAAGCCTCTGGGATCTGCCACACGAAATGACGCGGCATCGGATATGCCAGGATTCCAACCCTCTTGCGCAGCCCATTCAATGGCCATCTCTACTTCAGATTGCGACATATTTTCAATCGAAAGCATCATGATTTACTTTTTGTTGTTGGATGACTCACAAAGAGAATTCTATGACAGTTTGAGCGCCTCGAATTGAATGGTTGGCCCAAATAAATCCATATCTCCAATCTTATGACTCGCTTTAACTTTACCGGCAAAGTTGTGAGCCTGTGAGGCTTAAATATCTTGCCAGAGCATGCGAGTAGATAATGCTGCAAAGCACCATTACTTTATTGTTTGATCCCTTACCCAAAATGCGCGTAAGAATCACGCAAGTTCAAGCCGTTTCAATGGCAAATGATATATAAAGACAACTGCTTGCATGAAACAAAAAAGGTTATTTACGCATGTCTAGCCAGCCCCAAGTAAATCTCGACTTAACGCGCGATCCAACGTTTCCTCGACTATTACTGTCGCACGCACGGTTGCGGCCAACGCATCCTGCTTATCGCGAGAAGTTTCTTGGTATTTGGCAGACGGAGTCTTGGGCCGACGCAGCCAAGACTGTGCGTGAACTGGCTGGCGGGCTCGCAAGCAAGGGCTTTGGTCGCGGCATGACCCTCGGCATCATTGGTGACAATCGGCCTCGCTTATATCAGGCAATGCTTGCTGCACATGCACTTGGCGGTATAGCTGTACCGTTATATCAGGACGCAGTTGCAACAGAAATGACATACGTGTTGCAGGATGCGGAGATCGGTTTTGCGTTTGCAGAAGATCAGGAGCAAGTCGATAAGCTGCTTGAAATAGCAGATCAGACTCCAGCACTACGCCATATTTTTTATCTCGATCCAAGGGGGATGCGGAGCTATGACGATGCAAGGCTCTGCTTTATTGATGAACTTTTGGAGACGGGACGCAGTTTCAATCAAGCAAAGCCAGACTACTTTGATGCGCAAGTTGCAATGGGTCACTCCAGCGATGTCAGCGTCATTCTCTACACGTCGGGTACGACGGGCAAGCCCAAAGGCGTTTGCCAAACACATGCATCGATGATTGGTGCCGGCAGAGGCGCCTGTGAGATTGATGCGCTGTCACCTGCAGATAGTGTGATGGCGTACCTTCCAATGGCATGGGTAGGCGACTTTTTGTTTTCAATGGCCCAGTGTCTGGCCTCAGGATTTACAGTCAATTGCCCTGAGTCGCGAGAGACCGTTAGTACGGACATGAAAGAGATCGGCCCAACTTATTACTTCGCACCACCACGCGTGTACGAAGGACTACTGACTTCTGTCACGATTCGCATGGAAGATGCTGGTCGTATCAAGCGCAAGATGTTTGATTACTTCATGGGTGTTGCTCGGCAATGCGGCTCCAATCTATTGGATGGCAAGCCGGTGTCATTGGGGCAGCGCCTGTTGTACGCCTTGGGCAATATATGTGTGTATGGTCCGTTACGCAATACCTTGGGCATGAGTAACATTCGTGTTGCCTACACAGCGGGTGAAGCGATTGGTCCGGACTTGTTCAGATTCTATCGGTCTATCGGTGTGAACTTGAAACAGCTATACGGACAAACGGAAACATGTGCGTATGTCTGTATCCATCGAGACGGTGAGGTTAAATATGACTCGGTTGGAAAACCTTCCCCCGGCGTTGAGATTCGTATCGGAGACAACAGCGAGGTATTAGTGCGCGGCGTGTCGATGATGGATCGTTATTACAAAAACGAAGAAGCGACCAATGAGGCGTTTGACGCAGAGGGCTACTTCCACACAGGAGATGCTGGTGTCATCGATCGCGACGGAGATCTTCGTATTATCGATCGCGCAAAAGATGTCTCCACGCTCGCCAATGGAAAAGTGTTTGCGCCTAAATACATAGAGAATAAGCTGAAGTTCTTTAGCTTTGTTAAAGAAGCCGTTGTGTTTGGTTCAGGACGCGAAACGATCAGTGCATTTGTGAATATCGACCTTGAAGCAGTTGGAAATTGGGCCGAGCGCCGTAACATTGCCTACAGTGGCTATGTGGATCTGACGGGTAATCCTGCTGTGGCTGAACTCATCCGTGGCTGTATTGAAAAGATGAATGAAGAATTATCTCAAGAATCAATGCTCGGGCATGCGCAGATCTCTAAGTTTTTGGTGTTGCACAAGGAGCTTGATCCTGATGACGATGAGCTGACGCGCACACGGAAGGTAAGGCGTGGATTTGTTGAGAGCAAGTATGCTCCGCTTGTAAGTGCGATATACGGAGGTTTGTCCGAACAGTTCATTGAGACTCAGGTGCGCTTTGAAGATGGGCGCGAAGGCAAGGTCTCGGCAACGTTAAAGATTCACGAGGTCCCCACGTTTGTCGTGGGAAAGGCATAACGACTGTTTAACGGACTGTCAATCACGTCGGACCTGTATCTTTAAGAAAACAAGGATCGTAAATGGCAAATCGGCAAATTGGCGATGTCATCTTAGATGTTGAAAATATTAGTTTGCGCTTTGGAGGAGTCAATGCGCTGACGGATATTTCATTTAATGTAAGAGAGCATGAGATTAGAGCGATCATCGGTCCAAATGGAGCGGGTAAGAGCTCGATGCTGAACTGCATTAATGGGGTGTACACGCCCCAGGCAGGTTCAATCTCATTTCGTGGCCAGACCTTTAGTCATATGAATAGTCGTCAAGTTGCCAAAATGGGGATCGCGCGCACCTTTCAGAACTTGGCGCTCTTTAAAGGGATGAGCGTCATCGACAACATTATGACGGGTCGTAATTTGTTCATCCGAAGCAATATTTTGCTTCAAGCGCTTCGTCTCGGACCTGCAGAGCGCGAAGAAATCGCCAATCGCGAGAAAGTTGAGCACATCATTGATTTTTTAGAGATTCAGGCCCACAGAAAGATTTCAGTAGGTCAGCTTCCGTATGGCTTACAAAAACGAGTCGATCTCGCGCGTGCGCTGGCAATGGAGCCCCAGGTGTTGTTGCTCGATGAGCCCATGGCGGGGATGAACGTCGAAGAAAAGCAGGATATGTGTCGCTTCATCATGGATGTTAAAGATGAGTTTGGTACAACCATCGTCCTGATTGAGCACGACATGGGTGTGGTGATGGATATTAGTGATCGTGTAGTGGTTTTGGACTACGGTAAAAAGATTGGTGACGGTACGCCAGATGAGGTTCGTGCCAATGACGAAGTGATTCAAGCCTATCTAGGCACATCGCACTAAACACGGAGATATAGATGGCTTTTTTCCTGGAGACCACGCTTGGCGGCCTAATGGCGGGAGTGCTGTATTCAGTGGTTGCTCTTGGATTTGTGCTGATATTTAAGGCCTCAGGCGTTTTTAACTTCGCTCAAGGTGCAATGGTGCTGTTTGCCGCGCTCGCCATGGCGCGTTTCTCTGAGTGGGTGCCAGCTTGGTTAGGTTTTGAAAGCTTGCTGCTGGCCAACATCATTGCATTTATGTTGGCAGCAATCTGCATGTTGATTTTTGCTTGGCTGGTAGAGCGTCTGGTATTGCGTCATCTGGTCAACCAAGAAGCCGTCACACTTTTGATGGCAACACTTGGCATTACGTATTTTCTTGATGGCTTTGGTCAGACCGTTTTTGGTAGCGCGGTCTACCGTATCAATGTTGGTATGCCCAAAGAGCCGATCTTTGTCTTGGACAACATATTTCAAGGGGGCTTGCTGGTCAACAGAGAAGATCTGATTGCTGCCTTGATTGCTGCGACTCTCGTGGCTGTGCTTTCGCTGTTCTTTCAGAAGACTACAACTGGGCGGGCGTTGCGAGCTGTTGCTGACGATCATCAGGCCGCCCAATCCATCGGTATTCCTCTTAATCGAATGTGGGTCATTGTTTGGTTTGTTGCAGGCATCACTGCGTTAGTTGCGGGCATCATCTGGGGTTCTAAGATTGGCGTTCAGTTTTCCTTGACGACTGTCGCACTCAAAGCTCTTCCGGTCATCATTCTCGGGGGATTGACGTCCGTACCAGGGGCCATCATAGGGGGGTTGATTATTGGTGTTGGTGAGAAACTCTCAGAGGTTTATTTAGGGCCGTTGGTAGGTGGTGGTATTGAAATTTGGTTCGCTTACGTTTTAGCGCTTGTGTTCCTGCTGTTCAGACCGCAAGGTTTGTTCGGTGAAAAAATTATTGATCGAGTGTAGGAGGACTAGCATGTTCTACAGAGAAAACGGCCAGTTCAAAATCGCCTACCGAGCCGACCAACAGATTTTTCCGATTGCGCAAGATCGCTGGGCTGTTTTAGCGTTGATTGCGTTTGCGTTTATCGGCGTTCCCTTTCTTGCCGATGGCTATCTTTTTCGAGCGATTCTGATCCCCTTTGTGATCTTGTCCTTGGCGGCCATCGGTGTAAACATCTTAGTTGGCTATTGTGGACAGATTTCATTGGGATCGGGCGCTTTCATGGCTGTGGGCGCCTACATGGCCTATAACGTTTTTGTTCGAATCGAGGACATGCCGTTAGTCTTAGCATTACTCGCGGGTGGGTTTTTCGCGATGCTGGTCGGAATCGTATTCGGTGTTCCGAGTCTACGTGTCAAGGGGCTTTATCTCGCCGTGGCCACCCTCGCAGCACAGTTTTTTTGCGACTGGGCCTTTGCTCGAATTGGTTGGTTTACCAACAGCAGTTCTTCGGGATCTGTTGCCGTCTCTAATCTCAGTTTTTTGGGTTGGACAATCGACTCACCGGTTGAGAAATATCTATTTTGTCTGACGTTTACTGCAACGTTTGCACTCTTAGCCAAGAACTTAGTGCGCGGTGCGATCGGCCGTGAATGGATGGCGATTCGCGATATGGACGTGGCGGCTGCGGTCATTGGCATTCGACCCATGTATGCCAAACTCAGCGCCTTTGCAGTCAGTTCGTTCATAATCGGAGTCGCAGGCGGCTTGTGGGCTTTTGTACACCTAGGCTCTTGGGAGCCGGCTGCGTTTTCGATTGATCGATCGTTCCAACTGCTCTTCATGGTGATTATCGGAGGGATGGGTTCCATCATGGGTAGCTTCTTTGGAGCGGCTTTTATTGTGATTTTGCCGATATTTCTAAATCAGGCTCTGCCTTGGGTTGGCAGTCTTATTGGGGTCACTGTTTCGACCGCAATGATTTCTCACGCCGAGTTCATGATCTTCGGCGTGTTGATTGTTTGGTTCCTTATCGCCGAGCCGCATGGGTTAGCCAAGCTTTGGAGTATCGGAAAACAGAAGCTGCGTCTTTGGCCATTCCCACATTGATTTCTTGTACCTCAGTACTCTGACGACACCCAGAGAGCTAGGGCTTTTGCTGCTTTAACCGGTGTTTAATGCAATAGGAGATAATCCATGAAATTTCGACAGATTGCTTTAGGACTCGCCCTCGCAACCGCAGGGTTGACGGGAGTGGTCAGCACATCGGTAGCTACCGCGCAGGAAAAGGTACAGTTCTTTCCTAGCCTGACCGGTCGTACGGGTCCAGTCGCACCTAATGCAACACAATTTGCCAATGGTTACGCAGATTACATGAAACTTGTAAATGCGCGTGGTGGGATCAATGGCGTGATGACGCTTGTTGAAGAGTGTGAAACCGCGTATGCGACTGACCGAGGCGTAGAGTGTTACGAGCGGCTGAAAGGAAAGCATGGTGGAGCCACGGTGTTCCAGCCACTATCGACTGGCATCACTTTTGCGCTAACTGAGAAGATTCCTGCTGACAAGATTCCAATGATTACCTCTGGCTATGGTCGTAGCGATTCGGCCGATGGAGATATCTTTAAGTGGAACTTCCCTCTGATCGGACATTATTGGGTTGCGGGCGACACTGTGTTGCAACACATCGCCAATAAGGAAGGTGGTTGGGACAAACTGAAAGGCAAGAAAATTGCCGTCGCCTATCACGATAGTCCCTTTGGCAAAGAGCTGTTGCCAATCATGGAAGAGCGTGCCAAAAAACACGGTTTTCAATTGCAGTTGCTTCCAATCCCTGCACCAGGTGTTGAGCAAAAGGCTATCTGGCTACAAGTGCGTCAACAAAGACCAGACTATGTCGTTTTGCAAACGTGGGGGGTCATGACGCCGACGGCGATCCGTGAAGCGATCGCGGTGGGTTACCCTCGCGAGAAGATGTTTGGTACTTGGTGGTCTGGTGCTGAGCCTGATTTAAAAGATGTTGGTGCTGCCGCCAAAGGTTACAGCGCAGTCATGATGCAGCACGGCGCTGAACCACAGTCAGATGTGGTCAAGCAAATTCTGTCTATGGTGTATGACAAAGGACAAGGAGTCGGGCCGCGTAACGAAGTGGGTCAAGTGCTCTATATGCGTGGCGTAGTCGGTGCGATGCTTTCAGTAGAGGGTGCTCGTACCGCGCAGGCGAAGTTTGGAAAAGGTAAGCCTGTCACGCCAGAACAAGCTCGCTGGGGCTATGAAAACCTGAACCTGACTCAAGCCGATCTGGATGCGTTAGGTTTCAAAGACGTGATGCGCCCGGTGGCTACGACTTGTAGTGATCACATGGGATCGGCGTGGGCACGTGTTCACACTTGGGATGGTACGAAGTTTGTGTGGGCGTCCGGTTGGCTTCAAGCAGACAAGACTCTGATTGATCCGATGGTCAAAGCGTCGGCTGAAAAGTATGCCGCTGAAAAGAAGATGGCTCGTCGCTCTAAAGAGGACTGCCAGAGCTAAGACTGATCCCGCTGGTCCTCATCGGACCAGCGGGGATAGACTCCACACTTCATGAAGAGATGCTGTCCATGAATAGTCCTGCAATCGTTTTAAATGTGAACGGCATCGAGGTGATCTACAACCACGTGATTCTCGTTCTCAAGGGCGTGTCGCTGCAGGTCGCTCAAGGCCAAATTGTTGCCCTTCTGGGTGGTAACGGTGCTGGTAAGACCACGACCTTGCGTGCAATCTCTAATCTTTTACGTGCTGAGCGTGGTGAGGTGACCAAAGGTTCCATCGCCTTGAGGCAAGAGCGGATCGAAAATCTGACACCTGCTGATCTTGTGAAGCGCGGAGTGGTGCAGGTCATGGAAGGCCGACATTGCTTTGCGCATTTAACGATTGAAGAAAATTTGCTAGCTGGGTCATACATCTTAAAAAATCAAGCTCAAATCAGTGCGAACTTAGAGAAGGTGTATACATATTTTCCCAGGTTAAAGACACGACGCACCTCGCAGGCGGCTTACACCTCAGGCGGTGAACAGCAAATGTGTGCGATAGGTCGTGCGCTCATGTCAAACCCTAGTGTCATGCTATTGGATGAGCCCTCGATGGGCTTGGCGCCACAAATTGTTGAAGAAGTGTTTGAGATTATTAAAGATCTCAATCAAAAAGAAGGCGTCACTTTTTTAGTGGCTGAGCAAAATACCAATATGGCGTTGCAGTACGCTGATTATGGTTACATCATGGAGAGTGGCCGTATCGTGATGGATGGAGTCGCCGCAGATTTGCGGAGCAACGAAGATGTAAAGGAGTTCTATTTAGGGATGGGCGGCGGGCAGCGCAAATCGTTTAAGGAAGTCAAGAGCTATAAACGCCGAAAGCGTTGGCTCGCATAAATTATCTCGCTATATTTAAATATAAGGTTGACTAGCTTGAATACCACCCTCACGCCATTAGAGCTACGCACACCGAAGCAACGGGATGCCGACCTGGTGCTCGCATTACAAAGTGCATTGACGCACGCAAAAAAAAACGCATCCTATTACTCTGCATCACTCGCGTCTATTGAAGTCAACCAAGTGGACAGTCTGCAGGCGCTTTCAGCGCTTCCCGTTCTTCGAAAAGCAGATCTGCTTAACATTCAAACGGCGAATCCGCCACTCGGTGGACTGCTAGCCGTCTCTGTTGACCAGATTCGCCGAATTTTCCAATCACCCGGACCGATCTATGAGCCCCAAGGCCTGGGAACAGACTATTTTCGCTCAGCCCGAGCCTTGCGTGCCGCAGGCTTTGAATCGGGTGATATCGTACATAACGGTTTCTCTTATCACGGTACCCCAGGTGCATGGATCCTGGAGGGCGGACTGCACGAAATCGGATGTACGGTGTTTCCCGGCGGTGTCGGACAAACTGAACAGCAAGTTCAGGCGATGTTACAGATAAGGCCAAACGGCTATGTCGGAACTCCCTCGTTTCTTAAAATACTGATTGAGAAATGCCTCGAGCAAGGCTCACCCGATGCCATCGTGAGCAAAGCCTTAGTCTCAGGCGAGGCCCTTACACCCTCGCTGCGCGGGTGGTTTGCTCAGCATCAGGTTAAGGTGAGTCAAGCGTATGCGACTGCCGAGCTCGGTGTGATCGCATATGAGGGCTTAGACCCAGCCGAGGGTCTGATTGTGGATGAAGAGGTTATTGTTGAAATTGTTGAACCCGGTGGTTCAAAGCCGATGCCTTTCGGTGAGACCGGAGAGGTGGTGGTGACGCATTTCGCTAAAGAGTATCCGATGATTCGTTTTGTAACAGGTGATCTATCGGCTTTCCAGCCCAACTCGCTGAGTATGGCTGCTGCGTGTGGTCGCACTAATCTAAGAATCAAAGGATGGTTGGGGCGTGCCGACCAAACGACAAAGGTACGAGGGATGTTTGTACATCCAGGGCAAGTCGCTCAAATTACTAGTCGCTTTCCGCATATCAAAAAAGCCCGTCTTGTTCTAACGGGTCGAATCGGCCAGGACAAGATGGAGGTGCGCTGTGAACTTGTCCCGGGATCATCGTCGGCGGGCCTTGCGCTGCAGGTGGAAGAGGTTGTGCGCGAGGTCACGCGCTTGCGTGCCGACATTCAGTTTGTCGCACCTGGTGCACTACCCGAAGACGGAAAGCTCATTGAAGATGCACGAGACTACAGCTGAGATGTTTTGCAGCGCGCCGGCTCTCTAGGTCAGCATAATACGCTCACCACGTTCAGTTAAGTGTCCGCCAGCAATCAGGCTATCTATCGCCCAGTCAATGGCTTGCAATTGTGGCATTTCGCTCAAAGCACAGATGCTGCCAATCAGCTTGGCATCGTGAAGACGAAGCGCTAAGTCCTCTCGCGTGGTCGACTCGAGCTCTAGCATTAAAAATTGTATTAACGCCTTTAGGCTGTGACGCGCGTGTTTGATCGGTTCAGCATACAGCGCTGCAAGTCGTGTGCGGGCTCGCCCAAGCGCCGCGTCGACCTCGGTAAATATCTTCCCATGCCCAGGAATCACGACTCGGGGCGAAAGTTTTTCAATGAGATCTAACATGGCTTGTTGCTCAGGAAATCCACTTTGCCCGTCTAGTTCGGGGAAAATAATGCCAAAGCCGTTTTCCCAAAGTGCATCAGCAGAAATGAGGATTTTTTCAAGCGGTTCGAAGAGGATGATTGAGCCTGGGTCATGCCCAGGTGCAGCATGAATTTCCCAACGGCGTGTGCCTAGTGAAATCGAGCGCCCAGGCTGCAGTGTCGCCGTAGGTGTAAAGCGCTCACAGCGCTGGGCCAATGAGGCAAACTCAGCTGCGAGCGGGCTCCATTGTTTTGCCGCTTCAAAGGATGCGCTCGGACATAGCAGGTCTGCCCCGTAAGTCTTGATTAATAACGCGTTGCCGCCACAATGATCCGCGTGCAGATGCGTATTCAAAATCCGCGTTAAATGACGTCCGCCCAAGGCTTCACGGATCAACGCCAGGGTCATCTCTTGATGTTTGATGTACCCAGTGTCGACAACGCTGCCTTCAAGGTCAGAGTCATAAAAAACGATCTGATTGGCTGAGAGCCAATTGCGTTCAATCACGCGCAGATGAGCGCGTTCGAATAAAGTTTGCGGACTAAACACGAATGATCGCACCTTTACGTTCGAAAATAGAGGAGCTTGAAGGATTGTTCAGTATGCCATCCAGACCGCGCGCTGACGATCAGTATCACCGAGCCCCCTAAATCATTTTCTTGACCAAATCCTGCGTTGCCGCAACAAACCGATCGATCTGCTCACGATTATTCCAAACGCAGGCATTGACGCGTTGTGGGTGATCCATGGGCGCAGGCGCCAGCGTGAGCGGGTCGCGATTTGGAATTGTTCCGGGTAAAAACTGAGCGGCTTCTGGGTCAGGCTTGCGAGTCAATCCATTATTGCCCACACCGAGTCCCGAAATCCTAAAGCTATATTCTTTCAACATCCGCGCACGAAACTCGATATTCAACTTCTCATCCCAGCGTTGCTGCTGTGTAGGAAAAGGATTAAAGGCGATGATTCCAGACTTAAGCGCAGGATCGCGCTGAGCACCCAACACCGCAGACTCGCCAAAGGCCGAGACAAGCTGATCACGAAAATAGTCGCCCAAACGCAAGTGCCACGTCTCGATGCGTTGACGCCCCTTGTGATCCCATAACTCACAGGCCTCGCCCAAGGCACGCCAATCAGCCGACTCAGGAAATCCATACATTGAGAGGGCTGCGCCAATATCCCAATCGCCGCGCGAGCCATCAAAGGGCACAATACGAGATTGCGAGCGACTAATAAAAAACTTAGGTAACTCGGTGGCGTTCGAAGCCAGCTTTTTGTTGCGAATGTAAAGTACCCCTGTACCACCGGGGCCGCATTGCCACTTGTGACCGCACAAAGCAAAAAAATCGATCCCGCTTTCATCCAGTTTTGGATCAAACATGCCGTTGTAATGCGCACCATCTACGATGGTCAGGGCACCGGCTTTTTGGGCCAGCGCAGCAATACGACGCTCGGGCATGCGCTGACCAATCGGCCATAACGGTGAAGAAAAGAAAATCGCCTTAGTTTTACCTGGCACCACTTGTCGCTCAAGCGCAGCGACCACCTCGTCGACGGTAGCATTAGCGTGGACCGGCACGCCCCACTGCTTAATCACTACTCCGTAACGTGCAGCCGCGCGAAGCGCCAATGTGATGCCTGTCGGATGTTCGAGAGGCGTCATCAATATTTCGTCACCTGGCTTCCAGTCAATACCGTTGAAGATAAGCGACAAGGCATCCGTCGTGTTGCGAGTGATCGCGATCTGATCAGGTGTCGTGCCATAGCACTTGGCAATCTTCGCGCGTGTCTTTGACGAGGGCTCCACATATACCGGAAACGGATCGCGCGCAACTTGATCAAGCCCGTCTTTAAAGTGCGACATCACACTTTTGGGCATCGAGCCTTTTTGCGCCGCCATAAAGTACACAACGTTTGGGTCAAGGGTGAACTCTTGCGCGAACTGTTTAAAAAAGGGCTCTTGCTCTGTGAAATACGCTTTTGCCTCTGCTGTCAGCGCGCCCGACACGGACGCGGTCGCCCCAGTTTTACCAAGTGCCGTGGTCTGAGCCATCGCAGCTGCAGGGGTTAACAGCGCTGTGGCCAGACCCAGAGTCATGGCACGCCTGGAGGTATCAATTGAATCTGTCATAAGAGCCTAAAAAATATTGTTTATGCGGCGCACAGCGTTTGAACAACTGATCTTAGCGCCTAGACAGCTCAAACAATACATTTTCAAGTTCATTATTTGCCTCAAGCAGGCTCACCAACAGCATTATCCTTTCTTTTGCTCAGTCTCTCGCTGCGCGGTAAGCAGCCTGAACCGCCGGCACGAGCGAAGCATGCAACGTACCGAGATTGGGTATCTGTCCTTGGGGTGCCGCGGGTGGCACCGAGAACCAGTCAGTGTTGTACGGCAGATCTAGCGCTTGCTTCAGATTGAACTTGGTGTCGTAGCTCAAGCCAGCGGTTTGGTAAGCTGTCGGATTACGCTCACGCAGAATCGAAAACTCACCACGATAAAGAGTCGTGGTCCGCTGGCTCGTACCGTACGCAACGTTCACGTGAAACTGCGGCGCCTCGTCATCAAATACATTGAGAATGAGTGCAG
>Ga0247844_1005795_pt1 | contig 15421 bp, 16 predicted proteins | sample LaCtaG_FD_192421 | JGI IMG/M metagenome (GOLD analysis project Ga0247844, IMG submission 192421) | Freshwater microbial communities from meromictic Lake La Cruz, Castile-La Mancha, Spain - LaCruzMarch201714.5m_1 | ecosystem: Environmental > Aquatic > Freshwater > Lake | place: Spain: Castile-La... | reverse complement strand
ACACAGTTTCCTTGCAAATGATTAATGGCGCTAACGTTTAGGCGAAGGCGTCGCACGTCACCGATGAGCCTGCAAATCAGCAAGACGCCCGTGGCGCGCTCAATCTTTGGCCGAAAGTTAGACATCTCTATCATCGATGTTCAGTGACCCAGATTGTGAAGCCCTACCCACGCTAGAACTAGGACCAATGCCACTAGCGCGACGGGCCAAAGGTACCGGATAAGAGCAATCAAAATACCCAATACGACAATTACGACAAGTGCGCCAACGAGAATTTCGGCACCCATTAGATGTCTCCGGAGGTCAGATTCATATATTCCGCCTAACGTGAAGGCTAACGCGGCGCGCGCCACTGATGACGCTGAGAATTAGCACGACGGCTGTGGCGCGCGCTCGCTGTTTAGCCAAAGGTTAGGAAATTCTTTATCTTTATTGCTGCCAGAGCAGGGGACTTCGGGGGAAAACCGTGGTCTTTCCCCTATTCCCTACCGCCCCTGTTTTTTTGCTTCTCAATTGGTTTCTCCAAGAGCGTCAGCCGATCTTCTTGGGCGATAATATTCTACTTCCTCTGCGGTAACGCCAAGTAGCAATTTTGTTGGTTGGGTGCAGAAACGATCATAAAAGATAGAGTTCTTATTGGAGGCACAGCTATCCAGAAGTGCTCCGATTTCACCAGTGATGTTCTCGTTGGCGCTGATTACCGCTATTCCTAGAACTAGGGCGTCGGCGTGAATTCGAGCGGGGTTTTCGTCGCTTTTGTACATAGCGCTTGCGCGTTTGAGTTCTTCTCGAGCCAAACTAAGATCCCCCTGGTAAATAGCTAGAATGCCGGGCCAAAAATGAGAGTCTGCGCTGTAAGAATGCAAGCTCTTAAGTGCGTCACTGTACCGAATAGCTTTTGGATAGTTTCGATCAGCGATGTACAATTCAACTAGCGACGCGATTGCGGCGAGATCCAAAGGGTATAATTCTAGCGCCTCCAAGTTAAGGTCGATCGCTACTTGTCTCTTGCCTTGGATCGCATTTACCAGCGCGATTCTTTGCTTTGCAAGATACAGTGCAGGGCAGGGCGTTAGGGTGCTCTCATATATTTTCAGAGCCGCTTCTATTTGGCCCTGGGATAAAACTGAGTCGCCGCGAGACACCTCGCTCAGTATGTTTTTCTCCGCATCTGGAGACAGTTCATAGTGCGCAAACCATGTGTGCCCAAGTTCATGAAAAAAAATGTGCTCTGCGGCTCTTGAATCGACAATTGGAGACTCCGCTCCTCGCTCGATCATTATCTCGGATTCGGCGGCTGAGTATGCGCGTTGGTTCCCATTCGATCTCTCTGCCCTTCCATCGACGAGGAAAGTCTTATAGCACGGAAACGATGCGCCGCCATCAATCAGCATCGCCTCGCTGTACTTTCGATAGGAAAAGGGGGCGAACCAGCTTCTGCTCATCGTTCTTGCGTCGATGAGGTAAGCGGATATCGTTCCTCTCATGTAAACAACGCCTTGCGGATCGTTGAAACGAATTGGCGGAATAGCTTTGTGCTCGCTGCGGTGGTTCAGCATCGCGTCAGATGGCTCCACAAGCATTCCGTGATTCTTTGCTAGTTCGACAAACGGCTGAAGTTGGAACGGCTTTTGATAGTAATCCCAAATGGACGATAGAAGAAGCAGCAATATAGTAAGAGCACTGAGGACAAGGAATGCCCGTCCCGCTAGGTCTTCATCGAGTTTCATTTGTACTCATAACGATTTGCCAAAAAAAGCCATTCTGGAAAGCCATCAAAGACGCAATCAGCACGCTCGGATGCTCCGATGCTACAGAGTAAGTAACAAGCAATACAATCGGACTGATAAGCAAAGGCAGGAAATCTCTAGCTCCTAGAGGTTTCTGTCGGTTTCGTAGCTGCCACAGAATGCTAGCAAATATCCCGAGTATCGTCGCAGATGAAAGCAGCAGCGGAGGAAAGACCATAGCCCACACTTCCCCGAATTGCTCTTCAATTATGGCCGGCGCCCTAAATGGCGCGCCCATATCGGAAGGTATGGTGGGTGCGTTTTGTTGAATAACCGTCTATAGCTTAAAGTGCAAGAACACGCAAAATATTATAGCCAAAAAGATGTACGTAATTCGTAGTATCTTGGAGGTAGTTTTCTGCATGTGGGGCGATCTCTTTATGGAGAAAATTGCCGGAGGGAGATGTGCGCGGGGCGCTATATTGAAAAGAGAATCACCAAGGACCGAACGTGAAGCCCAAGGTAGCGCCCGCTACCCACGGAGCATCGAAAGGAGTGCGGTGTACCGGCCTAACGTTCGGCCCAAGGCGACGCGCGCCAACCACGGACCTTGAAACCAGCTCGAACCCCGATGGCGCGCGCTCGCTCTTTGGGCGTTCGTTAGGCGATTCTTGATTCAGTTTGGGTAAACCGTGGTCTGTCCCCTATTACTTCGGGCGCCTCCCCGCACTGGTCGCATGCCAGGGCAAAGCCACCCAAGGCGGCAGTGCGACAGTCCAGGATGTGGTGACAGACTTGCCACTCGCGGGGGCTTAATGGATGGTGTTCGGCGTAGCCGGAGAGACACGCGGCCATGACCGCTTGCAGGGAGGTGTTAGCCATGGTCAACCTCCAATTGGGCGATCAGGTCTAAAGCCCCTTCGCCGTCACTGGCACTGGGCAGCCAATGCACATAGCGCAGGGTGGTCTGGATGCTGCGGTGGCCCATCAGTCGTTGCAGGCGTTCCACCGACAAGCCGGCCGCCAATTGATGGGCGGCATAAGCGTGGCGTAACCCGTGAATACCGCCGACCGTGGTCACCCCGGCTGCCTGCTTGGCGTCGGTGGAGGCCCGCTGTAGGGTTGATGCGCACAGGGGCTCACCCGTACGCCCGGCGAAGAGCCAGTCGGCGGGCCGATAGAGGCGCCAATAGGCGCGCAGTTCCTCCAGCAAGGTGGGTGAAAGCGGGACCAGGCGATCTTTCGCGCCTTTACCCTGAGTGATGCGCGAGAGACGCCGTTCGCCGTCAATATCCTGCACCCGCAGGGCCAGGACTTCGCTCAGGCGCAGCCCGCAGCCATAGCAAACCGTCAGCATGGTGCGCAAACGGGGATCGTCGCAGGCCGCAAGGATGGCCGCGACCGCGCCGCGGGTGAGCAACTCGGGGATGCGCTGCGGGCGTTTGGGTAGGGTCACCTCCAGCGCGACCGTCGGCCAGCCAAGCACCTTCAGATAGAAGAAACGAATGGGGGCTCTTCGGGATCTCAGTAGGTTATGATATACTTATATTTCAGCATCTTGCGAGGTTTTGAAGGTTATCATGGACTCCAACAACGAGCCACTTAGACAAGCAATAGAGCTATTGCTAGATTTGCCCAATGTCCAAGTGCAGGCAGTGCACCAAGATCGCAACGGAAGTTACATCGTAACGTTGGTCAGTACAGAGCATGGCGCGACGTGTCATAAATGCAATAAGCGAATTGATAAGTCCAATGGTCATGGTGAGTGGGTGACGTTGCGCCATACCGCCATTTTTGAGAAGCCGGTGTATCTCCGCATTAGATTACCGCGTTACCAGTGTGACTGCGACGGCGAACCAACGACCACGCAACAAGTCAGCTGGTTTACGCGTCGCAGTCCGTTCACAATAGCCTACGAGGCATATCTCTTACTCGATTGTGTTAATAGTACCACTGCCGATGTCGCCATCAAGAAAAAGGTGACGTGCGACGAAAGCCAAGGCGTCTTAGATCGACATATTCGTAAATCCGTAGATTGGTCAACAATGGAACCCTTTGAGGTGATCGGTATTGATGAAATTTCTCTCAAAAAAGGACATAAGGATTTCGTCGCAATTGTGACCGCGCGGCAGGGCAATGAAACCCGCATCTTGGGCGTCCTAGAGGACCGCATGAAAGAAACGGTCATAAAGTTTTTCCGAAGTATTCCCAAGGTATTAGACCTTGTCGGGTACAAGCTGTACGCTTGAAAAATCAACACATTACGGTGCGCAGTGCCGACTATGATAGGGGCCGTTAAATTTTCACGATGCGCAATATCTTATTGATTATGTTACGGTAAAGTGCCACGGGAAATCCCAGAGAGCCCGGACCATATGGCAAAGCCTTGATTGGTAAAGCCTGTTGGGTAGACCAGAGGGCTTGCTCTAGATGAGATGGCTGGGATCGTGATCAAGGCCGAGTTGAGTATAGTGAACACTTACTTAGCCCATACCGGGGTATTGCCCATGCGTGTTCCAGTCGTGTTGAGTCTCCTTGCCGTCTGGGCCTTCCCGGCCGCGGGCGGACCGCGCCTGCGCTGCACGCTCGATCAGGGCGGGACATCCCAAGTGATCGAGGTCGGTCCGGTAACCGACCCGTACAGTGTCGAAGCTATTACGATCAATGGCAGGTTCCGCTTCAAAGCCGTCGTGATCGGTGACGCGCAACTGATTCAATACATCAAGCTCTACACCTACTATCAAACCGCGCGGCGCTGGATGTTGCTCCACGAAGCAAACTACCTGGCACCACGGGTGCAGCCCGAGTCTTCCGGCGCCGCGCTGACGGGGCGGCACTCACTGTATGCACCAGGCCGCGAGCGCGAGTTCCAGTATGGTTGTGCGCTCGTCGAGGCAAATCCATGATGCAGCGCTATTGTGCCCGCCTGCTTGCCGCGACGGCCTTGATCATGGCTTCGGCCACGCGGCATCGTAGCGTGGACAAGCGCAACGCAGTCCACCAGCGGCAGCGCGGGATTCGGTGGACTGCGCTGTCGCTTGTCCACCCTACGGCCGGCGCGATGATCAAGGCCGCCGCGCTCGGCTGTGCCTGCATCAGCGCAACGGTCGTCATGGCGAAAACGGCGCCAGCCGAGCCAACCGTGACGCTGGCCTTCGTCGGCGACATCATGCTCGACGAGACGCCCGGAGCGGAGATCGCGCGCGGTCGCGATCCATTCGCACCCTTTGCCGCCATCCTGGATGGCGCGGACATTCGCATCGGCAACCTGGAATGTGTCGTTGCCACCAGCGGCGAGGCCGAGCCCGGGAAGCCCTATACCTTCCGCGCCCATCCGCGCACCCTGGTGCCGCTCAAGCAACATTTCGATGCGGTGACCCTGGCGAACAATCATTCCGGCGACTTTGGACCGAGCGCCTTTGGCGAGATGCTTACCCTCCTGGAGCAGCACGGCATCGGCTATTTCGGCGGCGGCGCCACGCTGGCGCAAGCCCATCGGCCACTGGTCATCGAGCGTCACGGGCTGCGGATCGCGCTGCTCGGTTACAACGAATTCTTACCGCGCAGTTTCGAGGCCGATTACGACCAACCGGGGGTCGCCTGGAGCGAGGATGAGCAGGTGCAATACGATATCGCCGCGGCACGCGATCACTCTCATGCCGATCTCGTGATTCCGGTCATGCACTGGGGTTGGGAGCACGAAACAACGGCCAGTCCCCGTCAGCGGCAATTGGCCCGCCTGATGATCGACGCCGGGGCCGATGCCGTGGTCGGCGGCCACCCGCATGTCGTCCAAGACACCGAGCAGTATCGTGCCAGACCCATCATCTACAGTCTCGGCAACTTCATTTTCAACGGCTTCAGTGAGACAATCAACAACACCGGCTGGCTGTTGCGCCTGGAAGTGGATCGCCAGGGCGTGCGCCGCTGGCGGACCTTCGTCGCACGCCTCGACGGCCAGGGAATTCCGCATCCCGCGCCGTCATCCGACGGCACCTGTTGGGAGCGGGGGCAGGCCGGTGCAGCGCCTTGCAAGACTGACCTGCCAACCGAGTAGGGACGATCCCAGCGGCGGAAGTCGCCGTCCAGCCCGCTGCCGCGTCACCGCAAATCCAACTGCAACGTCATCCATCGGAGCTCGAAACCCATGCGCAAGCCACTCTGTCTCTCGCTGCTGCTCGCCGTCACCGCTGTCCAGGCCGAGGTCCAGACCAAGACCATCGCCTACGAGGACGACGGCGCCAAGCTGACCGGCCATCTCTACTGGGACGACGCGGTGAGCGGCAAGCGGCCCGGCGTCCTGGTGATCCATGAGTGGTGGGGGCTCAACGACTATGCGAAGAAGCGCGCCCACCTGCTCGCCGAGCTCGGCTATGTCGCATTCGCCGCCGACATGTACGGCGACGGTAAGGTCACCGATCAGCCGTCCCAGGCCAAGGAGTGGATGCAGGAGATCACCGTGGACCCCGAGTCCTGGCTCCAACGAGCCGCCGCCGGTCTCGCCCAGCTCAAGGGAAGCGAACAGGCGGATGCGGACAGACTGGCCGCCATCGGCTATTGCTTCGGCGGCGGCACGGTGATGCAGATGGCCTATGGCGGTGCCGATCTGGACGGCGTGGTGAGCTTCCATGGCTCGCTGCCCGCCGCACCGGCGGAGGCCGCCGGCAAGATCCGGCCCAAGATCCTCGTGGCCCATGGTCAGGCCGACAGCTTCGTCGCCCCCGAGGTGGTGACTCACTTCAAGGACAAGCTGGAGGCCGCCCGGGCCAACTGGGAGATGGACATTTACGGCAACGCGCGTCACGGATTCACCAACCCGGACGCCGCCGCCTACGGAATGGAGAACCTCAGCTACGATGCCCAGGCCGATGCACGGTCCTGGCAGCGCATGCAGGCGTTCTTCAACGAGATCTTCGCCGAATAACCCCAGGAACCGCGCCCCGAGCGCCGGCTGCAAGCCGGCGTCGATAGTTCAGGCGCCGGAGGGCGGCGAGCGTCCATCGACGGCGCGCACCGCGTCCACGATCGATTCCAGAAATTTGCACTGGTTCCACCGCGATGCCCGCGTGGTCCACCCGAGACGGACGATCACCAGGTCGTCTTGCGGCAGGATCGCGATGATCTGGCCCCAATGTCCGGAGAAATAGATCCCGTCGTCCGGCAGATTGCACAAGCGCACACCCAGTTCCGTCTCTCTCGGGTCGCCGCGCAGCCAGACGTGGGCGCCATAAGCGCGGGGATCGCTCCGCCGGTATTCATTCGGGAGTGTCGACACGAAATCGCGCCAGCCCCGCGGCAGCACCTGGCGCCCCTCCCACGCGCCGTCGCGCAGCAGCAGGAGTCCCAAGCGCGCCCAGTCCCGCGCGCTTGCGTAGAGGTACGAAGAGCCGACGAAGTTGCCCGCGACATCGGTTTCGAAGACCGCGGTCGCGGCACCGATAGGCCCGAACAGGCGCTCACGCGGGTAGACCCAATAAGCAGCGTCGTCGGCGAACGCGTTGCGCAAGACCCGTGAGAGCAGATTGGTTGTGGCACTCCGATAGGCCCAATGGGAACCATGGGGTCGGTCCGCCGCGGCCCGCCGGGCGACCGCCGACACGTCGTCCTCCAAGGTCAGCATGTGGGGCACCGAGCCAGGGACAAACGGCAGATACCCCTCGCGTGAATCCAGGCCGTCACGCATGAACAGCAGATCGCGGACGGTAATGCCGGCACGGGAGTCGCTCGCCCATTCCTGGAACAGGTGGTCCCGATCCAGGGACAGCGCGCCGTCGGCGATGCGTTGGCCGATCAGCATCCCAAGCACGCTCTTTGCCATCGACCAGCCCAATTGGGGAGTTTCCGGGCCGAACCCGTCGGCATAATGTTCGGCAATCAGGCGCCCCCCCTTGACGACCACCACGGCGCGCACCGCGCTGCGCGGCGCGGCATCGCTCGGGGCGAATTCCGCGTTCAGGGCGCTTGCGAGCGACCGCGGGAGAGGCAAATCGGGCTCGACGAAATCCCCGTCAGGCCATCGGCGCGACGCGTCCGGAAGGGGGAAACGCGCGGCGGGCGCCCGCGCGACAGCCGCCGGCGCGTCATCCGCGTCGGACAAGCGTCAGTGTGCTCGTGGATTTCTACGGGTTTCTCACCCCGATCATCGAAGGCGGTCTTGGCAGGTCCACTCCGACACAGGCATCGCCGGTCAGAGGCGACGCCCGGCTAAAACTTGAACTCCAACCCCCGCAGCCGACTCCGAAAGTCGGCGTTGACCGCCTCGACATCCTGGTCACTGGTGATGACCTTGGGCATCAGGATGACCACTAACTCGGTCCGTGTCGCCTTCTTACTTCGCTCGCCGAACAGTGCGCCGGCGTAGGGCAGATCGAAAAGCCCGGGGATGCCGTTCTTTCCTTCCTCCCGATCATCCTGGATCAGACCGCCCAGCACCACCGCCTGGTTCGAGCGGACGGCGACCAGACTTTCGATCTCGCGGGTGGAAAAGGTCGGTGAGTTCAGGTTCGAACTGGTGGTTTGGGCGACCTTCGATACTTTCTGCTTAATGTCCATCTGCACCATACCGCCGGGGGTGACACGCGGTGTTACCTCAAGAATCACACCGGCATCCTTGTACTCGATCTGGTTGACGATCGAGGCGCCCGGGGAAATCGTGCTCTGCTGCTGGGTCGTCTCCACCGGCACCTGATCACCGACCTGGATTCTCGCGGTCTTGTTATCCATCACCATCACCGATGGTGAGGACAGGACATTGACCAGATTCTGGCCGGCCAGTGCACTGAGGTTGGCAATGATTCGCGACGGATTGGCGACGATGGTCCAGTTGAACCCGGGAAATTGCCGCGCAAGCGGGGTCGTGATGGTGTCGGCGAGAGTCGTATCAGTGTTGGGATCGGTCGTTCCGGTCGTGGTCTGACGATTTTGCAGGCCGTTCAGCGACCAGTCGCTCTTGTAGCCGTCGCTGGCGTGGGCGAGCAGATTCCACGAAATACCGTATCGCAGCGATCCTTCCAGCTTGATCTCGATGATGGTCGCCTCCACCAGCACCTGGAGAGGGGTGATATCAAGTTGCTTGAGCGCGTCCAGAATCTTCTTGTAGTCCCTGGGGCTTGAACGGACCAGGATCGAATTGTTGACGGCATCGGCGACGACACTGACCTCGGAGGTCAGTTCGAACGTCCGCGCCGTCGCCTGGCGCTGGTTGCCGATTCCGCCCGACCCGCCCGACCCGCCGGAGAAACCGCCCCCATCGGTGTTACGGTTGCTATTCCCGAAACCACCCGACTGGCTTCCGCCCAACTGACTCCCGCCCGTTTGGCTGCTGCCCATCTGACCAATCACGGCCCGCGAGCCGATGCTCGATGATCCCATCCCCGGCGCCACCCCGCCGACCGATTGCTTACGCTCACTGCTTTCGCCCTGGAACAGCTCGGACAGAACGTTGGCCAGGTTCTCGGCATCACCGTACTTGACACGGTAGACGAATAGCCGCTGCGCCGCGCTGCCCGTCGCCTCCGCCATATCCAACCGCTCGATCCAGTTGCGTGCCTGTTGGATGTAGCTCTCCTGGGGCGAGATCACCATCAGGCTGTTGGAGGACTCCACCGGAATAAAGCGGAACAGGCCCTTCATCGGATTACCGGAATCGTCGGCGAGCAGCCCTTCGAGTTGGGTCACGACCTCATTGGCCTTGGCGTATTCAAGGACGAAGAACCCCACCGACAGCCCTTTCATCCAATCGACGTCGAACACCTTGATGGTATCGATGAGATTGACCATCTCGGGGCTGGTACCGGCCACCACCAGCAGGTTACGCAGGGTATCAACACGAATGATACTGCCCTCCGGGGCCAGCGGCTGGAGGATGCGATTCATTTCATCTGCACTGATGTACCGCAGGGGAACGACTTGCACGCTGTACCCCTCGGGGAGTGCACGGGTCGACTCGCCGAGTTGCGGGACCAGATTCCCCTGCACCGCGTTGGCCACCGGGACCACTTCATAGGTTCCGGCCTTATAGACCATGGCCGCGTTATTCATCCGCAGCAGGGTCTCCAGCGTGGGGATCAGGTGGTCTCGACGTAAGGGGCGCCCGGTTTGCAATGAGGCGACGCCCTGCACCGCCGGGCTCAGGACATAGTTGACCTGGAGCAGATCGCCGAGAATGACCTTCACAACCTCGCGAATATCGGTCCCGTCAAAATTCAGGGTTACATCGCCCGGACTGGTATCAACCGTGGGGCCCGTGACTCGCCGGACGAAGGTCCCGGTCCCGCGGGTGACCGAGTCGACAGCTTTCTTGCTGCCCGCGTCGTCCGCGTCCAAAGCGATGCCCTCATCGCCCAGTCCAGTCGTGCGCGCCCCTGATGGGGTCGTTCCCGGCTTGGTGCGATCGGTCAGGTGACCCTCGGTGTCGCCGATCCTGACGGTCGGATCCCAATAGCTGCGCTCGCAGCCCGCCAGACCCAACACCAAAACGATGAGGGTAAATAACGCCAGGCCGGTACGCCGGAGGCGGCTGTTACTGCGGCCGTTGCGGTGTTGGTCGAGGTACATTCGGTCTCGGTTGGGGCGCTCTTGGCGGCACGACCCGCTGGTCTCCGCCTGGTGCCGCAGCGTTCTGAGGAACCCGTTGGGATGGTCGAGGCGGGCGTTGTGCCGCCGGATTCTGACGCGCCGCTGGATTTGGCGCAGCCGGCACAGGGACCGCAGGGGGCGGGGTTTGAGTTTGCACGAAGTCGCGCAATAATAACTCATTCGTCTCTCCTTGTCGTTCCAGAACGACGCGATCGGCCAGGATGCCCTTGACCGACCAGCCGGCATGTTCATCACCCAACCGCAGACGCTTGAGGTCCGGTGCGCTCGGATCTTTGATCCAGGCCATGGTGATGGCTGGTGAGATCAGGACCGCGGTCAAATCCGCCCCCTCCAACGAGGTTTCCTCGGCGGAGGCCGCCTCGGGCGCGGGCTCCGCGGGCTGCGGGTCCGGGGGTTTACGCTGGGGCCGGAACAGGGGGCGCTCGACCACGCTGGCGAAAGCCTCCTTGGAATCGGGCAGGGCAAGTTGGTCCAGCGGACCGCTCGCCGGGTCGTCCGGACCATTCACCGCCGCGGTGTCCGGCGGTTCACCGTCGAGCGGAGGCAGCGGCGGCGGCCATTGCCACCACTGGATGACCAGCAGACCCGCGAGGATCATGGTCACCAATAACAAACCGCTCCTGATCACGTTTTGCCTCCGAGAGCGAACCCGAAGATGTCCAGGCGAATGGTCAATTCACCCGTCTCATCAACCTGAGGGCGGCGAACAGGGCGACCGCGGACCATCTGCTCGGGTTGTTCCGGGCGCGCGGAGGAACGGATCGAGACCTGGTCGACAAAAAGAAAAGGACGCGCCTGATCGACCTGATGGAGAACCTCGAGCAGGGTCTCGGTCGACCCCTGAATCTGGGTACGCAGCCGGACCCGCGCCGGCTGCTCCTCCTTCTCCTCCGGCAGCAACTGCGTACTGATCAACCGACCCTTGGCGGCGGTAATGATGTCCTGGACCTTGCGCTGCAGCTCCGCGCCCGCCAAGGCCGCGGTCGCCGCATCGAAATAGAAGGCTTTGAACGCCTGATTGTTGTTGACCTGTTCCAGCTCCGACCGCAATGACGGCAGCGTCGCGATCAATCTGCGATACCGCTGGAGTTGCTCCTCGCCCGCGGCGATCCCCTCGTCAAGCCGCTGCACCTGGCCGAACCAGGGTACCGCAATCGTGGCAATCAGCAGCATCGGCAGCAGCATCGCCGCCGCCCAGACGACGACGCAATAGCGCTTCACCGGGGCAACCTCAGTCATGGCGCGGGCTCGCTCTGCTTGTACGTGAAGGCGAGATTGAAACGCTCTTTGCCGGTCCGCGCCACCTGGGTCACGGGGGAGCGGAAGGACACGCCATCGATCCCTGGGGCGTCCTCCAGGAGTCCGATCAAAGCCGTTGCCTGACCGGACTCGCCGCGCAGCTGGACTTCGCTGTTCTGGTACTCCAGACTTTGCACCCAGGTGTCATTAGGAATCCGATCGGTCAGCTCGCGCAACATCGCAAGCATCCGCGGCTGTTCCAGTTTCTGGCGCAGGACCTCCGTGCTCCCGCGTCTCGCCCGCTCCAGTTCCTGACGCAGTTCATCCACCTGCACGGCCTGGGTTCGCGCCTTACGCACCTCCGACTCGATGACTTCGAGCCGCTGGCCCTTTTGCCAGAGTGGGGTCGCCAGCGCCGCGACACCCAGCAACAGGATCAGGATAAGCAACAGTTTGGTGGGATCGAACAACGGCTGCCGCCGACGCGGACGCTCCGCCGGCGCCAGGAGATTGGCGCGTGGCCAAGCCCCCTCCCAGGTCACCTGGTCGACCGGCGACCCGAGCTCGCGCAGCCGTTTCAGCCAACCATCGATCAGATCGCGCCGGGCCAACGCCAGTTCGACCCCAATCCGCGCGTCCCCTGGACCACCGCTGACGATACGATAATCGTACGCGACCTGCTCCGGCTTGAAGGGCGACAGCCGATCCAACTCAACGCGCAGGACCTGGACCAGGTTGTCCCGGACCTGCGACGGCAATGAGGTGCGGCGGGACAACACTGCGGCGCCCTGGAGCATCAGCACGGTGAGTCGGTGCTGATCCTTGGTGCCCCCGGCAACGGCCGCGGGCAGCGGGTCGCGCCCGGTCATCTCCAGCGTACCCAAAACCGCTTGCGCCTCACCTGTCGCCAGCAAGAGTTTCGCGATCGGGCCATCGGGTGAGACGATCAGGCGCCGATCCCGCTGCGCCAGATAATGCCGCACGGCCGCCGGTAAACAGGCGACAAAGGGCTCCCCGGACAGGCCCAGATCGACGGCGGATGGGCGGCGCAGGAGTCCGCTCCCAATACTGCGTAAACGGTCGATCAGTGACATAGATATGCGGAACGGTTTTGGGTTTTTCGTTCGTGTTGATCAAGCATCGGGTTACGAAAAACGAGAAACGAGAAACCAACAACGACGGGTATCGGAAGCGATGGAATTTGTTGGGCTCGGCTCGGCTCGGCTTGCCGCGAATCCGCCACGGGAGTTGCAGTGTAAGACGAGGACTGCGCCCGACGCCAGTCATCCGCCATCTTCGACCACGAGCGGAGTCGGCGAGGCGGTTATCAATCCGAAGCGTCGCCAACGGACCTGGTAGGGCGGCGTCTGACCAGGCGCCGCCTCCACCAACGCCTCCATGCCGCGGGCGCTCGCCGTCCGTCCCTGCTCCCTGACCTGGATGCGATAAAGCGGTCCGCCACGATTCGCAGCGGGTGCTATCTGGCCGTCCGGAAGCGTCGGCTGGTCCCGCTCCTGAACCTGAAGCTGCGCCTCCTCCATCGAGATGCCTTGCAGGGCGGCCAGCACCGCCGCCGACGCAAAGGTCTGCTCCACCTGATCGCCCTCGGTATCGACGGTCAACTCCGGGGCCAAGAGCAGGTAAAGTTCGCGCGTCATCCCCAGCACCTGCTGCAGTTCCTCGACAGCGACGAACGGGGCGTCCTTGGCCCCGGCGACCCGTCCGTCGTCCTCGTAATCGCTGTCCTCCGCCCCGTTCAGTTGCTTCAGATCATCCTCGTCGCGCCAGTCGAGAATGGCGTCGCCGATTGCGCCGGCCGCTTCATCCTCCACCCCCAACGCAACCATCAGAGCGGCCAGGATCGGCGCCGGCGTCTGATTCAGGTTGATTCGCGACTGCTCGTTGAACACCGCGATGCTCAACGCGGTACCGTCGAACTCCCAGGACCGTGGCGCACCGTTGGGCAGCCAAACCGGTGCCGCGGTCTCATCGGTACCCAACCCGACCTCAGGCGCCGCGGGCGGCGGGTTGAGAAAGCCGAACAGGGTGTAGGCGATCGCGGCATCGGTCAGCGCGCGGAAACGGGCGTCGGCGATCTGATTCTCGGTCAGGGCGGTCTCAGTGCGCTGCGCCGCAGTCATACCCACGGCCATCACAGTCAATAGCGTCAGGACCCAGAGGACCAGCACCAAGGCGATGCCGCGGCGCGAACCGACAGGGCAGCTCAGCCGGGCTGGGTGGGCAACGCGACGATCAAGTCCGGCCATGTCTGCTCGCTCGTGGTCAGGTGGATGCGCAACAGGGACGGGGGCGTCGCTTGCTCCAGCCATTCGTTATGCCATTCGGGATCGCTCTCGCCCCCCGTCACGCCGAAATAGCTCAACTCCAGCCCAGCCACGCCCTCCAGGAGCAGGGTGCGCCCAAAGGCCCCCGCGGCCGCATCCTGGTCCGGGGGTATCGACCCGAGGCTCATCTGCGAATCCTCCTTGAGCGGCTCCCATTTGGGTATCTCATCAGTACCTTCGAGTATCTCGGGATGGATCAGCCAGCGGGTCAGGACCAGATTGCGACGATCTCCCGACCCTTCCACTTGCAGTCGCAAGACATAGAGTCCAGGCACACCGACATGTTCCGACAAGGGGGCGACGTATTCGAGCCGCTCCGCATCGCCGGCGAAAACCGGAAGCATCGCACCGTCAAACACCAGAGATGCCGCCCGTGCCTGGATGAGTGTGCGCAGTAGAAAGCCATGGGCGAGACGCAAGGCACCGGTACGGTCAGCGGAAGCCTCCACGGCGTCCCAAGAACGGGAACCGAGCCGCAATCCGGAAAACAGCAGGACGGTGATCAAACTGACCATCGCCAGGGCAATCAGCAATTCGACCAGGGTAAAACCGCGGGCGCGGCGCGGTCCCGCGTCAGACCTTGCACCTTGACCCAACAGGGGAAGGAACGTATACACTATTCCACCCGCTCGCCCAGGCGCAGGGTGCTCAGCGTCAGGCGCCGGGTCCGGGCGCCGTCTTGCCATACCACGAGCGCCGTGATCCGATAGGGCGTAACCATCGGCGCTTCGGCAAGCAATCCTGGCTCCTCGGCGGTGAGTTGGGTCGGGATGACGGTCAGCTCCCAGGCAAATCCATCCTCAGGGTCGCCGGAGGTCACGCCCGCCTCCAGGGGAATCGCGCTCCCGACCGCGGCCAGCCGCGCTTCCGCGAGCGAGACGGCACGGCTGTACTGAGCCGCGGTCATGGTGGTTTGGGTGGCACGGGAGAAGATCTGCATCAGCACCCCGAGCGAGACCGCCAGGATCGCGAAGGCGACCAGCACCTCCAGCAGCGAAAAGCCGGCCTGTCCCGTCGACCAGGACCGACCGCGAATCATTTGCCACCCACGGCAGCCATGCGCACCCGGCCGGTCAGCCAGTTGACACCGACCTGGAAGCCCGAATCCTCCCGTGCGTCACCACGCGCCAGGAGAATGACCCCGCCGGTGGAACTGCCGTCCGGAAAGAACCGGATGGCGCCGCGCTGGTCATCCAACATCTCACGTTGCGCCGCGTCGAGCTTGACCCGCAGCCGGCGCGGCAGCGAGACCGTACGAAAACCGGGGAGTTCCAACAACCGCTCTTCCACATCCACCACCAACACGGTATCCACACCGGTGCGGATGGCGGTCTCGCGGGCGAGCCGCAGGGTGGCCGCAGTGCGCCGCGCCGCGGCCTTGAGCTCCACGCCGGGCAAGGCCGCTGAGATCAAGGGCGGGACCACCGTCATGAGCAAAGCTGCAACGGCCAGCACGACCACCAGTTCGATCAGCGTGAAACCCCGAGAACCTACGGCCGTGCCGCCCGA
>Ga0247844_1005792_pt1 | contig 15423 bp, 31 predicted proteins | sample LaCtaG_FD_192421 | JGI IMG/M metagenome (GOLD analysis project Ga0247844, IMG submission 192421) | Freshwater microbial communities from meromictic Lake La Cruz, Castile-La Mancha, Spain - LaCruzMarch201714.5m_1 | ecosystem: Environmental > Aquatic > Freshwater > Lake | place: Spain: Castile-La... | reverse complement strand
TCAGGAGGAATGGCTTCTAATGATCTCAAACCGACTTCCCCCTCATTACTAAACACCACTCCAGGAGGAAGAGAAGTGAGCGAGACCAAATCAACATAAAATTTATAAGTAACCACTATCTTATTCCCTTCAATCTTGTAGGAGTAACCTTTCCTTTCTAATACCTTTACAAAAGCTTCTTGTGCCATTCCACTATATATCTCTTATTTTCTTAAGTAAACCTACCAAAATAAAGTCCACGTAGACAAGGTTTCTAAAGGAAATACCCAAACAATATTCTCTAGTAGTCAAAGAGATGAAAGGAGGTGATTAGGAAGACTGGGCATCACTAAACCTAAGTGGAAAAGGCCTTATACAAAGTCCTCTCCATATGTGACCCCTAAAACCACCCAGGGTTAAAGGAGAAACCTTTGTGCCCCGAAATCACCTAGGGGTTTCCCCCAGTGGGAATTCCTGGGAATAAGTGGTAAGTTTTCCCAGAACATATTATTCGATTAAGTTTTCTCTGTCGTCAAAGATCCCTAAGTCCTCTACGGTCTCCCCAGTGACTCCCGCCCGACGGACCGCCTCGTTACTTAAGTAACCCCCTCATATCATCCGCCTCGTCCTTATCTTCCCTTACCTCTATGAATCTAGGAAGGAATAGAGACCAACCCCCAGTCTTATCGTTGATTACGACATTGTATTGACAAGCGGCTATCTTACCTATTAGACCATCCGGGTTAACACTCAAGGTCTTTAAATCCTCTTCTGTGAACCCTGATCCAACTTTGACCTTTACCGTTCCAGAAGCGTCTTCACATATAAGACCACCTATGTACCCTTCTCTCTTACCCTCTCCAGGATAGTGACCCTTAATTATAAGATCACAGTCATTGACCTCTTTGATCTTGATCCATGATTTACTTCTCTTACACTCATATAGGTGATCGGGAGATTTAACTATGACACCTTCTCCTCCTACATCTACAAGCTCTTTATATGTCTTATGTATAAGGGAGTGATCATCTGTTGTGATGGAGTTGGCTAGGACAACCGAGGTCATCTCTTCCTTCTCATTCTTCTTATCTATAAGCCTATCTACTATAAGGTCTATCTTATTAGTTTTAAACATTGTCTCTAGTAGGGATCTTCTTTGGGAGAAAGGGTTAACCCCTTTACCTTTATCTAAGACATCAGCCTCCTCTATATCAAATATGTTATAAAGCATATCATCACCGATGGAGTCCGCCGGGGATCCCTTAAGCATCTGTGTGACCTTCCCTGATACTGACTTGCGGTTGAGGTCGGTGAGTTCCCCATCGAAGAAGAGCCCTGGTGCTGGCACATCGATTCCGTTGAGTAAAGCTTTTAACTCTCGTGTGATCTTTTGTAGGCATCTCCCTGGTAACTCATTGAATGATCTGGTGAAGTAGGAGATCGTGTCGTCTTTAACTATAGCTATGACTCTTACCCCATCGTACTTCTCTTCTATGACTATCTCATTCCATTTAGCTATCTGTGTCTCATCATCTTCTGCAAGCATTAGAGATGGATCTGGTACTAGAGGTTTACCTACTGCCTTATTAATAAGCTTAGCACCTATACCTATGTTGACACGTTTGGTTAGCACCTTAGCAAGCATCTTACGTTGCTCTTGTGTCAGAGGAGATCTATTAACTAGATCATGTGCCTCTTTACGTAATTGGTCGTTGGCCGCCGGGGCTGTGAATAACCTCTCGGTTAGCCCCTTTAGAGTAGGGAAGGTGTCCTGTAGATCATTTGATGACTCCTGGAGCACCTCGATCTTATTTAGCTTTGTGGTAAGGAAGGGATCAAATGAGATCCTAATAATGGACTCGAGTTCTGGTGTGAGGTTGTCCCTGATGAGATCTTGTTTGACCTTCTGGGAACCTGCACCTGACAGTCCCTCTATCTTTATAAGTATGTTTAGCTCTTTTTCCATATGACAAATGTACGATCTTATCTCGTAGAAAAAAATCCTAGTGAATAAAAAGACACTCGTTCACGTGTCAGAAAGACACTATATTACTAAGATATTGTAAATGCGGTCCCTCCCCCTCATGCGTAGGGTTTTTTCCTACGAGATAAAGTCTTATATTTATCATATGGCTCGTCTCCCCATCTCCTTCGGGGTTTTACTAAGTACCCGAAGGAGATGTGAAGGCATTTAGAGGCAGGGGCATCATGGTAGTTTAGGCCTGAAAGGTCCCCAGGAAAACACTATAGTAATAAGGTAGTGCCTGGGAGGGAGTACGTAACGGAGATAAGGGATTGGAATGAAAGTTTATATAGGCGATAGAGAAGGGGAGAAGGCGAGACTACTAAGTCTTGGGATTCACCCGGCAATGATCTACCCAAATGGGGATCTGAGTTATGTAGGGATTCCTTCTGATCTCACTCTTAGAGTAGCTGGTCTACGGGTTCCCAACCCAAAAGAAGCAAAGTACATAAATTCATTTCTAGAGACTATTGGATGTTATTCCCCGTATGGACAAGAGAATCCAACGGAGAATGGTACGCAACATCAGCATTTGATAATGTCGTAAATATGTCATTCGGTGGTGCTTCTGCAAGACTTGTTCTTATTGAAAGAGAAAACTAACCCCTCACGCACGTACACGTTTATTATATGATATATAGGGTATGAAAATTTACACTGCAGGAAAAATCGAAATTGCTTACATCCCTTGGGACAACTGGGAATTTAGAAATGTTGATAAGTATAAGACCAATGATCTAATAGATAAGAGACTTAAAGAGATGGGGGATTTAGACTTCCTGATGCAAATGAGATAAATTACATATGTAGAGAACTCCATGAAAAGCTAGGGGTTGGAGGGTTTTATAAAGGATCATATTGGTATGGACTTTATAAAGAAATGGAAGAAGAAAGAGAAAGTCTTCGTAAAGAGTACGGCAGTGATAATTTTTATATACCACCGATGTTTTCAACCTATTGGTTAGACGATACGGGTAGAAATTTTGACCGGTACGAAGATGAAGATATGACTGGCGTAATGACGAAGGCGTCAATCGTTGCAGTGAGAGACCTAAAATAAATTTACTTGTAGGTTTTTTTCCTACAGGGGGAATGTGTAGGTTTGTCTTATAAGAAAAAGGCATATGAGAACTTACAAAATTTACGAGTTACCTAAAGAGTCTAAGAAGGCTGCTATAGAAGAAATTAAAAATAGGGATTCATTTTATAATCGAGAGATAGACCTTGACTGGTTGATCGAAAACGAACAAGATGAATTAGAGTCCGAATTCGGTCTCACTAATGTGGGGATCTCCTTTGGTGGGTTCTCTAGCCAAGGTGACGGAGCAAGCTTCGTGGGTCACGTAAAAGATATCCCCAAGTTTATAAGAGCTATCGGGATCGATGATGATATCCTGGATAAGGCTATGAATGCCTTAACAGACGTGTATGATATGTACATAGTCCGAACAAATAGCCTTTACTTCCACGAGAACACAGTAAGATTCGAGATAGAAGAAATGGACGACACTGAATTAATTCTTATAAGCCCTTTCGGGATTGGGGACATCACAATAGACCTAAATGACTTACTAGGAGACATAGAACTAGAGGCTAAAGGATCCGCATGGGTGAAGGCGAAATCCAAAGAAATTTATAGGAAATTAGAAAAAGCATACGACAAGGAATTCTCCGACGAGACTGTAGAAGAATGGTCTGATTCCATGGGGATTGAATATGACGAAGAAGGTAACGAGGTTTAATTTAAAAAATCACAACAATGAAAACGATAAGCAAAAAGAGAGACGAAAGAACCACGGAAGAGTTAGTTAAAGAGTTTCACGAGATGGCGGGAAGATTCGATGCGTTCTGGACTGGGCTATCTCTCAACGAAAGAGAAAGGTTTAAAGAGTATTTGTCTTCAATGAGACCACCAGAATAATTTTTTTATTACGATAAATACCCTATATTTGATAAAACCGAATTAATATGGGAGCCACAAGATTCATTTGTACCACAGACAAGAAAGCTTCCCACTATGAGATACATAATAAGGTATCCATGGCAGGAGCGGCTATTGTTAGGGAAAAGATTAGAAAAGACACATCCACCGACTTCGAAGGAGAACTAGAAATACTCTGTGAAGGAGGTACTTTGTTCAGGGACATCAAAGAAAACGGATGGTCTAAAACCTGTCACCTTTTAGAAGTATGAGAAATTATTTTGACGACGAAGATGAGGATGACGACTTCCTCGATGAAGACCTAATTATTAGAGAAATGGAAATGGAAAAAGAAGTGAAAGCAAGAAAAGAATTTATTAAGAACTGTAACGAAGCTTATGAAGCTATCAAATCAGATCCCGATAATATCGTGAATGAGGACAACTCCGCGACGAAGAAAGAAAACCTCGTAAATGCACTGAATCGAATGTCTGCCCTTTTTATACTACAGGAGGAATTTGAAAAGTGTACCGCACTAAAGAAATTTGTGGAGTCTAAGATTCCAGGAGTCGAGCTTACACCAAAGATTGAAGAGGTTAAAAAATTCCTAGAAGAATGAGAAAGAAAGCTTATAAACCGGAAAGCATGAAGACCTTGGTCTGTCATGTTTGTAATAAGAACTCTTCCCTTGTGGATTCAAAGACGGATAGACTTACCTGTTACAAATGCGTATCGAGATCCATGAATCCGAATTCTCTTTTCCACGACGATGTAAGACCAGAAGATTTTGCTAGAGTAGTTCTTGGAAAAAAATAACCCTAGGGTTTTTTCCTACGGTGAAACTTATTATATTTACTGATATATAACATAAACATAATTATGAGATTCTACGGTATAGCAGATAGTAAAGGGTTGGAGGCTTTCCTTCCTATAGTTCCTAAAATAGATGACGGATGGATATCCGCTAATATAGATGACTACAAAAAAGAAATGGGTGTTATGGTGCTAAGAGCACAGTACAATAGACACCGCCACGCAGTGGTTTTTCTTGTCGATGTAAGTGAAGAGGTTGCTGAAGAGGTGTTGGATCTTATAGATGATGGGGAATACGAAGAAGCTCTTATTGCTTTGAAAGCAGGAGCTAATACAGTCTCTTTAGTCAGAATGCCAGGTGCAGAGAAAAGCTGGGGGTTAATCCCCAATCCGGATTTAGATCCTTATGGCTAAAAACAAAATATGTATAAAGTAAAAGATGAATTCAGGAAAAATGCCTTAAGCCTTAGTCCTGGAGGAACCGAAGTCCACGTCGTATACTTAGGGGAAACCAGGGTTTACGACAAAGTAAAGCACCCAAAAGCTTTTGCAAATGGGATTATTAGAAAGTGTAAAAACGAGGGAACGGAACTCCCTATAGAAATTAAAACTCAAAACGAAGTATTATGGGAAAAATCTTAAAATTATTTTTAAAGAATAAAGGTAGTATTGTTGCTACTATATTTTTAGTTCTTTTTGGAATCGGTATGGTTATACTTATTCCTTTTGTTCTAATATTTGCTTTAAGACTTTTGGGTCTTGGGACTGAATATAATATCAGTACTTGGTTCGGAGCTCTTATAATTCTAAGTATCCTATCAGCAGGATCGAGTAAGAAAGGAGGGTAGGTTTTTTTCCTACGGTGAAGATTCGTATATTTATTTAAATAAAAAGATCATGAGCCTAGAAATCGTTTTTGCATTTATAGTACCGATAGTTTTAATCGTTACTGTCTTCGTTTCCTATCTTTCACACAAAAGAAAATGAAAGGGGAAGACATCATAACCTTTTGGTCTAGGGTAGATCCTAAATTTAAGGTACTAGTTATCTATAAAGAGTCTTTAACTTATCCATTAATAAAGGAAAGTCTTTTGGCTTTGGATAATTCCATAGGTGCTCTTATTCCCGGACAGGAAATTATTCTTATAGACGGGGAAAGAGTTAATGATGAAGGGTTAACCGACGATCACCTTCTTGCAATAGAGGCACACGAGATAGCTCATGCTATGCTAGGCCACGAGGGGGAAAGAAATCAAACCCATGAGGTGGAAGCAGATGAACTTGCTATAGAGATATTAGATTCTATAGGAAGAAAAGAGGCATCAGCTCTTTTAATAGAGAGAATGAAATCTTTAGAGGAGAATTGACTATAACAAATATGATACCATCTCCCAAAGAACCCCAAAAGGTAAAGATAGTAAAAACAACCTTTCTAAAAGTAGACCTTGAAGTGGATAAGGAATTTGAAGAATTTCTTGGATTCATGGAGATCTCTTTTGAGGTAAAGGAAAGTGAGGACAGTGAATGGCCTCTGGTTGAATATGGGGGACTTCCCCATGATATAGTCTCTATGCTGGGTTCACGATTCGGAATGAGCAAAGAAGAAATAAAAGACGAATACCCCCAATTATTTTCATAATAGGTTTTTTTCCTACGAAACTATTTAGTAGATTTACTTCATAATCAATTAAAAAGAAAACTCATGAAAGAAAAAATGAAAGCTTTGCTTAAGAAAATCCTTATGGGGAAAGAACCCCAAGGGGAGACATTGGATTTTAGCCCCGGTCTAAAAGTTAGAAAGACCGTAGAGGTAAGTGGTAAATATACCTTTAATGAAATTGCGGAGAATATTCTCAGACAGCAAAAAGAGATGCGATGAATTTACTGTAGGTTTTTTTCCTACGAAAAGATTTATTACTTTTACTTCATTAACCAATTAAAACAAAACAAAAATGGCAAGAAAGGAATTATTAGGGGTTAGACAACCAATGAGTGACGAGGCTCGTGCAAAGATTGCAGCATCAGTAAGAGCTAATGCAGAAAAGAAAAGACAGGAACTTGGTATATCTGAATCACAAAACCAGAAAGCACCAGAGCTAATTAAAATGCGAAACCAGCATTTTGATCCAAATCTATTCGTCAATATGGTTACTGGGAAAGAAGTGGATGGGTTTTTCTCTAACGACGGGGGAATACCAAAAGCATGTAACTTTATTATTACCGGTGGACCAGGCGTAGGAAAATCAACAGTTGGTCTTGATATGCTTTCTGATCTAGCTATGTCTGGGCATTCGGTTCTCTTTGTATCTGCAGAGATGACTCGTATCGATCTTTTCCAATATGTTCAAAGATTCCCTAAATTTGGAAGTATCCCAATTCTTTTCCTAGGCGAATATTCAGATTCAAACCCTAAAAGAATAATGGAGGAAGTTCTTGCAGAAGGTTACGACTGTGTACTTATAGATTCTTTTGCAGAGGTTCAATGCACAGTAAAGGAAACATTACATATATCCGGTAATGCTGCAGAAAAATGGTTAATTGATCTAATGCTTTCCCACAATCTAGGCGGAAACAAAAATCAAAAGAACACTACATTCCTTGCCATACAACAGGTAACCAAAGGAGGAGTATTTGTTGGATCAAATAAGCTAAAGCATAATACTACAGGTATGCTTGAGTTACGTAGAGGAGACGAGGATATAAACCCACATATGATATTTACTAAAAACCGTAGAGGCCAAGTACAGGAGAAACTCTTTTACTCTCTAAGTAATTCGGGGGATGTGGATTACCAAAGAACTACTATGGAGTTTGACACCGATGATATCGAGGAGGTAGAGGTTAAAATGGATCCAGCAGATATAAGTGAGCTGTCTGAGATTATAGGGAATCTTAGAATTTAAGGTCCCTATATAGTACCTTACTAATATACTTTCACCCTCGAGCGTAAAAAAGATTAAAAAAAGATTGACATAGGGTTTTTTCCTACGAAAAAATTTAGTACTTTTATCCTATAACAAAAACAAAAGACATGAAAAGCACTAACAAAAGATTTACTATCACACAAACGATAACCCTAAAAGAGACACAGTCTCTAAAAGCTTATCTAGATTCGGTATCTAATATACCTATGATACCACAAGAAAGAGAGATTGTTCTTGCAGGGGAGATAAAGAACGGATCCCAGGAAGCATTGGATGAATTGGTATGTGCAAACCTTCGATTTGTAATATCTGTTGCTAAGAAATTTCAACATCAGGGATTAACTTTAGAAGATCTTATAAGCGAAGGTAACTTAGGTCTTATCAGAGCAGCTCACAAGTTCGAGGCCGAGAGAGGGTTCAAATTCATAACATGTGCTTTATGGTGGGTTCGCCAGGCAATAGTTGAATCGATCACAATGAACGGTAAAGCTATTCGTCTACCTCTAAGTCGAATTAGAGATATGTCTAAGGTGAAGAAAGCGATCAATGAATTCAACGCAAGAGAAAGTAGAGACCCTATATTCGAAGAGATAGTAAGAGAAACAGGTCTTACCGAATCCAAAGTTGTTATGTCTATGAAAGCTGTTAACACAATGTCTTCTATGGATGAACCAATAGGAGAAGAAGATTTCACTTTAGGAGATACAATATCCGATGACACTTTCAAAACTGATGATTCTGGAACCTCTGAAAAAATAGATGCTGTGAATAGAATCTTAGATACACTTACTGATAGAGAGAAGACAATTATACAACTTACTTTCGGGGTTGGCGCAGAAGAAAAGACTATTGAAGAAATATCGGCTACCATAGGTCTTGGTAAAGAAAGAATCCGTCAAATCCGAGAAGAAGCACTAAGAAAACTTCGAGGAGGGCCAAGAGCAAAGTTTCTAAAAAAGTTTGTATAAAGTTTTTTCTCTACCGGGTTTATTCGTATATTAACTGGGTAAACCCAGTAGGAAATATGAAATTTATTATCGTATATCTTCTATGATAATAAATTATTTTATGCCTAATTTATTCAAGTGTAAAAAATGCGAAAGGTCATTTAAAACCAAAGAATCTTTAGGAGGTCATTCTTCTTCTCATAATAGAGGGGATTCCTATAGGGAAGGGAGAAAAAAAGAAAAATTAATAATATTAAAAAATTATATTTGTAGACATTGCGGGGGATTTATTTGAAAATGGATTTAAACTAGGAGGGCATCAAAATTTATGTAAATTAAATCCTCTAAGAGAAAATACCATAAATAAAATAAAATCTTCTTGTAAAGGGAAACAACTAAATGAAACAACTAAAGGAAAAATTTCAGTAGCTAGGATTAAATATCTTAACGAAAATCCAGATAAGCATCCGTGGAAAAAGAACGATAAATTTAAATCTATTCCTTGTGAATATTTTAAAAATATATTAAAAAATAATGGATTTTCGTTCGAAGAAGAATTTTCTCCTGTCAGGGATAGATTCTTTTCCACAGATATAGCATTTATTGAAAATAAAATATGTATTGAGATAAACGGGGAACAACACTACGATAGAAAGGGCGATCTTAAGAAATATTATAAAGATCGGAATGGGTTAATTGAAAAATCGGGTTGGACCGTAATAGAAATACATTATTCAAAAGTATATGATTCAGAATATGTTAAAAGTATTATAGAAAAAATAAAAAAGGCTCATAGTTAAAGGGATATAACAGTAGCCTTCTAAGCTTCTATTCCAGGTTCGAGTCCTGGTGAGCCTACAAAAATTAATAAATTTAGGTCCTTTAACTCAGCGGTAGAGTGCCGCCCTCATAAGGCGAGAGCCGTAGGTTCGAATCCTACAAGGACCACAAACATTAAAAAATGGATTTTATTTCTATTATTCAAAGTGCACCTCCTATAATCCTTAAGAAACTTGAGGACCTTAAAGGGCTAAGAGAGCGTCCGGACTACCATCCAGAGCCTAGTATTTTCCATCATATAGAAATAGTTACTAATCGTCTGATTCCTACCGGCAACACGGATCTTATCCTTGCAGGTGTTCTTCATGATATCTGTAAGTTGGATTGCGTAAGGGTAAACCCTAAGAACGGACACCCTACTTCCCCTGGCCATGACGTTGCGGCCTTTAATCTAATCACGGAAACCCCTGAGATTCAGAACTGGATTAAAGGTATGGGTGCTGATCCTATAAAGGTTGCTCACATATGTCTAGGTCATATGAGATTCCACCAACTTGGTCAGATGAGAGAATTTAAAAGAGAGAAACAGATACAGGACTGGAAAGATCAGGGGATTTGGGATTCTCTTGCTATCCACGGCGCAGCGGATAACATGATCGAAGAATTTGATTTAAACAACATAGAAAAATCTTGGAAATGGAAAAGGAGTTGATTATAGTAAGGGGAGTTCCCGGGTCGGGAAAAAGCACATTTGCTAAAACCCTCGGAGGAGTACACTATGAAGCTGATATGTTCTTCTTGGATGAGAATAGCTCCTATGTGTTTGATCCTTCCAAATTAAAAAATGCACATGCCTGGTGTATGAATTCGGTATTAGAGAAGATGAAAGAAGGTGAAGAGAGAATCGTGGTGTCTAATACGTTTACACAGAAATGGGAGTTAGATCCCTACATGGATCTTGGTAAACATCAAGGGTATAAAGTTTTTGTAATTGTGGTAGAAAACCGTCACGAGGGAGTAAACACCCACGGGTGTCCAGAAGATAAGGTAGAGGTTATGAAGAGCAGATTTGAATTTTCTCTGTAGGTTTTTTTCCTACGAGGTAAATTCGTATATTAGCTTCATTAAAAACATAATATTATGAGCAAACCAAAAATTCAAAGTTTTCAGTTGATAAAAGATCTTCTAGAAAAATCAGCCGACACAGAACCAAAATCCACAGTTCCTAAATTTTCTAGGGAAGATGTCCACATTCTAAAAGAAGCGACAGGGGTAGACTTCATGGATACTTTTGATAAGATCGGAGCTTTAAAAGATTAATATTTTACCTAGGGTTTTTTCCTACGAAATGAATTAGTATATTTACTTTATAAACCAATTGAAACAAATAAAATGAAACAGTTATTTTGTGTAGTAGTTACAGACCCAGATTATGTAGTAGGTCTAGATTCACCAATCATTTTTCACGTAGAGTGTGAGAATAAAGAGCAAGCAGAAGATTTTGCTTTGGAAGATTTATCTTCTGAAGAGGATTACGGATACGAGAAAGAAGATGTAGATGCTCTTGATGTTTTTTCTTTTCCTGTTACTGATTTAGACATCATTAAACTTTAATCCCATGACAGACAGACAAAAAGCCACGGAGATTTTAACTAGAATGTATCAACAGGAGATTCAGCCTGATGAAATTCTAGAACACCTTATCTTTAATTTTCTATCAGGTAAACAGGCATTAGATGCTATGGAGGATTCGCAAAGTGAATTTATACCAGAGGAAGACACCGAGGAAGAAGATTAAAAAGTTTACCCGTAGGTTTTTTTCCTACGGGTCTTTTGTGTACTTTAGCTTCATAAACCAATTAAAACAAATAAAAATGGCAACAAGATCTAGAATTGCAATCGAGACTACCGACACTTCAGGTAACAAAGTTATTAAATCCATCTACTGTCACTTTGACGGGTACTTTGCAGGGGTTGGGAAAACCTTAATGGATAATTATCAAGATCGTGAAAAAGTAGAAGCCCTTATTTCTCTTGGTGATATATCTTTCCTCAAGGAAGAGATTACACCTTCGGGTTCACATTCGTTTAACTCGCCAGAGAAAGGGGTTACCGTAGCTTATCATAGAGATCGGGGAGAGAAATTTAATCCTCCTAGAATCAACGCATCGGTAAGTGAATTCTTTAGCTCTGATATAGGATATGGGTATCTTTTCACTGAAGAAGGAGAATGGTTGGGTAAAGAATCAGGTGGATCTAGAGATCCGATGACATTAGAATCGCATTTTAGTTTACAGTAAACCTCTTACTGTAAACTAAATAGGCAGTATAGCAGTAAGATACTATATGCACACCCCCTCGTACGAGAGAACCCAGGTTTTTTTCCTACGAGGGGATTTAGTACTTTAGCTTCATAACCAATCAATAAAAGGCATATGAAAAACGGAATTGAGCCCCAAGTAATCGAAGAAGGTAATTTAAGAGCAGTTAAAGACACAGGAGACTTTGGAGGTCCTAATATGTGGCAGCTGTTTGTTAAAGATACAACAGGATGGTTCAGAGATGTTCAGTGGATGGACATATCAAACGTCCAACCATTCTTTAGAACCCGTCTTCCTAGATACGATCAGGTAGGGACTAACAAATATAAAAAAAATTAAAACAAACACCATGACAAAATCAGAATTTGTACAAGTAATGAAAGGAGTTACCCTACTAATGGATTTTAGAAATGACTTCCAATTCGATAAAGAAGATGAGGGATATTTAGGATTCTTGAACACTGGAGTACCTCTTCTTAATGACGAAGACGGTGAGACATTTAGGTTCATAGTTGAAAACCAGGAATTCTATAATCCAGTAATGGATAAATTGGGACTTACGACAGAGATGGGATTTGATGAAGACGAAACAGTATTTGTACTAACTGAAGACGTAGAAGATTTGAAGTAGGTTTTTTTCCTACGAGGAAGATTAGTACTTTAGCTTCATAATCAATTACATAAACCAATTAAAACAAACACTATGACAGAAGAAAAGATCCACGGCTACTACACCCTTTCTAATGCTATCTCTTACGGAGTTATCCTATCGGATTGCGGGGATTCTGCTAAGCTAGTTCTCATGAAAGAAGAACCAGAGACCACAGATTGGCTTCCTATTGAATGGGTAGTTAACGAGGACGGAGAAGTAGACGATGAGGGATTCCCAGAACTAGAACCAATAATCGATCCTGAAGGATTTGACGTTCCCCTAAATCTCGTAATGAGAGCTTAATAAAATTTTAACCCGTAGGTTTTTTTCCTACGGGTTTTTTGTGTACATTAGCTTTATAGATACACAATGAGATACACCTCCCCACATATCGAAGAATTAGCAAAAGAAGGAATCTCCTTCATAGATACCCACAAGAAGGGGATTGTTTATCTGAAGGCAGAGGGTATAAATGAACTTGATATAATACTAACGGTTTTACCTAATTCTCCAAGTGAAAAGGTAGAAGATTTTTTGATAGATGCTAATTTCTATCAAGAGGATTTATCCATAGAAATATATTTAGTTTACAACCCGGATAAAGGGAAAGATCTTTATTGGATGAGCTGGGCTCTTAACGAAATACTAGCGCACGAGATATGTCACTACCACCAGTGGCTTGAGGGAAGACTTCCACGGAAGGGAAAAAGAGAATTACCCCCTTCTAAATACTTCTTACAGAGACACGAGGTAGAAGCCCAGATTGCAGGATGGGAAAGAGTGGCTCAGATGACAGGGGATTCACCAGAGAAATCTGCAGAGATCTGGTTCGGAAGAAACTCTCGGTTCCATGGAATGGGAGAAGAGGAATGGAAAAAAATTATCCAAAAGATTTTTTCCCTACGTGGGAATTTCGTACATTAGCACATAATCAATTAAACCAAATATGAGTAAAGAGGAAATCGTTTTAGACGCATTGGAAATTCAGAGACAATCTATAATGATGGGATCCTATTGGGCCATCGAAGCTTGTATCGGAAGTGTGCTGGAGAAGAACGGATTGGAAATTTCTGCTGAGGAGATTATGGATGTCTATAGAGATATCCGTGTCTCTAATCTGTGTTAAAAAAAGTTTACCCGTAGGTTTTTTTCCTACGGGAAAGATTAGTACTTTAGCTTCATAACCAATTAAAACAAATCAAATGACAACAACACACTGCATCTGGGAAATTTTAGACGAAGGGGTAACATTCGAGCCGGTAGACCTTAAGTCTTCCTTTATTAAGAATGCAATGCTATTCGAGATAAGTGAGGACACCGACGACGGTACATTCCCTAGAGTTTCTGACTACACGAGATTCGCAAACTCTTTGGACAGTGACGGTACTTCTTATTTCATTAATCGTCTTACGAGAAAGAAGAACAAATTGGAATTGGACTTCTGCGGAGTTAAGATCACAAGAGGGAGTCAATGGGATTGTAAAGCAATCTTAGAGTTTCCAGAACCTATAGAAGTAATTATAGGCCACGTAGGAGAAAAGGCTATCATTGAAAAAGTCAAAAGAATACAAGGAGAATTTACCCACGATTGGTTCTTTAAGAAAAGTGGAAGATAAGATAAGATTGCCAATGGATTTGAAATCTGGTTCGAGGTTGAAAAATATCTCGGCTAGGGTTTTTTCCTACGAAATGAATTAGTACTTTTATTCTATAACCAATTAAAACAAATACCATGTCAGAAGGATTTAAAGAGCTATTAAAGTTAGTAAAAGCATCTCGCGTATCAACTATCGACGAATTAAAAGATCTTGTATCTGAATGCCAAAATGAAATCACAGGAGCTGATTTTGATTGTGTTCGTCAGAAACTGAAAATTAAAATGTTCTAAAAAATATTCCCCGTAGGGTTTTTCTCTACGGGTTTTTTCTGTACTTTAGCTTCATAACCAATTAAAACAACCAGAATGAGAAAAAGATTTGACCGTCTAGTGGCAAAATTGCAAAACACAAACTTGAGAGTTCGTGTGAAAATGGAAATCAACGAAGCGATCGTTGAATGTGGATTCAATTATCCGGAAGAAGTTGCTATACAGATATTCCAGATTGCAGATGAACTTTCAATGGAGGTAACTGTATGTGCAGAACAAAATGGGGGTAAGATCCTAGATACAGTTACAATAAACGGAGGACCAAAAAGATTTTTTTAAAAATATTCACCGTAGGGTTTTTTCCTACGAACCAATTCAGTACTTTTATCTTATAACCAATTAAAACATATAAAAATGGAAAATCGCACATTAGATCAAGCAAAAGAATTAGTTAACAATTCTTTCCCTACTATCTTCTCTAAAGAAGATGTTATGAACCTCTTAGGATCAATATCAATTCCTGAGCCAGTGGAAGTCCCGGTTCTCGAAGGTAAATTTGCTCTCACTGAAGAACAAATTGAATCCCTTGCAGAGAAAATTGCATCCCATATGGAAGACGATGTTGATAGAATTATAGATTCAACCGATGCTGATTTTGATATCGATGTAGACTACGATCGAAGAATTAACATTGAAATCAGTGGAGGAATAACGATCGATACCTCATCGGTAGAATCCATTGCTCAATTTGTTATCCGGGAGTTCATCAATGAATTAAATAAGGCGAGCGAAGAAGATTAGGTTGGTTAGGAAGAAGGGGAATTTATTTTCCCCTTTTTTTGTGAATAGGTTTTTTTCCTACGAACCAATTTAGTACTTTTATCTTATAACCAATTAACAATAAGACCAATGAAAACAAATCTTAAAATCCAATTAGAAGCATTCGAAAAAGGAATCTTCTTAGATTCGGACGGTAAAGAAAGCTGGTGTTTCACCTTCTACGACTGGTTCTGCAAGGAATCTTCACTAGAAAGAAAATCTCGTTCTTTATTCGCTAAAGTGAAAAAGTTTGTAAAAGCAAATCCTCAAATTGACACAACCAAGGTGTATGTGTTCTTTAAGAACAACTGTCCTATGTCAGGACCATTGTATGATGATTTTCGAATCTGCACCGAAGAAAGTGTTATGTATACAGT